>Ga0307511_10004446_pt1 | contig 14316 bp, 12 predicted proteins | sample 13_EM_MG_FD_200266 | JGI IMG/M metagenome (GOLD analysis project Ga0307511, IMG submission 200266) | Populus trichocarpa ectomycorrhiza microbial communities from riparian zone in the Pacific Northwest, United States - 13_EM | ecosystem: Host-associated > Plants > Roots > Unclassified | place... | reverse complement strand
CCTACGCGCCGCCGCCGAAGGCGTCAGCTGATGCTTGGAAGGGGCTGGCGGCTCTGGGAGTCGATCAGCAGGGCGTTGTCCTGCTGCACCAGCGTGAAGACGTCGGCTTCCTTGCTGGTGGAGCCGTCCTTGTTCTTGTACGTGACCAAGGCGCTGACCTTGTTCTTGCCCGACGCGGTCACCTTGGTCGCCTTGACGTCGTCGACGCTGGCCCAGAACGTGCGGTAGCCGTCCGGTCCGCCGGAGGTTGACTGCATGTTCGGCGTGAGGTGCTGGAAGGCCTCGGACGAGTTGTCGGGCAGCAGCTCGAAGTAGCCCTGGATGGCGTGCACCAGGTCGGCCTGGCTCGGCCCGTCCGGGGTGGTCGTCGTCGCGGTGGTGGTCGTCGTGGTCGTGGTGGTGCTGCTGGTCGTCTTCTGCGTCGCCGTGGGCGCGGTGCTGACCTGCTGCGGGGTGTTGTCCACGGTCTGCGTCGGCGGCAAGCCCGTGTTCTGGTTGGTGTCGGCGCGGCTGCCGCTGTTGGACAGGGCGCTGGCCACCAGGATGCCGACGACCGCGGCGGCGACGACGGCCAGCGCGGCCAGCACCATGGGGCGCTTGCCGTTCGACTTGCGGGCCGCGGGCGGCATGGACTGCTCACCAGGTCTGAGACCCGGCGGCCGGGTGTTCGGGCCGGAGCCCATCATCCCGGTGCCCATCGGACCGGCGCCGACCCTGGTCGGCTGCGGCTGCCGGTCGAAGGGCCGCGCGTCCAGGCGCGTGGGGCCGGGCCCGACGGGCGGGGGCGGCGCGATCTGGCGGGTGGTGCCGGGCGCCGGCGGCGGGTTGACCCGCCAGGTCGGCGCGGACGGCGAGGCCAGCAGCGCGGGCGGCACGGGGCGGCCGGCGGCGACCGCGGACAGGCCCTCGTGGGCCTGCCGCATGGTCGGGCGTTCCTTGGGGTCGGCGGCCAGCAGGCGCATCAGCAGCGCGTGCAGCGGGCCGGCCTGCCGCGGCGGGTTGACCACGCCGGCGGCCACGAGGTGCAGCAGCGCGAGGGTGTTCTCGTTCAGGCCGAACGGCGGCTCACCCTCGACGGCGGCGTACACGGTGGAGCCGAGCGAGAAGACGTCCGACGGGGGCCCGGGGTCGTAGCCCTTGGCCACCTCGGGCGCGAGGTAGGCCGGGGTGCCGGCGAGCATGCCGGTGGCGGTCACGGTGACGTCGCCGGTGGCCCGGGAGATGCCGAAGTCGGTGATCTTCACGACCCCGTCGTTGCCGATCAGGATGTTGCCGGGCTTGATGTCCCGGTGCACGATGCCGGCGGCGTGCGCGGCGTCCAGCGCCATCGCGGCCTGGGCCAGCACCCGGGCGGTCTCCTGCGGCGGCATGGTGCCCCGCTCGGCCAGGACCGCCGACAGGCTCCGGGACGGCAGGTACTCCATGATCAGCCAGGGATTGCCGTCCTCCTCGGCCACGTCGTAGACGGCGATCGCGTGCGGGTGCTGCAGCCGGGCGGCGATCCGGCCCTCGCGCATCGCACGCTGCTTGGCCTCGTGCGACTCGGCCGCGCTCATGCTGCTGTTGAGCAGCAGCTGCTTGACCGCGACCGTGCGGTGCAGCCGCTCGTCGCGTGCGGTCCACACCACGCCCATCGCGCCGCTGCCGATCCGGTTGGTCAGCCGGTACCGGCCAGCGACCAGACGACCGTCGTCAGTCACGGGTGCAGTCTCTCCTCGGTGCGCTGGTCGGCGGCTGGCGTGCGCGGCCCGCCGTCCATCCGGCAGGACAGGTACCCAGGTTAGGGGGTGACCCTGTCAGTCCCCGGTCAATCCGACCGTGCGCTGTGACACGCCACTCAACTCGTCGGCCAGTATTCCACGCCTTGCTGAGTGTCACCCGTTTGGAGGACTTGCCCCAGGTCAGAGGCCGAGCACACCGGTGATCGGGTCGAGCAGTCCGCCGAGCAGGCCGGTGTCCTTGGTGGTGGACGCCGGCGGCGTGCTGTTGCCGGAGTTGCCGGTGGCGGTGTTGTTCGAGCTCGTCGGCGGCGTCGTGTTGTTGTTGGCGTTGGTGCCCGACGGCGAGGGCGGGGTCGACGAGCTCGACGGGTTCGTCGTGGTGGGCGGCGGGGTGGTGGTGCTGGTCGGCGGCGTCGTCGTGGACGAGGTCGCGCCGCCGTTCTGCGCCTGCTGGCTGGCCGTCACGTACGGGGCCACCCGCGGCGGGGCCGCGTGCTTGTCGGTCGACGTCGAGCCGCCGGCGGTGCTGCTGTCCGGGGTGACCTGCTCGGTGCCGCGGGGCGACAGCGGCGCGTCGAGGGCCTGGCCGCGCGGGCCGCCGCCGTCGACGACGGTCAGCGGCACGCCGTTGCCGGACGCCGTGTTCTGGTTGTTGTCGGCGGCCTGGACATGCACGATGGTCGCCGCCACCGCGCCGCACAGCGCGGCGACGCCCGCCGCCGCGGCGGCGATCTTCGGGGCCTGCTTGCGGCGCTGCTCGCGGGGCAGCCGGCCCTCGCGGCGCAGCAGCTCGCGGATGTAGATCTCACGGCTGGGCGTGTCGTCGCAGGAGGGCACCGCCATCGTGGCGGCCTCGGCCCCCACGACCTGGGTGCTGGCGTCCTGCGTGCTCTGGGGCTCGGGCTCGGCGCCACGGGCGGCGGCTTTGGCCGCGGCCCGCTCGGCGTCCATGGCCTCGACGTCGAGCGGCGCGAGCAGGGTCTGCTCGCCCTCGACCTCGTGCAGGACGGGCATCGGGAACTGGTCGGTGTCCGCGTTCACCCCGACAAAGGGGCGCACCGCGTCGGCCGGCTCCTCCTGCGCATACTCGTAGCCGTAGCCCTCGGAATAACCGGTGGCGGCATACGGTTCGCCCGAGTAGTAGTCGTCCTGGACGACCGGGATGACGTCCGTCGTCTCGCACGCGGTGGGGGCGGGGGCCGTCCACTCCGGGCGGGAGGGCGCCTGCTCGCCGCGATGGCGAGCGAGCAGCTCGGACACGGGGATCTGCCGGGTGGCCGTGGTCGTGCCCACCCTCGTCGAGTCCTCGTACACCGTCGCGTCACCTCTCCGTCGGATCACTGACCGTGGTTTTGATACCGGATCAGAGGAGAGGCGTCACCAGTTTGGGTTAGAAGGCGCGTGGAATTGAGCTACTTAGCGCAGACTTAATCGACCAAACGGCCTAGTGGTGTGCCGCTAGTTGTCGTTTCGATGCCCACCTGTGACCTCCGGGCCGCAACGCCCGGGAATGCGTCCGCCGGACCAAGATCGACCGCCGCCCGGGTCAGCCCTGCTGGGCCGAGAGCACCTGCGCGTCGATGATCTTGGGCTGGCTGCCGCCGTCCACTCGGAGCAGCTGCTCCACGTGCAGCCAGTCGCCGTCGGCCTGTTGGATGCCGATCACGCCGAGGACCGTGCCGTCGGGCCTCGCCTCGATCCGCTCCGGGCGCACCGCCCGCACCGAGGACCAGGACCGGATGAAGCCGGTCGGGTCCAGACCGGCCAGCGTGCCGCCGATCATGGCCAGCGCGTCCCGCGGGTTTTCGGCCACCGTCGTGTAGAAGTCACGGACCACGTCCACCGCGCTCGGCGCCGGGGTCGGCGCCAGCGCCCGCGGGCTGACGGGCGTGCTCGTGGACGTGGCGGCCGGCGACTCGGTCGAGGCCGGGCCGGCGCCCATCGGCGCGGCCAGGGCGGTGTTTCCGGCCACCTCGGTGGCCAGCACGTCCGGCATCAGGGCGCCCGTCCCGGACAGCGCCTGCGGCCGCGGGGCGGTCACCAGCGCCGCCCGCGCCGGCCGGGAGTCACCGGTGATCATGGACGCCGCCGTGATGGTGCCGGCCAGCGTGATCGCCCCGACCAGCACCCCCAGCAGCTTCAGCGCCGTGCTGGTGCGCGGCTCGCCGTCGTCGGGCAGGCCCTTGCCGCCCAGCAGATCGCCGAGCAGGCCGTCGGTGGCGGCATCCTCCGACGACATGATGCGCACCGAGCCCGGCTGCCGCCGGATCAGGTCGGCCACGCTGACCGAACCGCCGCGGCTGTGCCGCCTGCCGCCAGCAGGACGCTCCACGGGCGTCTCCTCGTAGGAACCGATGCCGAGTTGGGGTAGGTGCACTCGTACCGGGCTCGAGCCGGTGCGGGCCAGTTCTGGCGCAGAGTTCACCGCTTCGTGAGGGTCATGGCTAGACACCTTCACTCGAAGGAATGAACCCCGAGTACAGAGGTTTTCATTCCGTCAACCGGCGACCGGGGTGTCCTCGCTGATCAGCGGCAACGTGCCCGGGGTGAAGGCCAGCACGTGCTGCTCCGAGCTGGTGGTGCCGTCCTTGCGGGTCACCAGCACCGTGTTGATGGTGATGCCCTTGCCCGGGTCGATGGTGATGCCCTGCACCTGCACCGAGGCCACGTCCTGGTAGCGCTGCTGCAGCGCCGCCTCGCCGTTCGCCTTCAGCGCCCCCGAGGTCAGCTGGTAGGCCTCGCCGACGTTGGACGTCACCGCGGCGAAGAAGTGCTGGGTCTGCTGGGCGATCTTGCCGGGGTCGACGACCGGGTCGGTCACGCCGGTCACGGTCGTGATCGTCGGCTGCGCGCTGGTGCGCGTCGGGCCGCCCTGTGAGCTCGAGCCGGCGGTCGACGAGCCGCCGGTGACCGGCGTCCGGGCCGGGCCCGTGCCGTCGGTGGCCGCGACCGCGCTCGGCGCCCCCGGCGGCAGCAACCGCGTCGGCGCGTCCGTGGTCGTCGGCAGCGGCACCTGGAACGGATTGCCCGGGAACGACTCGATCTGTGTGCGCATCCGGGACGGGCCGACCAGCAGCGTGCCCACGACCACCAGCGCGATCAGCGCCGCGGCCGACGAGCCCACTGTGAACCACGCCGCCCGGCGCCAGGTGCGCGGCGGCGTGACCGAGGCCGGCACCGTGCCCAAGTCGAACTTGCGCAGCCCGACCGGATCCGTGTCCAGCACCGGGTCGATGTCGATGGGCGGCACCGCAGGCAGGGGGATCGTCGGCTCGTCGCACGGGCGCACCAGCACCGGCTTGGCGTGGGCCGAGCGCAGGCCGATGCGGGGCGTCGAGGGCGGCGGCACGGCAGACAACCGCCGGTGACGCCCCTGCTCCGCCCGCCCTGCCTCGCCGCTCATGCTCCTAAGACCCTCCCGGGCTTCCCCCCTGACGCGGAATTCCGTTCTGGACCGCTCAAGTGGGGATCCCCCGTCAGAAGACCTCAGGGTAGGGCGTGAACGCGGGCCGAGCGGCGCTGGTCCCACTCCCGCGCCGGGTTACACCCGGTCGAGTGAGAGTGGTGACTACTGGTCGCTTCCGCTGCCGAGCTGCTTGCGGGCGTCCTGCAGCCCGCGCAGCGCCGTGCCGCCCGCGCCAACCGCCACGATGATGGCGAGGATCTCGAGGAACACGTTGCCGGTGGCCATCAGCAGGGCCAGCAGCGACGCCACCGTGATGATGCCGGCCTGGGGCCAGCGCGCCCGCACCCACTGGGCGATCGGCGCACCACCTGCCCTGCGGCTGGCGGCCGACCCGAGCACGAACAGGTACCCGTCGTAGCCGACCGCGGCCACGAGACTGGCCAGGGCGATGATGACGGCGATGAACTCCATGCCACCAGTGTGCGCGGTATCCGGCCGCACGGCATCGGTGACATCCCTGGCACCGTGACCTAGGGGACTTTTGGCCCGTGACCGGAGGCCCCTCGCCCCCAAGATCAAGGGACCGAACCTCCCGTTCAACGCCAGGAAGGGGCCCTTCCTGGCGTTGACCAGCTACCTTCCGAGCGGGCCCCGGCCCATGCGCAGCAGGATGAGGGCGATGTCGTTGCCCTCGGGGCCGAGGCCGTCGCGGTAGCGGGCCAGGATGTCGATCTCCCGGTTGTGCACGATCTTGGTGCCCCCGTTGGCCATCCGGACCTTGCCGACGATGCCCGACACCTCGGCCCGGCGCTTGACCAGACGGATGATCTCGGCGTCCAGGTGGTCGATCTCGTTGCGCAGCGAGGGGATGTCCGGGGTGGCGGCGGCGTCCTGGCTCGGCTGGTCGCTGACTGGCGTGCTCACGTTGTCCTCCGTGCTGGTTCTCCAGACTCGGACCCGGCACGCGGAAGCCCCGGGTCCGAGGACTCCGGGGCTTCTGCGGTGGTCGTTTGGCGCTACGCGACCACGGGAGCCGGAATCCGGTTCCCGTAGAAAAACTCGTACTGGCGAGCGCACATTCGCTGAGTCTTACACAGCCGGCGGCGGCGCGTCGACCCGTCGTGGCGGGACTGTCAGTGGGTCCGGGTAGCGTTGGGGGCAATGAGCGCTCTGTTCGATCTGCCCACGAATCCCCCGGCGCGGGCGACCGGTCCGGACGCGTTGCTCGAGGGTCTCAACCCGCAGCAGCGCGACGCGGTCGTGCACGCCGGCTCCCCCCTGCTCGTGGTCGCCGGCGCCGGCTCCGGCAAGACCAAGGTGCTGACCAGCCGCATCGCCTACCTGCTGGCCGCGCGCGGCGTGCACCCCGGCGAGATCATGGCGATCACCTTCACCAACAAGGCCGCGGCCGAGATGAAGGAGCGGGTCTCCGGGCTGGTCGGCCGGCGGTCCAACGCGATGTGGGTGTCGACCTTCCACTCCATGTGCGTGCGGCTGCTGCGCCGCGAGGCCAAGACGCTGGGCATGTCGTCCAACTTCACCATCTACGACAGCGACGACTCCCGCCGGCTGGTCACGCTGGTGGCCCGCGACCTGGACCTGGACCCCAAGCGCTATCCGGCGCGCACGCTGGCCGTGCACATCTCCAACCTCAAGAACGAGCTGGTGGACGCCGAGACCGCCAAGGAGCGGGCGGCCAACGACCTGGAGCGCCGGGTCGCCGAGGTGTACGAGTCGTACCAGCAGCGGCTGGGGCTGGCCAACGCCATGGACTTCGACGACCTCATCATGAGGTCGGTCGAGCTGCTGCAGGTGTTCCCGGACGTGGCCGAGCACTACCGGCGGCGGTTCCGGCACGTGATGGTCGACGAGTACCAGGACACCAACCACGCGCAGTACACCCTGGTGCGCGAGTTGGTCGGCACCGGCGCGGGCGGCGTCGCCCCGGGCGAGCTGTGCGTGGTCGGCGACGCCGACCAGTCCATCTACGCCTTCCGCGGCGCGACCATCCGCAACATCGTCGAGTTCGAGCGGGACTACCCGCAGGCGCGCACCATTCTGTTGGAGCAGAACTACCGCTCCACCCAGACCATCCTGAGCGCGGCCAACGCCGTGATCGCGCGCAACCCGAACCGCCGGGACAAGCGGCTGTGGACCGACTCCGGGGACGGCGAGAAGATCGTCGGCTACGTCGGCGACAACGAACACGACGAGGCCGGCTTCGTGGCCGGCGAGATCGACCGGCTGGTCGACGCCGGCGACTACACCAACGGCGACATCGCCGTGTTCTACCGGACCAACAACCAGTCCCGCGTCTTTGAAGAGATCTTCATCCGGCTCGGGCTGCCCTACAAGGTGGTCGGCGGCGTCCGGTTCTACGAGCGGCGCGAGGTCCGGGACGCGCTGGCCTACCTGCGGGTGCTGGCCAATCCTGACGACGCGGTCAGCCTGCGGCGCATTCTCAACGTGCCCAAGCGGGGCATCGGGGAGCGGGCCGAGGCCTGCGTGTCCGCGCATGCCGAACAGCAGCGCATCGGCTTCGCCACCGCGCTGCGGGAGGCCGCCGCCGGCAAGGTCTCGCTGCTCAATCCCCGTTCCCGCAACGCCATCTCCGGCTTCGTGGCCATGCTCGACGAGCTGCACCAGGCCGTGGAGCGCGGCGACGACGTCGGCGACATCCTCGACCAGGTGCTGGACGTCACCAGCTATCGGGCCGAGCTCGAGGCCAGCGACGATCCGCAGGACGCCTCCCGGCTGGACAACCTGACCGAGCTCATCACCGTCGCCCGGGAGTTCACCCAGTTCAACCTGCCCGAGACCGACGAGGCCGACCCCGTGCCCGTCAACAGCCTCGACGCCTTCCTGGAGCGGGTGTCGCTGGTCGCCGACTCGGACTCCGTGCCCGACTCCGACGATGGCGTTGTCACGCTGATGACCTTGCACACCGCCAAGGGCCTGGAGTTCCCCGTCGTGTTCTCCACCGGCTGGGAGGACGGCGTCTTCCCGCACTCCCGGGCCCTCGGCGACCCCGCCGAGCTGGCCGAGGAGCGCCGGCTCGCCTACGTCGGCATCACCCGTGCCCGGGAGCGGCTGTACCTGTCCCGGGCCCTCATCCGGTCCGCGTGGGGCCAGCCCGCCGCCAACCCGGAGTCCCGCTTCCTCGGCGAGATCCCCCCCGACCTCGTCGAGTGGCGCCGCGTCGAGCCTGAGCGCGCCGCCCCGACCGTCACCACCACCTGGGGCCGCCGCTCGTCGTCGTTCGGCGAGTCCTCCTCCCGTGGCACTCCCGCCTTCGCCAAGGGCTGGCAGAACGCCCCGTCCCTGGAGCTCGAGGTCGGCGACCGCGTCAACCACGACAAGTACGGCCTCGGCACCGTGGTCGCCACCGACGGCTCCGGCCCCCGCGCCACCGCCACCATCGACTTCGGCTCCGCCGGCACCGTCCGCCTCATGCTCATCGGCGGCGTCCCCCTGATGAAGCTCTGACCACTGATACACAAGTAGCACTAGCCGCCTCAAGTGATACCGAAAACGTTTTCAGGTATCACTTGGGGCGGTGAGTACTCCGTAAGTATCACTAGCTCGGGTCATGTGATACCTAACCGGCATTCTGTATCATTCTGATACGAAACCGGAGGTGGGTAGCGGTGCGGGCAGAGGTGTTCAGCGGTCGGCAACGAGACCACGTGGTTCGCGGCGAGCGCGGCTACCTGGCGTTTGTGCCACCCCCACTGCCACCCGAGGTGGATTTCGACGTCGCGCTCGTGCGCCGGCTCTCGGTCGCGGACCGGGCGCTCGGCCAGCTCGCGGGAGTCGGTCGCACGCTACCGAACCCGCATCTGCTCGCGCACACCATGGTCCGGCGCGAGGCCGTGCTGTCCAGCCGGATCGAGGGCACTCAGGCCACCCTGTCCGATCTGGTGCGCTACGAGGTCGCGCCGTCCACGGCAGAGACTGGTGACGTCGCCGAGGTCTACAACTACGTAGCCGCCGTCGAGCACGTGCTCGACCCAGATCGCAGGCTGCCGCTGAGCCTGTCGCTGCTGCGGGAGGCTCACGAGATTCTGTTGTCCGGTGTGCGCGGCGGTTACGCAACGCCTGGCGACTTCCGGCGAACCCAGAACTGGATCGGACCGCCCGGCTGTGTGCTGGACACGGCCACGTACGTGCCGCCGCCACCGGAGCGGCTGTGGGAGTGCCTGGACGCGTTCGAGAAGTACCTGCACGTCGAGCACGAACTGCCGCCACTGGTGACGATCGCGTGCCTGCACTACCAGTTCGAGGCCATCCACCCCTTCATCGATGGCAACGGCCGTGTCGGCCGACTGCTGGTCGCGCTGCTGCTTGTCGAATGGGGTCTGCTTCCGGGGCCGCTGCTGGACCTGTCGGCCTATCTGGAGCCGCGCAGGGACGAGTACTACGCGCGGCTGATGGCCGTGACGGTCGATGGCGACTGGACCGGCTGGATTTCCTTCTTCCTTGACGTGGTGGCGAATCAGGCCGGCGACGCGTTGCGCCGCGCACAGGCGTTGCAGAGCCTGCGGGAGGAGCTACGCGGCCAGGTGACCGGCGTCAGGTCGTCCAGCCTGGCCCCGCGCCTGGTCGACGCGCTGTTCGAGACGCCGGCGATGACCATCAGCCGGGCCTCGAAGGCACTGGGCGTGACCCATCGCGCCGCGACCCTCAATGTGGAACGGCTGGTTGAGGCCGGGGTGCTGACAGAGGTGCCCAGCATCGGTCGGGCCCGGCTGTTCATCGCTGAAGACGTGCTGCGCGTGCTCTCCAGCGAGGATTGAACTCCGCTAGCGCAGGGCGTGGCGGGCGTAGGCGCGGACGTCGGCGTCGGGGTCGGCGAGGGCTTCGGTGAGCACGGTGGCGGCTTCGGCGGAGGCGGGGAGTTGGCCCAGGGCACGGACGGCGGCGCGGCGGACGTTGGGGTGGGGGTCGGCGACGGCAGCGAGGAGCTGCGGGGTGGTGGCGACGGCGGTGGCGGCCTCGCGGACCTGCCACGCCGGGTCGGCGAGGGCAGCGGCGGCATGGGGGCGTAGGGAGTCGGCGCCGGAGGAGAGGGCGGCGGCCCGGACCAGGGGGTCGGGGTCGGTGGCGAGGGGGACGAGGGCGGTGTTGGCTGCGGCGTCGGCGATGGAACCCAGGCTGTGGGCGATGGCGATCCGGACCTCACGGGAAGCGTCGGCGGCGGCCGAGGCGAGTGGGGCGGAGGCGGAGAGGGAGACGAGGCCATGCACAGCCTCGATGCGGACCTCGGACTCGGTGTCGGAGAGGGCGTCGGTGAAGGCGGTCAGGGAGCCGAGGCGAAGGGACCGCAAGAGATAGAGGGCGGTGGCGCGGACGGCGGGCTCGGCGTTGGTGACGGCGCGGAGCAGGCGGGTGGCCAGGAGATCCGACGCTGCCAGGACTTCCACCAGTTCCCGCAAGCCGGCGGCCGCGGCTAGGCGGACGGCGGGGGCGGGGTCGTCGAAGGCTTCGGCCAGGGCCAGGGCGAAGCCGGTGGGGGTGGTCTCGGTCAGGGTCGTGACGGCGGTGACGCGGACGTCCTCGACGGGGCTGGCGAGGTAGGGGCGGAAGTCGTCGAGCACCGGCGCGGAGTCGGCCAGGGAGAGCAGGGCGACCAGCTCGGCGGAGCCTCCGACGGGGCGGGAGGCACGCGAGGCGGAGGAGGAAACAGCCACGGAGGCGGGCAAGTGGCGGGCGACAACGCTGGCCGGACCGCCGACCGGCACCGGGAACTCGGGGACCGGAACCAGATACGGAGCGACGGGGCGGCGGAGGAACTCCATGGCGCCGTCGGCGGCCTTGCGGAGGTTGAGGTGGGCGAACCACGCCTCGTCGTCGCGGGAGGGGTGGTCGAGGCGGTCGTGGTAGAGGCCCCAGCGGGATTCGGTGCGGACGAGGGAAGATCGAGCGGCCATCTCGGCGCAGTCGCGGATGAAGGTGACCTCGGCGCAGCGCATGAGCTCATGAGGGGTGCGAGCGCCCATGGCGGCGATCTCCGAGCGCATGCGGGAGAAATGCTCGATGGCGATCTCGAGACGGTTGGAGCTCTTGGGCGGGGCGACGTAGTCGTTGACCAGGCGGCGAAGCTTGTACTCGACCTGGGGCTGGGGAGGACCGTCCGGATTGGACAGTGGACGGTAGATGAGCTCGTGGGCCTCAGAGATCTGGTCCTCCGGCAAGGGAACGAGATCAGCCGAGACACCGGCGGCATGGGCGCCGGCGAGGTCGCCGAAGACGAAGGCGCCGATCATGTAGTTGTGCGGCACGCAGGCGAGGTCGCCGGCGGCGTAGAGGCCGGGCACGGTGGTCTGTCCATGCTCGTCGACCCAGACGCCGGAGGCGGAATGCCCGCCGCACAGGCCGATCTCGGAGATGTGCATCTCGACGTCATGCGTGCGGTAGTCATGGCCACGGCCGGAATGGAAGGTGCCCCGGGTGGGGCGTTCGGTGGTGTGCAGGATGCCTTCCAGTGCCCGCACGGATTCCTCGGGCAGGTGGGACAGCTTCAGATAGATGGGACCGCGCGGAGAACCGATCTCCCGGGCGACCTCGGCCATCATCTGCCCGGACCAGTAGTCGCAGTCGACAAAGCGGTCGCCGAGGGCGTTGGCCTGGTAGCCGCCGAACGGATTGGCGACGTAGGCGCAGGCGGGGCCGTTGTAGTCCTTGATCAACGGGTTGATCTGGAAGCACTCGATGCCGGAGAGCTCGGCGCCGGCATGGTAGGCCATCGAGTAGCCGTCGCCCGCGTTGGTGGGATTCTCATACGTGCCATAGAGATAGCCGCTGGCCGGTAGGCCCAACCGTCCACAGGGGCCGGTCGCCAGCACAACCGCCTTGGCCGACACGGTGACGAAGTCGCCGGAGCGGGTGTCGAAGCCGACGGCCCCGACGGCCCGCCCGCCGGAGGTGAGCACCCGGACGGGCATGACCCGGTTGGTGATGGTGACCAACGACCGCATGCGCTTCTCGCGCAGCACCCGGTACAGGACCTTCTTGACGTCCTTGCCCTCAGGCATGGGCAGAACGTAGCTGCCGGACCGGTGCACCCGCCGCACGGCGTACTCGCCGTAGGAGTCCTTCTCGAACTTGACGCCGTAGCCCTCCAGCCGCCGCACCATGTCGAAGCCGCGGGTGGCGGTCTGCATGATGGTGCGCTGATTGACGATCCCGTCGTTGGCCCGGGTGATCTCGGCGACGTAGTCCTCGGGGGTGGCCTTGCCCGGGATTACGGCGTTGTTGACGCCGTCCATGCCCATGGCCAGCGCCCCGGAGTGCCGCACATGGGCCTTCTCCAGCAGCAGCACGGAAGCCCCGTGCTCGGCGGCGGAGATCGCGGCCATGGTGCCGGCGGTGCCGCCGCCGATCACCAGCACGTCACAGCTCAGCTCACGGCGTTCGGTCACTGCTTGCTCCCCAGTGCGGCCAGGATCTCGGCGCGGGCGGCGGAGTTGTCGCCGTCGCGGCGCGGGCACGGAACGTCCACAATGGACTTGACGCCGGTGGGCCGGCCGCCGAGCACGGCGACCCGGTCGCCGAAGGCGAACACCAGCAGCAGCGCCGGCCAGGCCCGTCTCATCGGATCAGAAACGGCATGTTGACGGTGACCGCGCCGGTGGGGCAGCGCGCCGCGCACGGGCCGCAGTACCAGCACTCGTCCACGTGCATGTAGGCGACGTCGGTCTCCGGGTTGATGGCCAGCGAGTCCAGCGGGCACACGTCGACGCAGAGTCGGCAGCCCTTCACGCACAGTGACTCATCGATCACGACCGGGACGTCCACCCGGTTGGGCACCAAAGCCATAACCACGGCCTCTCTCTCGGTCTGGCCCTCTATCGGTCGAGTACGGCGCGCATGGTGAGCCGGTCCCCGCGGAACCGGATGAACTCCAGGTCGACCGGGCGGCCGTCGGCCAGCCGGGTCAGCCGCTCCACGAGCAGCAGCGCCCCGCCGCGCGGCAGGTCGAGCACGGCGGCCACGTGCGGGTCGGCGTTGACGGCCTCCATGCCGATCTCGGCCCGGCCCAGCGGCTGCCCGCAGATCCGCTCCAGCAGCGTGAAGACGTCGTTGTGGACGAGGTCCTCGGCCAGCAGCGGCTCGCCGACGTCGGCCGGCAGGTACGTGAGGTCCAGCGACAGGGGCAGCCCGCCGAGCCGGCGCAGCCGCTCGACGCAAACGATTGCGGCCCCGGTCTCCAGTCCGAGCCGGTCGGCGATCACGCCGGTCGCCGCCAGCACCCCCGAGGTCCGCACCTCGTTGCTGACCTCGCCGTGCTCGTGCAGCGTCTCGGCCAGTCCCATCAGCCGGTTCAGCCCGTGCGGGTACTTGCGGGCCACCACCACCGTGCCGATGCCCGGCGACCGCTCGATCAGCCCGTCGGCCCGCAGCAGATCGAGGGCCTCCCGCACGGCGTTGCGGGTGGCGCCGAACTCCCGGCCGAGAAGTCGCTCGTCGGGCAGCACGCCGTCCGTGAAGTCGCCGTCGAGCACCTGCCGGCGCAGCGCGTCGGCGATCTGCCTCGCCCGGTCCGCCCGGGGCCGTCGCGGTTGCGGGTCCATGACGCCGAACGGTCCGGACAGGCCATTTCCGGCCGATGACGGCCGCGTTTCCCGGGTGTTACGCCACCTGGTCAGGGCCCTTGGCCCAGCACGAACGCCGGTTTCGCCACCCGGGCCCCGAAGACCCCGGTTCAGATTCTGGGATTTTCCTATCGGGGTCCGACGTAATGTCCCGGGGCGTCGCTACACGCCGATCTGGCCCCTGACAAGGGGGCATCGGGCAGCTCTTCACGGCATGGAGTCACCGTGAAGAGTTCGAGAAGTGGAGCCGGACACACTCGGCGACAGGAGGGATCACGGGGGTTATCCCATAGGAGGAGCAACGGTGGAGCGAGTTCGGGTAGGGGTCCACGCGGGCGACCCGATCACCCTGGCCGGGGTGGCCAGTCACCTGCGCGCACGTCCTGAATTCCAGCTGGTGGGGGAGCGCCAGTTCGGTGAGGCGGCCGTGCTCGTGGTGTGCGCCGACGTCGTCACGTCGGAGGTCATGTCGGCACTGCGCCGGTTCACCGAGAACTCCTCGGCCCGGTGCGTGCTGGTGACCAACGAGTTGCGCCAGGCCGACCTGCTCGCCGCTGTGGAGTGTCGGGTGGTGAGCGTGCTGCCCCGGGCGGAC
>Ga0307511_10004443_pt1 | contig 14317 bp, 12 predicted proteins | sample 13_EM_MG_FD_200266 | JGI IMG/M metagenome (GOLD analysis project Ga0307511, IMG submission 200266) | Populus trichocarpa ectomycorrhiza microbial communities from riparian zone in the Pacific Northwest, United States - 13_EM | ecosystem: Host-associated > Plants > Roots > Unclassified | place... | reverse complement strand
CGTTCCACTTTTTTTGGATTTACAAAACATATTACATTAGTCAGCTGGAATAGAAGTAAAGAACATTGATTGGGACTTCGAAATCAGTGGTGACGCATAAGCTATGAATGAGATGTGATATCGTCGGGTATATTAGACCACCATCGCATCCATTAGTCCTCAACAGGGGGCGAGGGAGGATCCAAAGGAGGAAGGAGAATAGGCTCCTTTGGAATCCGAGGGGCTCCTGCCACAATAGCGACCCCCTCGGAGACCCGTTTCGACTCGGCAGTAAGTGGGTGACCATGCGTTCAAAATAGCATTTTAGCCGATGTCTTCCGTGCAAGCTTCCAAATCACATCATCTCGTAAAAAACAGTGAAGTGCGCAGAAGTGAGAATAAGTAAAAAGGTCGAAAACAGTCGTTGGCTATTTTCCTGATGAGTTCTGAGCTCGATGTGCGGGACTCGCGTGGTCACACGATCTCGACCAGCGCCAGGGAATGGATCACTTTGAGACCAATTCCCAGGGGAGGTTCGTTCGCCAACCTCCCTCTGGTCCCCCAAATTAGTCTACGCCGATCTAGATATACATAGCCTGTATATGTACTGGTGTGATCGGTACAGACGTAAACAAACGAAAAATGTCCTTACTACGCATAGGGATACTTCGCACCAGCGCTTTATGCGTGTTCCACAATTTATCATCCAAGCCATGCGCGTGTGAGTTTGTCCGCGAGGCATGTGGTCTCGTGCCGATTAGCGTCGCCAGAATGGTGGTTTACTTTTGGCTAGCTAGCCATCCATCAGCCTCAATCGCAACCTTATGTAATTGGAAAATCACCCGGTCGCCGGCTACCATCCGGCTCCGAACTCCGGCGGTAGTTACTCTTTGGAAGGATCAGGATCACTCGCACCGATCAGAAAACCCCCGAGGTCCCGTTTTTTATAATGGGGGTTTGGCAGTGGTACGCAGAAAAAAATATGGGCGGGAACAGTGAACACCGAAGGGTGACTGAGTGGATGCTTTGCTTTAATACACTAATGGAGGCTACCCGTAGGGTGGCGACACTCGAGGCTTGAGATTTGTGGGGATTTCAGAAAAGCGAAAAGCCACCTATCCTGGTATGTATCTAATCTGAGTTCGGTTGACCTGCGTGATCGTGAAGTAGTAGGATCGCGAAGTCGAAGTCTCGAAGTCCCGAGGTCGACGTCCATTGTAATCATCGTGATTACATGTAAAAGCGAGCAACCATAAACAGGAGAGTCGGGCCCGACTCGGAAAGTGAGTTCAGACCGACACCAAAGTCGACATCAGTGGAGGGCGACTGTCCCCTCAATGGTAGAGGCAGGAGCCGGTCGAGGGTAGCACGGGTGTGATGAGTCCAGTAGCGTTCTTGTTGGTAAAACACGATCGGGTTGTTGAGTAGGGCGGGGGAATTGTTGGTTGTGGATAGCGACTGGGGAGGGGTCAGGAGGTGGGTTCGCCGCATTGTCGGGCTGGGGCGGAGGGTATCTGCTTCGTAGTGTTATTATAAGTGTAGTCACAAACGCCACCGATCGGCCTGAGTCGGTCAACTCGACTGCCATACGTACGGAGGGACGGGATGGTAGGCCTGGGGCGAAGAAATCGTCGGGGAACAAAATATGTCAGTAATGAGCGGGTTGGATGGCGAGGTCGCAATAGGACCAGAAAACTCACAGTAAAATTCGACTCCCACACACTGAGACCATGACAGACCTTGAGCTTGATCCCCGAGATGAGCGCTGCCGGTCTGGCAAGTCAGAGCGATCTTCTTTGGGCTGAGAACCAGGGATGTGACGGGGGGTGCGAGAGGGGGGGAACTGAGAGCTTGCAGAGCAGGCGAATCACTTTTAGATGTGGTCCGGAACTCATGGGAAAGTCCGAAAGTAGCTATAGCATCGAGTGGTAACGACAAAACTTCGGGCTAAGAAAAACGCCTGGGGCTAACGCAAGTTTGTCGGTGACACACATGATCCCGCTGTGAGCGGTCAAACTCTAACTGGAACCATTGATCAGGCTGAAACCTTATTTCAAGAGTCACCCGGCCACCGTCACTAATAGCCCCCAAACTCCTGCAGGAGTTGCAAACTTGGGAATTCTTTGCAAAAGCCAAGATCACTTAATGTAAACGCGTGTAGTACACAGTAATAGCAAGTAAGAATCTGTTCTATGGGCAGGAATGAGAAAAGGCCGAGCGGATGCCAATACTTTACATACGGAAGGGCAACATAAAATAATGTAACCCTACAAAGTATCGAGCAGAGACGAAAGTAAGTTCAAACCAAAACATCACCTGAACGCGTCCGATTCCCATGCAGGCTAATGCTCAAATGGAATAGTTGCCCGTGGGCGTGTCTCTACAAAGCCGATTCGCAGGGGAGGCTCGTCGTCAACTTCCCTCTGATTCCCAAATTAGTCTACGCAGATCTAGATACACGTACATATATGTCCTGGTGTGATCGGTACAAACATATACAAACGAAAAACGGTCATCTAGTTAATACTATAGTGACAAGACCCAGGACTTACAGTCCCGGGAATATTCGCACATTCGTATACCAGGCGAGAAATTTGTGGTCCCTAGGAACTCTTACGAAGCGGTCAATCGATATCAGGGCAGCAGCCGCCGGGTTCAGCTCCACCCTACACTTTGGGAAGCCGCGACCCTCCCCGTGTCCAAACCCAAACTGTCGTGATCTTCCATTTCCGTGGCACTCCCCTAAGGACTCCCAGAGCGGTATACAGAATCTGGAATTGCGACCACACCTCGATCGGTCGTTTTCCGGACCTAACTCCCCACTGTTGGATTTTACTTCCCGCTGCTCCACTGAGATCCGTCCGCGTTTTCTGCTGCCGCATCCAGTTCATACTCTCCTATTGTTGCTGGCCCGCCCGCTAATGAGGCGCAGATCGAATGTTCGAGGTCAGTCGGAGTCGACACCGCTTTGTTTTGAGCTTCAACGTTTGAACTTGAACATTCCCCTCCACCGGTCACCGGGCCTAAGTGCCCACCACAGGCACGCCCCAATGACGTCTGGTTCGGCGAGGGCGCCCTTGATTCGGGTTTTCCCAAGCTGTCTGTGCGTGCCCACTATCTGAGGAATTTGTAAGAGAAGAAAAGAAAAAAACCGATGCGAGGGACGGAAGTCACACAAGCCTCCGTGCTAGCCTCTCGGGTGGGTTTTAGGGGTAGAAGTCACCGCGTGTTCCCTTTCACCCCCATGGCCGTGAGGGCTCTCGAGAGGGACAGAAAAGTTGCCCCCTGGTCGCATGGGTCGTCACATGGTGCAATCCCTCTCGGACGCCACCATCGACACTTCCGGGCCAGTTCTTTTGCAACCGTTTGGCTAGGGTGTTACAGCGCTCTCCCTCGCCCATCCGGGTTGACGCCGTAATGTGGGCGCAACGAATCGTTCTCAGCGGAGCTCGTGTGACTTCCTAAACCCAGGCTGGCGCCGGCGAATTGTCCATCTGGTCGGTCAAGGCCTCACAGGTCCGTTCGATGTTTCTCGGATACAGCGCCTAGCTTGCACGTAGTTTCCGCATGTACGGTGGTGACCCATACCATTACCACGAACTATCCTGAGAGCGGCGACCTTGAGCGATAACCGTGGGCCCCTGTATTCTTATCCAGTCCCGGTTGCAACCTCCCAATTTATCTGGATGGGAGGGATTCGGGTCGCTCGATAAGTATAACCAACAATGTGCACACCTCAACGACAGCAGGGATCGAGTAATTATTGTCTCATTTAACATTCGCTACAGTTTGACGACGTAGTGGAAATCTGGCGGCTTACGTGTATTTCCGCACAACGAATCTCCTCATTGCAGGGTGCATTTACTAAGCCGCTGGCAATGGGGAACTGCCGTTCATGCCGGAGGGACTTGACAGGACCAAAGACGCCAGGCGTCGGCAACTCGCGGAGCTCCGTTGCCAACAACCAACTCGTCCCTCCCCCCCACCATCATCGTTGTCGTATTCCTCGCAATGTCTCTCCCTCCAAATGCCTGCAAGGATGGGCCGCAACTCGCCCGAAATCAAGACCAAGGATTGGTATCGATGTACGTGGCCGTTCTGATGCATTTCGCGGCATTAACTTGAAGTGGATATTACATAGTATGGGTCGTGAGACCAATATCCACTCGATACGGGTCTTGGAGAAACAAATCGAGGAGGGCAAAGGAGACACTATCAAGCTCAAACGCGCCCGAAATTCGTTGCTGAACATATCCACACGCGCACCCCCAGAAATCCTCGGAGAGATATTCGCTTGGAGTCTCGTTCGAGAGGCGGGCCGTTCGCTCTACTCTCAGCACTTTGACGGGTTGGGAAAGGGCTCTCACAACTTCCTCCTCGTTTGCCACCACTGGTACGAGGTTGCGTCTCGCACCCCAGAACTTTGGAGCTTCTGGGGGAACACGTTGCAGGACTGGAGGAAACGTCACCACCTTTCAGGAGCTGCCCCCCTCGACCTGGTGCTGGACGGAGGCCGATGTGACCCTAAGGACTTATTCGACGAATCTCTCCAGGCTGCAGTCAAGGGTCGCGTCATACAAGGCACCATACAACAAGTTCATCTCAAGTCCGACGATCGCGACATCCTGTCCTCCATCATTGCTTCGTTGGCCCCCGACGACGACAGTGCTCGGATCGCGAATATCGAATCAATCGTTTGGGAAAACAGGGGGCTTCCTTTGGATATCTCCGAGTTCCTTGCTCGGTCCCGCCTCCCGAAGTTGCGTTTACTCGCCCTCGACGGGGACTTTCTGATTTCGTCATGGAAACACCTGGCATCCGGCACCACACTTCTCACCGCCCTGTCACTCGATGTCTCCGAGTGCACACCGTCGGGCTCTATAACAGTGCCTCACCTGTTTTCGATCCTCACCTCAAATCCCAATCTTCAGCAACTCGTCCTATCCAGCGCCGCCATCCCCAACGATACCGATGAGTCCACATTTCAAGTACCACTACGCAACTTGAAACTGCTCTCATTGACGGGGGACTTTCGTCGCGTTATTAGGTTGCTGTGCCGATTGGCACTCCCGGAGACGTTGGATGCTATGCACCTGACCGGATTCGACCTCACAATAGAAGACATTTCGCAGTTCCTCCGACCGTACATGCAAGACCACTTCCGACATGATGCCAGGTTTCAAGAGAGACTGGAAATATCTTCCTACTCCTCTTTCGCTTCCGTCTCGGTCTCAATCAACGTCGCGTACGCTCAGACCACAGCGCCAACGAGGATGTCACCGGTCGCAACATTCACGGCGGTAATACCCCCCGCAGACATAGCGGAACAACTGTTCATCGATCTCATCGCCTTCATTCCTCAAGAACGCATCGTGTCCTTCGGTACTGTCCTTCAGCACAGGAGACTACCAAAAGAAATATTTTACGCGATGCCAAACATCGAAATATTGCACCTATCTGATGTAGGGGTGTCTGGAGGGTTCCTACAACCGAACCCGGAGGGACCGTATGCCAACACGAAGTTCCTCCCCTCACTCCGATCGCTGTATCTTGAAAACTTTACACTGGACGACAACGATTGGGGTCACCTGACGACATACCTGGCCCACCAAACTTCGGACGACCAAACCCTTTCGCTTGATATCTCTGGTTATTCTCCTTATATGCCCGAAGAGGTGGTGAAAGAGATAATGGGTTTAGTTGAAGAGTTCGCTTACAACCGGGACCCGGAGGCGGATAGCGGGCGTTCTGCTTGGAATGACGACTATTCAACGGATGAGGAGGATGAGTGATGGTATATGATACGTTGGTTACTCATGTCATTGTTATACTGGCCCTCGGCGAATAGAGACCAATCGAGTTATGATTGCTGAGCGCCGAGCGACGGCCACATTGGAGCGGTTATTTGGATCAGTGTTCGATACGCCGAGATCGAGCTTGCCCATTGATATCAATCGTTGACCGGTTGAAACGTGAGCCCGGAGCTCGACTGAACAAGAAAAGATCCTGCCTCACGATTGTGCCAGGGGCTGGCAGCCGGTCGGGTTGGAAAGGTACCCCATACCAGCCGCCGAACATGGTCCAACCGCATCCCTAGTGGAGCAAAATCGATGTTAGGTGGTGTTGCAAAGTTGGCGGCTTCGCGCACACGAAGATCCAGTCTGGGCGGGATAATTTGAAGGACCTGAGCCGTTGGGATAAATATTACACATGGAGTCCTGTAATACCCCGGTCCGTGGCTTTCACCTTTTCAATTCCTTTGAGCAGAATCTCCAACAATACCGCTTTCTGAGCCTGGATCACCATCAACAGGCCCGTGGCCTGAAAACCTTCCAAGTCAATTAGGATTCTGTCTCCTGTCCCTCGTCCCGAGTATTGGCGTCCGTTCATCGCGGTTATCACCATCGCCGACGAATGGGTCGTTCACGGAAGAGGTCACAGAATTTGCAGTATTTTCGACGTCTGCTTGAACATGGAGTTGTGGAGCTTGTGGGGAGAGTCCAGCGGGGTCCGGCGGATCCAAGGATTTGTCCGGGATCTATACACAAATTCAGAGCCAGCGGGCACGATGGGAGGCGAAACTCACGCCCAAGCGCACGATGTAAGCCATTAGAGTCGAACACGTGGCCACCGTGAACACGATCCTCAACGCTATGGCGTATGAGTCACGAGCAGCCCTCTGCAGATCCGGCGGTAATGAAACGACGAGTTTTGCAGATTCTCGGATCCTCCTTATGATCTAGGGGGAAAGACGGTAAGAAACCGTCGGATGAGGAGAATTTTAAGTACCTCGTTTGCGTCAGGACCATGGATTCTCTTCCGAAGTTCCCTATCGAGGACCGACTGGAAGATCGCTGACGAGACGGCTACACCGCTAACCTACACGAATGGTGGTTTAAGATAGGCTCAATGACTTGAGCAACTGCACGTACTTGGCCGACACTTTTGAAGAGTTGTCCGAAACCCGTTCCGACGGCCATTACGGACGCTGGGAGGGACGCATCGGTCAACACAGTTGATTTTGGAGAGAAAAATAATGCCCAACTTACGCGGTATGTGGGCCAGGAGAGCAACTTGAAAAAATATGTACAGCGACGGTCAAGAGCATTCGTGAAGCGACTCACTGAGCGTTGTTTGTAAGACGACGGCATTTCCAAACCCTAACGGAGCCTGTGCGGTATTAGAACTCTGTAAAACAAATGGTGTTGATCTTCGTACGTTGCTCAGCCAAAGTCTCGCAGGACTGGATTTTTCGCTCATAGTTGCTATCAGCATCGTCGAAACGAATGGAAGGATCCCGAACGTTAGACCTAAGAATCTGTACTTTCCCGTTCGGTGTATCGACCACCTGCCGGGTAGGGGTGAGTGGGAAGTAGATATGGTTGGAACAAACTGGATACCCCGCAAACATAGATCCCATTGGCAAAGAGATACTGTCCGGCAAGAGGTGGGCCCCTGGATGGGTCATTCAGCGGTTAATGCGACTGGCCACCAAAATCCCATACCAGCAGTGGAGGTCGATGACAACATGACAGTTTGGAACCACATCGGGAAGAAGTACACCACAGAGAAGTTACAGAAGGCAACCAGGAAATTGCTGATCCCGAAGAGGACGGGAATTTTCTGTTTGAGTAGAATCGGTGCCAGCACGGGCTCAACAGCGAGTTTTAATTCCACAACTAGGAAGAGGAGGAAAAATGTGACGGCGGCCACGAGAGCCGAGATAACTCGCACATCATCCCACTGTTCGACATTTAAGAAGGGGTATTGACAATGAGGAATACTCGCCTACCGGAAGTTGCTCATTGTAACGGTAACTCAAAAATAACAGGGCGGCAGAAGCCTGGGGAAATTTTAATGGGTGGACAGAAATCTAAAAGATCCACGTACCCATGCGAGGGTCATAACGATACCACCATAGTCGATCCTTCTGAGAACTTCCCTCGGGGTCTTGCCCTTTCCCTGTGTGATTGTGAGTTTTACCGATTTCATCCCTGATGGATCGGCTTACCGGTGTAACGTATCGTAAGTTATAACCGGTGAGGGCGAACGAGAGAAAAAACAACGGAAGCTGGACCATAAATGCCGCCCTCCACCCATACCTGTGCCCGTCTCAGAATCATGCCAAACTATTTCCTCCAACGGGGATAATGTGCGTACCTATCGCTGATAAATCCACCCAGAGGTCCCCCTATGCCCAAACCGATCTGGATTGTGGTGTAGGTCCATGTCTCGGAGCAAAAGAGAGTATGCGCACCCCTGCAAATACGTTCGAAACGCCCTGGGCGAGCCCCCGCGACTAACGGCGGAAATTAGGAGGTATCCTAGCTGACAGGTAGAAGATACTTGCCCTAAGCGTAAACATGTCGCTCGTGATAACCCTAACGCCATCGATAAGTCTATGAAAACGGGACGGGGGGGCGATACGTACGCTGAAGTCGTAAAAACACCTCCTCCACCGATTCCACCAAGCTACCACCCCGCGGTCAGAAACCACGTGCCAGAGATATATGATACTCACAAATCTCGCGGCGATGAGAAAGTTCATGCTCGTTGATAACCCGCAAGCAATGGTCCCTAACATAGCGAATAGCACAGCGGTTTGGTTAGCACTACGCCTTCCCATTATGTCACATAATCGCCCGTAGAGTGGTGTGAATGTGCACGTTGCAAGAAGATAACTGGGAATGGGAATGTAAGAATATTTCCGGAAAAGTGCAACCGAGCCTCACGCGGTACCAAGCCAGCTGACTTGGTAGGATTTGTTGAATTCAGAGGATATCGATGGTACCACTAAGACGGAGCCTCAGCGAGGACAAGCGGAGGGTGGTCTCACGACATACAGGTCGCTACCATGGTAGCTAGAAGCCGTGAAATGGTTCAGAAAAGGCGGCAAAAAGAGCCCACGACGCACTGTTCAAAGACTGGGATACTGGATCGGTTAAAAAAACGGATTAAACAAGGGATAGTACAACGCACGCAGAGGAAGGTTGCTGTCCATATGCCACCCAAAATAGCCCACCGGTTCGAACGTGATACCTCCAACGGTCCCAACTTCTTTGTTTTCCCCGCTTCCTCCAGATTCTGTACGTTCGCATGGTATTGTGAAGGGGTCACCAGGAGTGGATCCCTCTCAGAAGACATGATGGTCTGGGAACGAGCGACGAGATGAGTGGCCGGTTTCCGTCTGGAACAACATCTGAAGGTATCGCCGATTGGTGGGAATTTTCTCAATTCGCGATGGTAACCTGTACCTCATTTTTACTCATCTCACTCGGAAAACGGCGGACAGGTTGTAACCGGTCGTGGGGATGATAGACAGACAGTCGAGGGACGGGGGAGGACCAGACCGACGGAAATGCACATTGGAACGGCAGCCCCGACATTTGCGGAATGACAGGCGCCGGCAACTTGCGATGCCAGCTCTTTGGACCGGTCAACTCGTCCTTTGCCTCCCAACCTCATCATTGTCTCCCACCCCGTGATGCCGTCCCCTTCAAACTCCCCGAAGGCCAGGCCGCCAGTCCCCCGAGATCGAGAGTTAGCGTTGGGATCGACGTGCGTAGACACACTCCGAGGCATTCGCGACACTGATACCAAGTGAACGCTAGCATGGGCCCCGAGACCAACATCCACTCAATACGGGCCTTGGAGAAGCAGATCAAAGAAGGAAAGGGGGACATAATCAAACTCAAACGCGCCCGGAACTCGCTGTTGAACATATCCACACGCGTACCTCCTGAAATCCTCGGACACATTCATTTGTAGCCTCACCCGAGAGGTGGTTGAGTCGTACCCACCATACTTCGGCGGGTTAGAAAAGTGGTGTTACAACTTCCTCCTCGTTTGCCACCACTGGTTCGAGGTCGCATCTCGAACCCCGGAACTTTGGAGCTTCTGGGGGAACACTTTCCAGGATTGGAAGAGACATCATTACCGTTCGGGAGCCGCCCCTCTCGACCTGGTGTTGGACGGAAACAGGTGTGATCCCGGCGCCTTCTTCGATGGATCCCTCCAGGATGCTGTCAGGAGTCGCTTCATGCAAGACATTATTCGACAAGTTCATCTGCAGTCCGACGACAGTGACAGTTTAACCTCCATCATTTCGTCGATAACTCCAGACGACGAAGGTTCTCAGAACGATAATATTGAGTCGATCATCTGGCGAGGCGAGGGGATAGATTCCGTAGATGTCTCAAAGTTCTTCGCTCGGTCCCGCCTCTCGAAGCTACGTTTTCTCGAGCTCTCTGGGAACTTTCGGATCTCATCATGGAACCACCTGGCATTCCGAACCACACTCCTGACCACTCTGTCACTCCAAATCGTCGAGCCCCTACCCACCCCAATCCTGACCACATCTCGACTTTTTTCGATCCTCTCCTCAAATCCCAATCTCCGGGAGCTCAGCCTGTCCGCTGCAGCCTTCCCCACCGATGCCGATGGGTCCACACTTCAAGTGCCGTTGCGCGGCTTGAAGTCGCTCTCTCTGTCCGGGGAACCTCGTCACCTCCTTGGGCTACTGCGCCGGTTGATACTCCCAGTAACCCTGGATAACATAAACCTGACCGGACTCAATTCTACGGTAGAGGAGATTTCGCGGACCCTCATACCCTACATGCGAGACTACTTCCACCACGATAGCAGGTTTCAAGATACACTGGGAATTTTTTCCCTTTTCTCTCCCAGTTCCATCTCAATCTCAGTCACCGTTGTATATGGCCAGGCCGCCGAGCTGGCACGGAAGTCGCCATTTTCGACGTTTACACTCCTGTTGGTCGACCCACCTCCTCCGGACACGCTAGAGCAATTCTTCATCAACGTCATTGCATCCACCCCCCCCCGAGAACGCGTCGTGTTTTTCGACGCTAACCTTGACACCGAACTACCAGAGGAGCTATTCTCCATGATGCCGAATATCAAAACGATGTGCCTCTCCGAAGGGGCGTTATCTGAAGGGTTCCTGCAACCAAACCCGGACGGACCGCATGCCAACAGAAAACTTCTCCCATCGCTTCAATTGCTATATCTAGAAGATGTCGACCTGGACGACAACAATTGGGGTCACCTCATCTCGTACTTGACACATCAAACCTCGGACGGCCAAATCGTTTCGCTCGAGGTGCTCGGTAATTCTCCTTATATGCCCCCAGAGGTGGTGGATGTGGTGAAGGGTCTGGTCGACGAATTTACTTATGACCAGGACCCAGGGGCGGAGGGTGGGGGGCCTCTTTCGAGTTGCGGTTATTCAACGCATGAGGAGGGCGGATAGCGTGTACTTATAATTAGCCATTCACGCCGTTTGTGGTAGTTGGTCATTCCCATTCCCGGGGTTTTTCACGAATATCGTTTCTCTCTCTCACTCTCGACTGTCGCGAATTTATCCTTGAGACGACAACGCAGTTCACAACAACACCGGAATCCCATCCGCTACAGACCCATCATCACCCAAGCGCTCAAACTTTGAAGACGCCGGATCGGCATCTTGCGCGTCCGAATGATCAACTCGACTTCCTTCGAATTCCTCTGGCCGCTTCCTTCCTCCACCATCATCTTCTCCCTTGCAATATCTCTTCCCCTGAATACCCACAAGAACGAACCGCCACCGCCCGAAGACTAAGGCTCGGCAACGTCGGTATCGATGTGCGTGGAAACATTCTGGAGGGTTGCATGACACTGACATAGGTGGGCACTAGCATGGGTCGTGAGGTTAACATGGACTCAATACGCGCCTTGGAGAAGCAGATAGAAGAGGGCAGGGGGGATATAATCAAACTCAAACGCACCCGGAATTCGTTGTTGAACATCTCCGCACGCATACCTCCCGAAATCCTCGGACGCATGTTCGTTTGTAGCCTCATTCGGGAGACTGGCCGTTGGCCGGGTCAACTACACTTTGACGGGTTACAAAAGGGGTCCTACAACTTCCTCCTTGTTTGCCACCACTGGTTTGAAGTTGCGTCTCGCACCCCGGAACTTTGGAACTTCTGGGGGAATACGTTGCGAGATTGGAAGAGATGTTATCGCCACTCGGGAGCCGCTCTCGTTGACCTGGTACTGGATGGATATGTGGATTTACATGGTGTCTTCGATGGACCCCTCCAGGGTGCAGTCAGGAGTCGCGTCGCACAAGGCACCATACGACAAGTTCACCTACGGTCCAACGATGGTGGCGTCCTAACTTCCATCATTTCGTCATTGATTCCCGACAATGAATGCGCTCAGAACAAGAACATCGAGTCGATTGTCTGGCGAAGCGAGGGGCATCCTTCCGTGGATATATCGGATTTCTTCGCTCGATCCTGCCTCTCAAAGTTGCGTTTTCTCGATCTCTCCGAGAAGCTCCGACTTTCATCGTGGGACCACATAGCGTCCCGAACCACACTTCTGACAACGCTGTCCCTCAGCATCCGCGCTTTCCCGACCCATACAACTGCACAACCACCTACCCTCCCTATGGCCCAGCTACTTTCGATCCTTGGATCAAACCCCAATCTTCAGGTCCTCCTCCTGTGGCATGCCGCCCTCCCCAATGACGCCGACGGGTTCACATTTACAGTGCCGCTACGCGATCTGAAGGTGCTTTCTTTATCAGGCGAATTTCGCCCACTTTTTGGGTTGTTACGCCGATTGACGCTCCCGGAAACGTTCGACAACTTATTCCTGAGGGGATCCAATTCAACAATGGAGGAGATTTCGCAAACCATCGTACCCTACATGCAAGAATACTTCCGTCGTGATGCCAGGTTTCAAGACAGACTGGGGATTTTTACAATCTTCTCTCCCAGTGCCGCCTCGATCTCTGTCATATGCGACCCGACCACCACGCCACAGAAGGCGCTCTATGCGACGTTTGAGGTCACCCTAGCCGTCCCTCCTCCTCCGGACACGCTAGGGCGGTTGTTCATTGATCTTCTTGCGCTCACCCCCCGAGAACATGCTGCACTCTTCGAGACCACCCTCGGCATTAAACCACCAGACCAACTATTTCTCATGACACCGAACATCAGGACATTGCGCCTCTCCGGTGTGGAGTTGTCCGAAGGGTTCCTACAGCCAGACCCGGACGGACCACAAGCCAATAGAAAACTTTTCCCCTTGCTTCGATCACTGTATCTAGAAGACGTCACCCTGGACAACGACGATTGGGGTCACCTCATCACATACTTGACCCGCCAAACCTCGGACGGCCAAATGGTTTCACTCGAGCTGCACGGTGATTCTCCTTATATGTCTCCAGAGGTGGTGGACGAGGTAATGGGCCTGGTTGAAGAGTTCATTTATCATCAAAACCAGGAGGCAGAGGACGGGGGGTCCCCTTGAGTTGCTATTATCTAATGGATGAGGGGAATGGCTGGTGATATACGATACGGTAACCCACGTTATTTGCTATATTGTTCAATCCAATTTCACTGGTTTTCATCAAATGAATGTCTCTTCCTCAACTCTGCGGGAGCACTGCTCCGGCTTGGATTACAGTTTTCGGGTGGCCAGGAAACTGATCCTGCCTGAACCTCTCACTCATTCTTGGGTTGCACGAATAGGTATGACCGGTCCTGTCTTTCCCACGACACACCAGGCCAGCTCATCAAGGTTGAAATAATGGTGTGCGTCACGGGGAGTTTATGAAGGGCTTACTGTTGGCATGCTCTTGAATCGTGCAGCAGTGAATTGGAAGTCCTTGAGACGGCACCGTGATTCATAGCAACACCGACAACGCGGCGGCATCTACATATCAGATCGTCCGATCGACCTCCTTCGAACCCATAACTACCCACAAGGACAGAACGTCAATCCTCGCAGATAAAGAACCACTGTTGGTATCGATGTGCGTGGACACATTCCAAAGGATTTCACGACACTGACGCCAAGTGGAAACTAGTATGGACCGCGAGGTCAACGTGGACTAAATACGAACGAGAAGCAGATCGAAGAGGGAAAAGGGGACGCAATCGAACTCAAACGCACCCGAAACTCGCTGTTGAACATATCTGCGCGCGTACCTCCAGAAGTCCTTGGAGTTATATTTGCTTGGTGTCTCGTTCGGAAAGAGGGTCGTTCACTCTATTCTGCATATCATTTTAGGGGGTTAAAGAGGGGGTCATACAACTTCCTCCTGGTTTGTCGCCACCGGTTCGAGGTCGCATCTCGCACCCCGGAACTTTGGGGCTTCTGGGGGACCACTCGGCAGGAGTGGAAGAAATGCCATCATCGTCAGGCCGGAACCGCCCCTATCGACCTGGTGCTGTTCATGGCCGGGGTTCAGGGCGACCCTCACGCCTTCTTCGATGAGTCCCTCCAGGATGTGGTCAGGATCGGCGTCATGCGAAACCATCAGGAA
>Ga0307511_10004442_pt1 | contig 14318 bp, 11 predicted proteins | sample 13_EM_MG_FD_200266 | JGI IMG/M metagenome (GOLD analysis project Ga0307511, IMG submission 200266) | Populus trichocarpa ectomycorrhiza microbial communities from riparian zone in the Pacific Northwest, United States - 13_EM | ecosystem: Host-associated > Plants > Roots > Unclassified | place... | reverse complement strand
TTTTAAACAAATTAAAAATATGGACTTCTTAAATATAAAAAGAATATAAATTTTAATTGTTAAGCAATTTCAAAATTTTTTATTTTTAAAGAATTTCTTAAACATATTCAGTAATCTTAATTTGAGTATTTTGAACTATTTTATTCCATAAAAAAATTTTAAGGTTAATGTTTTTTTATTAAAATAATTATTGAAAAAATTTAAGGTTTATTTTTTAAAATTGTTGAAAAATTATTTTAGAAGCCATTAATTTTTTAATCCTGAAACATTTTCAAAAATCTTTATTTTTTAAACACAATTAATGCTTTTTATTTCTTAAGCATTTCCCAAATGTTTATTGGTATTTATTTGCAATTTTGTACAATTGAGTTGAATTGACTAAATCTTACAAATAAAGGGTAAATTATAATAAAAAGAATTCAAAAGGAATAATTTGCTAAATATACAAACATGTAAAGGAAAACGTGGAGCCGAATAATAAACCAATACATGTCAACTAAAGAAAAATCAGGATGAGATTAAAACATGTTTGAAATTGTGATAACGGTTGCGGTTCAAAATGCTTTTTACTTAAAAATATATTAAAATAATACTTTTTTATTTTTTAAAAATCAAGTTTGATATTAACAAATCAAAACGATATAAAAATATAAAAAAAATAATTTTTAATAAAAAAATCAAAATTTTAAAAAACATGATTTACACAGCGTTTTTAAACAGGTTTTAAATCACTGTGACCTTACAAATTTCAAATTATCCTGGCTAATCTAAATGTTCGAACACTACCCGGGGGAATTTGGAGGAAAATATGGAGCTGAATAATAAACCAATAAAACAAACTAGTAGCCGTTAAGTGGATGAAAATCAAGAAGAGATTAAAGAAGATAAATGATATGATATTTCTGTTGTTTTTTAAAATTTTGAAATCACAGCAATTTAGCTAGTTATTATGTTGTTCTAGAACTTTATAAGAATCACTCTTGTACCATGTTTCTTTTTATCCTCTGTTTCTTTCCCTAATAACACTCTGATTTTTCCTTACAAAACATAATAATGATTTTGAGGGTTTTTTTCCATTAATCAGTGGAATGAATTGAAAATTTCTTCATGTTCTTCTTTTTTTACATGATAGATAATTAATGTAAAAGACAAAAAAAAAAAAAATGGAACATTCCCCCACCTGATAATCATTTCAGTAAATGCAATTGAAATTTGAAAGGCGGCCCCATGAATCTTGAGGCTTTCTTCTCCCTTGTAAAACTCTTTTCTACAGAATAATTAATATTATTGTGGACCGTTTTATTTTTTTGAAAAAAATTATAAAGTAAGGTGGCAAACAAGGTATTATTGAGCAACTTGTCTGTAATGTTTCAATAAAAATAAGTTCTGATGGATCTAGCTAGTAACACATGGTTGGTGAGATGATTATACTTCAACTGTTGGCTTGGTGGACAGCATATAAAGCCCTTGAAATTCCTCTTACCTTTTTCTTCCCTGATTCCGTGTTATTTTATCATCACTTCCTCGTTCAGCAGTGGAGCAATAATTATTTTTTAAAATATATTTTATTTAGAAATATATTTTAATAATATATATTTTTTTCAAACAATATTTTTAATATCATTACATCAAAATAATATAAAGATATAATTTTAAATAAAAAAATTTAAATTTTTAAAAAACATAATTTTAAACGCGTTTCCAAACAAACAATTATATATAAAAAAACACCTAATGTTTAACAAGAAAAAAAAAATATTGATGTTTGTATCAATTATCCCAGCTGAATAGATCCTATTTCAAATAAAGTTTTAGGAATTAAAATAAAATCAGCCGTAATTAGTATGTTTTTGTTTTTATCGGGTAATGGGATTAGTCGAGGTACATGCAAGTTAGTCTGGACACTTATTTTAATAATAAAAAAAAATTCAAGTTTGTAATGAAAATAAAATTATTATAAATTCTTTTTTTTTTAAATACAAGCCACGTATCACATATTGGATCTAACCTTCACATGCGAAAATCATTAAAAAAAAAAAACAATCTTGTAGTAAAATTAAAAAAAAATACTTGACCAAAAAAACAAAATCACACACACAAAAACAAGGTTAAAAAAAGAAAAAGAATCTTCCAAAAGAAAACCCGATTGCGTAAAGCATGACAATGGGAATAAATGGAGCAAGCCGTTAAAAATAGCCTATAAAGAAATAAAAAAAAAAAACTTATAATCACAGGCATCAAATACCACAGAAACTCCGTGCATCCCTCGCCCCATAATTGACCTAATCAAAACAGATTGCATCATGATAGTCAATAAAAGTCAACAACGGTCGTGATTTTAAGTGCCAAGTTACTAATCATACATCACTAGTCTACAGTGGTCTTCCCTTTTCACCATAATTTCTTTCTTTCTTTCTCTCTCTCCCTGAAAAACACACTCTCTCTCTTTTAAATAAGCTTCTGTTTTTCTCTCTACATTTCTTTGATTCTGTGACTTTTTAGCTTCTCTTCTCTTCTTTCTTTTTCTTGTCTGAAGCAAACTGACACTTCTGTTTTGAGCTCTATAGATACATCTTCACTTACACTGTAAGTGAAAGACTAAAACTTTTGCCTTGCTACTTTGAGCTTCAATTTCTTTTTTGTTTCCCTCTTAGATTAAAAAGATTCAATCTTTTAGGTGAATTTTGATGTTTCAAGTGTTTGTATGTTTCTTACCAGTGAATTTGGAGATGGGTTTTTAATTTTAAGCATGGCTATTTTGTTTATTTTGCTCTTGAGATTTTTTGTCTTTAATTTTAGTTTTGTTAGTTTGTGATGTTAAAAAAAGTTAGGGCATTTAGATCTGGTGTTGATAGATTATGTTTTGGGTTGCTAAGGTTGAGGATGTTTTGTTGGTTTGTTTTGAAAATTGAGGTATTGAAGAATGGATCTAATTCAATAACAATTGTTGAGTGCATGCCAGGGTCTTTATGGTAGTGTACAGATGGTGTAGACAGTTACTTGGGTTTTTGTTTTGGGTTGTTGAATTTGTCCTGAAGTGGACTATACTAGCATTGGAATTGATTATTTTTTTTGACAGTGTGGATTAGACATGAGTTAGTGGATAAAATGATGGGTCAAGCTGATTGTCTCCACTTGTAAAGGAGCACACAAATGGAATTGCAAGTAATGCAAGTGATATAACCATTGTGTCGAGAAGAGTTTATTGTTGACCTTGGAATCAACTCATCAAGGATTATTGTCAAGCTAATAGTTAAATCATCAAAATCTTTGTAACTGTTAATGTATAAGAGTGCATGAAAAAGTCATCATGCCCACATTTTTCATCATGAAGTTTGATGCCACAAACAAATGAGAAATTTTCACCATGCTATTTAGGTATAGTAATAACGGAACCCTGCGCGTTCTGTTTTTCTTTTTCAATGTGATTTTAGTTCTGATGTTATGCTTGAGTACGTACTTTGCTTAGCAGCTTATCATGAAACACTAATACAAGTTTATATTCACACTGACCAGGTTGACATTCCCGAGTTGTGCCATTTTCTGTGCTCCTATTATGGAGATTTTTTTGCAGAAAATGCAATTGTTTTAAATCGATTTGTTGCATTCATGGCAACTAAGTTGGTGTAAACGTGAGAGTGTGTTGCTGATCAAGGGGTTGATCTTACGCTAGGATTTGTGGTCATTTTCATGAAGTGTTAAAAGTAAACATGCGGTCATGGTGGGGGAAGTCTTCATCCAAAGAGGAAAAGAAGAAAGCAAACAAGGAAAGTTTCATTGATACAATAAATAGGAAATTTAAGATTACATCAAAGGAAAAGAGCAACAATAGATCAGGAGGATCTCGGAGATGTTGTAAAGATACTCTTTCAGAAAGGGTTTCTTTGTCCCGCGTTCCATCAAGATCACCATCTCCCTCCACACACGTATCACGTTGTCAAAGTTTTGCTGAAAGGCCTCAGGCTCAACCACTTCCACTTCCACTTCCAGGGGTGCCTCATACTAAAATTGGGCGCTGTGATTCTGGAATTAGTGCTTCAGTGAAACCAGGATTGGATGGAGGGGGCAAACCATTGCATCTTTTGCCCCTACCGAGACCAGGACATGTCCTTAATAGACTGGACCAAGCAGATACAGCAGGGGATTTAGCCACTGCCTCTGTGTCCAGTGATAGCTCCATAGATAGTGATGATCTGCCTGACTCGCGTGTCCTTAGCCCTCTCACGTCGGACTATGAAAATGGGAACAGAACTGCTGTGAACAGCCCTCCAAGGTGAGCTTCCATGTGTTCCATTGAAAGTTTTAAACTGTCTTTCCAGGTTTTGTCTTGTCTCTGACAAAATTTGTCTTTATGTCTGCTGAAGCGTGATGCGACAGGATCAATCCCCTATCATAAATAGAAAGAACTCAAGAGAAACTCTGAAACATGCTAATTTACCTGCAAATAATCAGACCTTGTCTACACCACCAAAACGGGCAATTTTTAGCTCTCAAGTGCAAAATTTACAGATTCCTCATCGAGTAGCATTCTTTAGTGCTCCAGACAGCTCAATGTCAAGTCCTTCTAGAAGCCCAATGAGAGCATTTGGCACTGAGCAAGTTATCAACAATGGTTTCTGGGCAGGAAAAACTTACTCAGATATTGGTTTACTAGGATCTGGACAGTGCTCAAGTCCAGGTTCAGGCTATAATTCTGGGCAGAACTCAATAGGTGGAGATATGTCAGGACAGCTTCTTTGGCCAAACAGTAGATGCAGCCCTGAGTGTTCTCCATTACCTAGCCCCAGAGTGATTAGCCCAGGTCCCAGCTCCAGAATACACAGTGGTGCTGTCACTCCTCTGCACCCACGAGCTGCTGGGGTTACCATAGAGTCGCCTACAAGCCGGCCAGATGATGGAAAGCAACAAAGTCACCGCTTGCCCCTTCCACCGATAACAATCTCCAACACCCATCCCTTTTCTCCTACCTATTCTGCCTCAACATCTCCTTCAGTGCCTCGAAGTCCTAGTAGGATGGAGAACCCAACAAGTTCTGGTACACGCTGGCAGAAGGGTCGTATGCTTGGGAGAGGCAGTTTTGGAGATGTATATCTCGGGTTTAACAGGTCTGTGCAAAGGTTATTTGCTAAATGTTTTATTGCATAGACATGGGTGATTTAGCATCATAAAAAACTCTAGAAAGTTTAGTCCATAAATAACTGGGTGGGGGAAGCAGATTAATTTAAGCGTACAGCTTGATTGAGGTTGAGACTAAATGGAGTTGAGTTGACATTGTTTTGGATTAGTTATGACCATTGCATTTATAATTTTTTTGTTTTACTCTGCTAATCCATTCACCTCTGTAAAGCAACACTTGATTTGTCATGTTTCTTTCATCATCTTCATCATTGTGATGCATCAAGTGACATTTTAATCCATCTTTTACTTAACATTTGAGCTAACATCTCTCCTCTTTGTCTCACCGCTCACACCCTCTTTTAACTCATTCTGCGTCCTACTCGAGTGACTTGTTTGCAACAGAACCTCCTTCATTCCTTAAAGAGTCCTTATTTGCAATTGTCATCATTATTGCTATCCTTGTTATTGTTATCATGCATTCAAGTCTAATGTTAATATCATTTCACTTCATAATTAAAGAGGCGATTCCCTGATATTCTTGCACACAAATCCGACACTATACTGAACTGAGTTATCAACCATTTGCTATGCACATTATTTATGCATTTTGCATGTCTTATCTGATTTTGTTGTTTGGGCCTTAGAGAAAGAGGTGAGATGTGTGCAATGAAGGAGGTAACTCTATTTTCAGATGATGCAAAATCAAAGGAAAGCGCACAGCAGCTGGGACAGGTAATTTTTATTTTTTCTGTTTTTTTAGGCAGTTTATAGTTTGAAGAATATAAGGTTATGTATTGATATGCATAGATGTTAATTTAGAGCTAGTTCTTCTCTGGGAAATTTTGAGGAAGATTTTACAGTTATTCATGATACGTGCAGGAAATTGGGCTTCTGAGTCGCTTACGTCATCCTAATATAGTGCAGTACTATGGATCTGAAACGGTAACATTTTTCTTGCCAGTTTATGTTATCTCCTTTTAGATTTTTACTTTCTGAAATAATTTCATTTTACATGTTAGTCATAAAATATTGCATGTGTATGTTCATTCCAAACTACTGAGACTCCTATATGTTGCCGACTTGCAGTTCTTCCTAGTAGACCGCTTCTTGAATTTTGTGGGATTTAATTGCTGATGATTTATATAATTGCATTATCATTAGTTGATTCATGGTAGAGTGTTGTCATTAGATACTTTATTAGCATAAAGTTCCAACAGATTTATGAATAGAAATCCATGGCTTAGATTTTTGTTAGCTGAATTGGTATTTTATTTCTTATCAGGTGGATGACAAATTATATATATACTTGGAGTATGTGTCTGGTGGCTCCATCTATAAACTGCTTCAAGAATATGGCCAATTTGGTGAAATAGCTATTCGTAGCTATACTCAACAAATCCTGCGTGGGCTTGCTTATTTGCATGCTAAAAAAACTGTCCACAGGTGAGCATTATTATTTTGCTATCTCATGGTTTTGATAGGGAACCACAACTTGCTCTAATCACTTATAAACATTATCATGCCTATTTCATAAGTTTTAATCGTGTGCAGAGACATTAAAGGGGCTAATATTCTGGTGGATCCCACGGGTCGTGTTAAACTGGCAGATTTTGGGATGGCAAAGCATGTAAGGATATTCATCTGGAATTTTCTTCTCTCTAGTTATTCAAACCTGGGAAAATATCATGACTGTTATTGCCACTGGTTTTGAACAAATGCTAAATTCTGTTGGTTATGCAACCAAATTAAATTAGTTCTCTATAACTGCTATCTTTTTAGTTTAGTTAGAATGCAAGATGAAAATTTACTCATGCATATTAACCTGTAGGCAATGCGTTGTAACCCATTTTAATCAATTGATCTACAGATATCTGGGCAGTCTTGTCCATTATCATTCAAAGGAAGCCCTTACTGGATGGCACCTGAGGTCAGCCTTGGTGTATTGTCACATTCTGATTTTATATTTCTTTGTGATGCTTTCAAGTAATGCATTTCTTGAATACATTAATTGTTTCAGGTGATAAAAAATTCAAATGGTTGTAATCTTGCTGTTGATATATGGAGCCTTGGGTGCACTGTTTTGGAGATGGCAACAACAAAACCACCTTGGAGCCAATATGAAGGGGTTAGGAAAATTGAAGTACAATAAATTTTTTAGTTTTGTAACTTGTTTTGCAGTTTGAATGGCACTGCTTGAAATCTTAATGTGTGTCTTGGTGAGATTGTGTTAAACTAGAAGTATGATTTGTTTGACCTTATTTCTTACCCTCATTTCGCTTTATTTTCTTCTTGAAAGGTTCCTGCTATGTTTAAGATTGGAAATAGCAAGGAACTTCCAGAGATTCCTGATAATCTGTCAGATGATGGAAAGGACTTTGTGAGGCAGTGTTTGCAACGGAACCTATCACATCGCCCTACAGCTGCTCAACTTTTGGAGCACCCTTTTGTGAAAAATGTTGCTCCGATGGAGAGGCCGTTTTTGTCCCCAGAGCTTTCAGAAGAACTGCCTGCAATTATGAATTCAGGAAGATCAATGGTATTAGGATTTTTTCTTGGTGTGTCTAATGATATTGAATATTGCAATTTTTCTTGTAGATTATATGAGATAAGAAGTTATTCACTACTGTTTATCATACTATAATATTTTTTTAGAAAACAAAAGATTTCATCTGATGAAAAGAAGAAAATATACAGAGACAGGTAGGAGAATAGGTCATCCTCCAAACTAAGAAACAGAGCAGAACAAAAGCTATGATAATAAGCATCCCAAACTCATGGTACTTCATTTTGGTAAATGACTGGATGAATGTGTTAATTGGGAGTTGTTATATGTTTAGTCTTATGCACACCACCTTAGATGGCTAGCATATGTGGTCGTCTGATTTCATATTGGTATTGCTTGCTAATGCTACCATGATGTATTTTGTTTTCTTCATGACACAACACGGAATAATTCCTTTCACTTTGCCTGACTTGTCTGTTGTGGCTTTGATGATGTTGCTTGAATTGACTAATGAGTTGAATCTTGGAACTTTTAATAGGGAATTGGACCTGCAAGAAATGTTTCAGGCTTTGACTCAGAAGGGATTTCTATGCATCAATCTAGAGCCACAAAAATTGGTTCAGGGATCAGGTCTCTTCTCCCTCACTCACTCATCACGCCCCCACCCACACACTCACTCACACGTGTGTGCTCTCGCCCTTATTTTTTTTCTCTCGCTTCATTGCATATTCAGGAACATATATGGCGAAGTTTGTCTTATGTGTTGCTAGGATTACTGGCATGTGTACTTGTCTTGTCTGAAGATGGACTGATATTGCACAATGCATTTCAGCTAAAGGCACATAGGTTTTTCATCAGGGCACAGAAAAATATTATGTCAGATATCATGTTTCAAAAGCAATATCTTGCTATGAGAGCAGTATTGAAGGAGATCAGTATTAAAATTCTAGTCATCTTCACCCACAACTTGCATGAAATTAGTTTGATGGTGTTATTACTTTCTTTCTTTTTTTCTTGGTTGGCTGTTATTATTACTTTGTTCAACAACAAGCAATAAACTGTATTGTGTTCTTAGCTCTTCAATAACTTTTTTTGTGAAGACTTCTTTCATTGCTTCTGCTCTGTACTTGTTAACATTTTGCTCCATTGCCCCAACTTACATTTAAAATTTGAAGTTCCATGTAGCATTTGTTGTATTGAGGGGAGAAATCCTTGTGCTTTAGCTTAAGACTGCTTAGTCTGCAGAATCAAAGTGTGAAGATCTAAATGTGCAACTAGTTGGTTTATGTTGCGACAAAATTTGTTGTGTTAAAAATAAATATCTGGTTCTTGTTTTTATACTCAAAAATATTTCTTCTTTCTTTTAATTTGATGTTTTTCCTATTCCAGTGATGCCCATATGAAGAACTCATCATGCCCAGTGTCTCCTATCGGGAGCCCTCATCTATATTCAAGATCCCCGCTGAATTTGAGTGGAAGGATGTCTCCATCTCCTATATCTAGCCCTCATACTGCATCTGGTTCATCCACGCCTCTCACTGGTGGTTGTGGTGCCATCCCATTTCATCATGCAAAGCAGCACATAATGTACTTGCAAGAAAGCAAGGGAATGGTCCCTGGGTCCCAAAGTAGTTTCTATCCCAATAACAACAACCTTTATCAGGAACCAAAGCCTGACCTATTTCGAGGTATGTCACAAGCCTCTTGTGTTTTCCGGGAAATAATTTCATCAGAAAACAGCAATCCTGGAAATCAGTTGGGATGGCCTGAACTCTATGATGGGCACCCTGTTTTAGCTGATCGTGTGTCCCAGCAGCTCTTAAGGGATCATATGAAATTGAAGCCATCCCTGGACCTGAATCCAAACTCGTCAATTCGTGGCCGTACCAATGGAATCTAAAGTCTTACTATGCATGAATCCTTCATCAGAAAAATCTTTCTCAGTTTCTAACTCCCAATGCATCATTCATTTTTTTTCATTCTAATCAAGGGGAGACAAATCAAATCTGTGTGCTAAAAATGAACTCTGGACAAGTGATTCCAGTAGGTCAGATGTTTCGGAACCTTGAAGGGCAGGATTAATTTCTTGGAAATGGCCTTGGAGTTTGGTTTCAGAGTTCCTATGGCAAGTAAGCAGTTGGCTTAGATATGGGAGGACTCGAGTATGGAAATGTGGCAGCACGTGCAAGTTATTCCACTTGTGTCTGTGAAGCTCTTTACCTGGCAGCTATATATTTCACTGAAGTCAGTAACTCGGTTTGATTTCCTGCCAGCTTTGTTGACCCGAATTCGTGTGCAAACTATTCCATGAATGAAGATTTTGATTATTCCAAGAAGGTTACCTTCTGAGACCTATATACATCAGCTCCTCACATTCAAGTATGTAACTGCTAGATAGACTGTAGATTTATTATACTTGGAGTGCAAAGCTACTACCATTCGTGCATTTCACATCCTTTTATGTTCCTTCTACTATTTTTTGGGTGGAAGGATGTGGTGGGAGTTGAAAACAAATATTGTACAGAAAGATGGGAACCAAGTTGGAAGTCCAGATTTTGTCAAGATAACAGTTGAGAACTTGCCTGGCTTCGCCTGTGCCTTTTCTTTTATCAGTTTATGGTAGCTCAGTGTAAAACTTCTTGTGGGCTGTCCAGCTGATATTCTTGTATCTAATGTATACGGTTATACCTTGAATCAAATTAAAGAAATCTAATTCAACCTGTGTACTTGTGAAATCCTCTGGTCCAGTGCAATTGTAAATTTTGGGAACAGCAATGAGCCAGGTTTATTTTTAAGAAATCTTTATCTCCCGCATTGTGGCTTAAATTTCAGAGCTGGTTTTTTTTTTCTTTGATAGCATAAGTTCCTTTTCTAATTCATTTCAGCCTATGGGGATGGGAAAAATACCTATCTTGGGTTTTGGAGGTGATTTAAGCCTGTAGTTTGGAGTCAGGTTATGGTATTTTTAGTGCAGAGACAACCTGGCATCATTAGCATATCTATATAATTAAGGTTAAGTCCCATCATGCATCTTCATTACATTTCAAGGTTACATTTTTTTTACCTCTGTATATACCATTGTCTCGAAGGTTCCCCCCCTCTCTGAAGCTAAGAATCAAGGTTCATGTCACATTAGGCATTTTTTTTTGTTTATATTATCTGTGGGGAGTGGTATTGAATCTATAAATTAGAGTGAAGTCTTTTGATTTTGAAGCTATACTTGGTTTGCCTCGAGGTAGACAGAAAATGTAGCCATATTTTTTTTTTGTTAGTAGCAACAATGATAATATAAAAACCTTCAAACCACTCAAATAAATTCAACTTCATGGAAAAAAAAAAGAAACTTTTTAATGGACATTCAACAAGCTTGACTTGAGCATGTCTATAAGAGTACAGCTTTGTTTACTCGTAGAAAACCTTGAAATAATCCTGATTACTTGTTAGTGATGCTGAAGCTGAAATCCCATAGCTTTTTGGCCAGTTCTGCATTTTTAGCCTGTGAGCTAGGTTCTGCTATATTACTGTCCGTAAAATACTTTCCACTTATCCCCTTGACTTGTGGATGCAACGCTATATAGCATGTAGTTGCTGCTCCTTGTAACCATAACCAAATGAAATGAATTGTAGTAAAACAGATTCATTGTTCAGACAAAGCAATTTTATCATCATTTTGCCAATCCACACACAGGATGGAAATGTTTTTCTCAGAATTATGAAAGCCATACCTGCTGAACATTTTTTTATCATGTATTTACCAAACAAGTTCAAAATAGCTGCATTAAGACCACCGAATGGGAAAAATATTAATAAAACTAAAAAATTTCGGGCACTGTGAAAGAATAAGAAGGAATATATCAAGCTGATTATATCCAAATGCTATAAACAACAGATGCAAGCTCTGAGAGCCTTTTCCAATCTTCTGTAAAATTTGCAAAAAGACCCTAGCAACTCCGTAACCCAACATCAGATTAATTTACTCCTGTAAAAGTCTCAAAACCGAAATATGTCGTCAAAGTACAGAATCTCGGAAAGATAAAAGTGATAAGGCTTAAGAAAGATTTACCATTAACAAAACCTTGGTGACGCAGAAGATTGGCATGGATTGCTCCAGGATGTAGTGAATTAATAGTTATCTCTTCCCCTTCTTGCTGTAAACTCAAGCGATAATGATCCAACAATTTTATATTACACTGCCTATCAGAATAATGTGATTGATTACCACTCACACTTCAACCTAAGGCACTTAAATTTTGTGGAGGTAATCTTCAATACCAAAACGCAAAAATGTAGAAAACTAAATTCAGCTGAAAAAGCTTTATTGTCTACGCTAGGTAAACGAAATTAAGATAATGGAAATTGATTTAGGACATGTTATCATGCTTTAATTACCTTCAGGCGCCTTGCAAGCTCATTGGCGTGCAATATGTTAGCAAGCTTAGATTGCCCATAAGAAAACCAACTGATACAGAATTTGAAATTATCAGCTATCAGAAAAAGTTAAGGCAGACAGGAACTGCCGATGCATGGTGATGACATTGGAACATTATATGTAGAAACTTAAAACCATAGACAAAAATATTTCTGCCATCAAGTTGCTACCTACCTTGCCTCGTCATAGATTTTATCGAAACAAATTCCTTCCCGACTCACAATACGGTGACCTACTTATGATACATTAACGATCCTTCCTTCTTGCTTGCTTCTTTGCGCTGTGTTTTTCATGATCTCCAATAAAAGGTTTGTCAATAGAAAATGACCTGCAAATTGTAGTATTTCAACCCGAAGTTGGAAAATCAACACAGAAGATACTGTGGCTGAGTATTTCAATGTTTGAAAGTCAAATGTAACATCCCTATATGGTTCGTTGCAAATAATATTTCAAAGTTTGAAAGTCAAATGTAACATACCTATATGGTTGGTTGCAAATAACATTTCAATGTTATCTTGAGAAAGCTTGGAAGGAGATGACAGAACCCCTGCATTATTACTTCAAACAGAAAAGGAAAGTATTACTGTTTGCAAGAAAGCTAGATGCTGCCTGTGAATATGAATTGTATTACGAACATAACAGGAACATTCAACTGATTTGTGATAGTTGGATAGGTATAAGAACTGCAATTTAATTTCCCCAATATAGTTTCCTTACATGAGGATGTTCAAAGGAAGACCCAAGGTAGTATATTCTGATGCAAACTTCCTAACTGATGCCATTGATCTCAGATCTAACTCCATAACATCAATCTGATCAGTGGGGATTTCCTTGAGTATTGCTTCTTTGACGTTCCTACCAGATTCCTCACTGCCATAACTACATGGACACCACGCATTGCAAGGACACGCGTTGTCTCCGCACCAATACCACTTGATGCTCCCGGAAATTAAGATTTGATTCAAAACCACAGATAATTCTTTCATTACTGTGAGTCTGAAGTTAAATTCATCAGGTAAAAACTGATGTCCTCTCAGCTCGAACGTTCAAATAAAACCTCACTACATGTATCCTACGGCTAAACAAAGCTCTAGCCAGGAAAACTAAGGCAGGGTATTTGGCTTAGCAAGAAATAAAAAAGTAAAACCGGTAACAATGGCAGTGAGACCAGTTCAATCAATTTCTTGTGTTACTTCCTCTGCTGTAGAAGAAGCAGAGAACCCAGATGGCCCTTTCCATCCAAAAAACCACATTCTGCTGATTCTAATAATGAACTCGTACTACAAACCTTACCAAACTGTTATATTGATAACTGCTTTGCGAAGCTACAATTTTTAGCGCATCAAAGGGTCCTCCTCGGATTCATGTAACTAGTTTGACCTAACGGGTTTAAATGATCCAACTACAAGCATATTTAGGGTACTGTTCTTCATTTAACTCATTGGGTCTTGATCAACAGTATTAATTATCTAGCATAACTATTCATAACTGTCCAAAATATGGTTCCAGATTATTTACATGAAGGACAGAATACATTGACAATATCGAGGGCGAACATTACCAACTTTTCGAACCAGTTTTTCACGCATAAATTCTGTGCTAACAAATAAGGCACGAGAAAATTAGCTTCTGGTTATTTTCTCCTAACGACATAAATTTTTTTCTTTAGCAGCACAAAAATAAATTTTAGTTGTGCGATGTACATTGTATTGCAATGAATTTCTTATATGTCACCGTTTAATTGCATAATATATCCAGATTTGTTTCTAATTTTTTTTTTCTAATTTTTTATTTATCAACTGATAAAAGGCTCAAATTGATTATAAATTTTTAATTTTTTTTCTTACGATTATTAATTCAATCATTGCATCCGTATTACACATTGCTACTTATAACCTCAAATTGAAGAACAAAAGTCATGCATTTTAGAGAGGGTAAATTGAAAAACAAAACTCAAATTGCCAAATGTCTGATTTAACAACTCTGTTTGCCCATCTTATTTAGAATTTTAGTTTTTGTATAATAACTTAAAAAAAACAAAAAAAAAACAAATTACAAAAAAAAAAGATAAAAACAAAAAAAATGGTGTAAATAGACCAAGTATAAAATGATAAATACTTCAAGTTTAAAGAATAAAAAATAATATATTTTTTTCAAAAAATATAAAAAAATTATAAAATAATAAAGATAAGAACAAAAATAAAAGGTTATAATTAGAAAAATTATAAAATAATAAATTTATCAAATATAAATAAAATATAGAAAAAA
>Ga0307511_10004441_pt1 | contig 14319 bp, 12 predicted proteins | sample 13_EM_MG_FD_200266 | JGI IMG/M metagenome (GOLD analysis project Ga0307511, IMG submission 200266) | Populus trichocarpa ectomycorrhiza microbial communities from riparian zone in the Pacific Northwest, United States - 13_EM | ecosystem: Host-associated > Plants > Roots > Unclassified | place... | reverse complement strand
TAAGTGGAACTTCCCTTATCATATGGAAATTTGACATAAAGATCGATCGTTTTGATGGTTAGGATTGATGTCAACGTCATTTTTCTCTCTACTACTGGAATTCAGTAATGTTCTCTCTTCTCTCTCAAACTAGGGACAAAAAATAAAATTTTAGATGAAAATTGATTTTTGCTGAAACTTAAAAAATTGAAGGGATCCAATTCATATAATTAGTAAAGAATTAGGACTAAGGTGAACATTTCACAAAAAAATTATAACACCACTTATCTTCCCAACATGTTTCATTTTAGTCTTTTGTCTATTGATTTTACTTTTTCCTGAGAATTTTTGCCAAATTGGCCTTCAATCAATCATTCAATGGGCAACATTAAAAAAAATGGATGAAAAAAACACTCACGGGCACAGTTAATTCATATTGCCCATAAGTCTTATACCACAACATGAGGGGACAATATTTCCCCACACTATTTAGAGTATTTGTAAGGTAATATTTGGTTACTGTTCCGGGACAAAAGAGACAAACAATAGAGACAAGACAAAAAAATGAGACGAGAACAAAATTGTGGTTGCTAGTAGTGTACAAGACAAAATGATTGTCTTTGTATTGTGTTTGGTTATGGTTGATAAGATTAAATAAAATTGATTAGATATATTTTTTTTACTTTAATTTTATATTGAGTGTTGAAATTAATAATATTATAGTAACTCTAGTTATAAAATTAGGACTAGCCTGGCGGGTTGACTTAGGGATCGGAATTTGGACCAATCTGGGTTTAAGAAAAAACAAAGGAAGAATTGACCTGATCTGGCTTGGTTAAAAGCTTTGGTTGATCTGAGATAAAACACAGGTAAAAAATCCTTTGATTTTTTTTGAAATCTTTTTTTTGGTCAAAACAAGATTACTTTGATTCCTTTTTTTTTATAAAAATAAGTCAACCTTGACCTATGACTCAAGCCTTACCCGAAATCGAGTTTTAAAACTATGATAACAATCATTTTTATTTTACGTTGACTCGGATCAACCCGGGTTTACCATTCCAAACCATACTCGGGTCTTGTCATGGATCAATTCCCGAGTTGGATTTTAAAATTGCGAAAATAATTATTTTTATCTTTATATGTGTTGGACAATTTTAGAATTATAAGTTTTTTAGAATGATATTTTAATAATAAGAAACAATAATTATTGTCTCTCGAAACATGTTTCTTCTGCACTTTTGTTCTCAAAGAATAAAAATTCACTCAAAGTATAAAAATTCACACAAATGTTGCCCTTGAGGCATTTATTTTTATATCTATTTTTTTATTTTTTTAACAAATACATTTCTGTTTTTACTATCTCTTATCTTTTCTGTTCCGAAACCTTAACTAAAAGCTACCTCTTGTTTATGTAAATGAAACGGCTTTTAATTGATTCCGGGTCCAACTGCAACTACTCTGGGATTATTGAACCGAAGATTAGGTCCTCTTTCTGATGCTGTGGGAATGCCAGTCCAAATTTGCAAGTCTCTTGGGGCAGTGACACTGGTGTGTTGCCATAAAGCCGATGTGGCCGTTGTTTTTACCCTTGGTTCTTCTGATAATTTCTCCATTAAGAACTTGTATCTTACGCATCATCATCTTTCTATAGACAATAAGCATGTGGGTTTTCAAAGAGTAATTTTGCACAAGCAGAAATTTTGTGTGCAAACTTTGTAGTGCTATTCGGCACTGCATGATACCACTCCAGGACACCAAATTGCAGGTGGGTCTGGGCTACTGACACTGATGCGCCCGCCCCATCATGAAGTGAGAAACCTTCGTAAGAACTATGTAGGATTTTTCTTTTCCGAAATACCATTCTAACTAACTTTCATGGTGATTTGCCTTTCTAATTTCATCGATGCCTTTGAACTTGTGTATCCTTCCTGTTTGCTTTTGAGAATTGAGATGGAACTGATCAAATGATATTTCTTCCAAAGTTCGATCGTCTAATCCTTCTCTCTATGCTTTTTTCCTCTTCCCTTTTCGACTGTTTCTCTTGTTTTTATGCAGGCCACCCAGGGGCAGGGCTAACCTACTTCTGGATTACAGACTCATGCCCATTGACGGTGAAGGAAGTGATGAACAAACCGCCATTTGAAGTTCTAAGTCTTGCCGGTTCAATAGCAGCTGCCCTTCAAATCGGGCAGTTGTTCTAATTCCCCTAATCATCTTGATGGTGTCTGTCAAAGCAGTGAGAACTGCTGATAATGAGAGTTTCGATTTTGTTTTCACCTCTTTTCTCTTTTCATTTTTCAATTCTTTTTTCTCCTCCAGTTTTACTAATGTTTCATTCATCTTGACATGTGGGATTGATGTCAAGTTTTTGGTCTTTGAAAAACTATGAGAACAGGAACTTCCAGGCAGAATAAAGTTTTCAAGTAGGATTTTCACCTCAATAAGCAATTTGTAAATTTCACTTGTTGATCACCATCAGTCTTTTAAGTTTTATGTTTGGACTTCGGAGGGAAAAGTTAAGTCTGCTATGGGGAACACTTGTGTTATTTCTAGAGGAGCACTGTTTTTAGCCTTTTGAGCTGTGCAATAAAGATGTTTTTTTAATTTTATTGAATAATTTTACTGTGTTTACACTAGTGTTATTTTATTAGTTTTATTATAAATGTATTTTTTTATAAAAAAAATAAATACTAGTAAGAAAGATATTTAGATGAAGATATTTTTACTACTTTATATTAGTCATAATTTTCTCTCTTTAATATATGTATTTTTTCATAAAAATTAGATGAAAAAATAATTAATATGATACCATTTATCATTCTTTAAGCATTATAAAATTTTTCGAGTTTCATCACTACTATGATAAATCATTTTTCCAAATAGCTATAATTTCCCATCACCGAGAGTTAAAAAACTAAAAACACAACTTTATTTAATCCGATGTTCATGTTACAAGAAAATAAGAAGAAAAAACAAATGAAATATGCTTGGGTGACTTGACCAGTTTATTCCAGAAGCATGCTTCGTTTTCCTCTGGCCACAGCAAGGTTTATACAAGGTAAAGATAAATGAAGGGAAAGGAAAAGAAAAGAAAATAACAAGGTCAAGATAGATGAAGGGAAAAACGCATGGAAACAGGAAATCCTGTAATGTGTTTTTCATTTCTTCTCAAGCCAGTAATTATTGCTTTCCCATGTTCATCAGATGCACCAGCTGGTCATCCTTCACCTCATTTTCTGCGAGACCTTTATGTAATTTAACAGCTTTTTAAGAGCTTTACCACTATCAATGGCCTCCCTGGCTCTATCCAGTGCTGTAGATACATCTTCTGCACCATCACATCCTAGCAGGTGATCCACCATTCCAGCATTTAAGACAATTCGATCATATGCTGGTCCTTTCTGGCCATGGAGAGCTCCTAAACCCAACTCTATATTCTTGGAGACCTATTATCAGGAAAAAAAAAAATTGTATCATAATGCAAGGCTTGTGAGAAAGGAAAAAAAAAAGGCTACAGGAGTTTGGAGAAGAGAGAAGCCAGCGTGTATCAGTCAATCATGTGGTGACGTTTCGTTAGTTGAACTTGAAATGAGGATTTGTGCGTTTGATTCAGTGCTGCAGCGGCAGGAATTGGATTGCCATGTCAAGGAGCGGTTTGGTGGGTAGACTCTCTCTCTCTATACATGTAGAGAGAGAGAGAGACATATAGGATCATAAAACCTGGACTGATGCAATTCTTTTCCTAAAGTAAAGGCATCATAAATACTTGAAAGCAGAAAGCAAAATAAAAAAGATCTGCACTCGAAAACAGTACCCAAAGGCTATATGGTTCGTATGTTATAATTTAGGTATTTTCTTGCATACAGCCTGTGTGTGAGAGAATGTAAACTCTTTTCTTTTTGTGGGTTTTTTAACGAAATTTGTAATCCATAAATAAATAGTTCTCATGAGACATGATTAGTGAAATCCCTTGAACCATCCAGTTCTTCCTCTGGTGAAAAAAAGATCAATAGTTTTAAACAATGCGCTACTGGACAAGCGGCGTGCATTAGCAATACCATCAATCACAATCTCGGAGGATAAGACAACCAAAGAAGATATAAGAAAATAATCACAAACTTAACTTACAGATCTATCAGTTCTTGGAGTATCAGTGGGTTCAAAACCGAAGTCCTTGGCATTAACTTCAGTTTTGAAATTCTGACGTGACACCCCTGAAAAATCATAAGTAAACGCTTCAATTTTAATGCTTGAAGATTGACACGCTCAGTCCACTAGTACTGACATATGAGCACTTGCTAAGATCACGGCATTAGTTATTATCTTAGCCACATCATCATCACCAAAACTTGAAGGTCAAATATAAATAAGTAAAAACACTATTTCTATGGAAAATACAATTTACAGGTATTTCAGTCAAGATATTTGAGTGGGGCATTAGTTCTTTTTCTTGTGTGTGCAACCAAAGCATACACATTCTATTATGAGACTGTATATAAATGAGCACGTGAACAAACTAACAAGACCACAATCATTCATAGGAAGTAAGAAAGACACATGAACAAATACCATCAAGTTCAAAAGCAGAATCCATGCCCAATGAACGAAAGCCTGAACAGTAGTTCACAGGAAGTCCTTTTGATGCATTCGCAGATCGGAATTTTGTTGTCATTGAGAGGGCCCCTTCCTCGCCCTAAATTAAACACCCCACAGTGAGAAAGTACAAGTAGTTCCTTTTGATTACTCAGTTGATGATACTCCAAAGATAAATAACAAATTCACGCAAACCATTTCAGAAAACTGTACTCCTTGTTTTCAAATCAAAAGTCTCTCTTAAGACAGATTTATTATGGTAAATATATGGGAAACCTATGAGTTCAATGGCAAATGCATAGTCCATACCTTCACCACCAAACCAGAATGAACACCTCTTCTTTTCATAAGCATTAAAAGAGGCTCCTCATAGCCTTCATGATAAAACCCAGTAACAATTGCTTCTCTCCCCCGAGCCTATTCAGAAAAACACAATTGAAAAGTTACACACCAAAATAAACACCACTTTTGTTGAGGAAGAAAAGTAGAGGCTGTAATTATACAGATGACATACATAATATAAGTATTCCCTGCATATTAATTACTATAGAAATTAAAATGCCTGAACAACTGTTGTTAGGAGCGTTTATTATTTATAGTGAGAGTCAAGGGTAGTAAAATAATTTTATACTCTTTCCACACAGTGTGTGTGTGTGGGTGGGGGGGGGTGGGTGATGTAAACTGTCACTTCAAAACATTTCTTTCTTCCTTTTTTCTTCTATTTTTTTCCCCATCATCTTTCCAACTTCATCCATCTCTAGAAAACAACTTGGTATCAAAGCACAACAAACAAATCTAGCGAGTTCAAGCATCAACATTGTTCTGAAGGGAGAGTAACTGTTTTGCTAACATCAGCAAAACACAATGCTGATGTCAGCACAACATCACCACAATGTTTAGATTGAAAAATGTCTTGACTTCATGAACAAAAGCCCTAATGTCTCACCAATAATTGTTGTTGTTTGAGCTGTCAATTTCATATAAAATGGTTGTCAATTAGTGACTAATTAGATATATAGTTCTTGGTAGTGTTGTGAATATGACAAAAGAATTCAGTTGATAAAATCAATCTCGCCTCTGGTGATAGTAGTGGGAGTCAGGTTGGAGTTGTGAATGAGAATTCTACCCTCTAAATCAGCCATTTCAAACTAGATGAAAATAATTATTTAGCTTGGTCCCGATCTTGTTTGTTGTTTATCAAGGGACGTGGATAGTATGGGTACATCACAGGAGAAGAGAAGAGAACAATAGCTAGAGATTCTCTAGTCATGTCCTAGCTCATCAACTCTATGCAACCTTTTATTGCTCGTGGTTATCTTTTATTAGATTTTGCTTCAAAAATATGGAATGCTACCAGCCAGACGTACTCACAATTGGATAATGATGCTCAGGCTTATGAGATACGAAAAAAGGTTCATGATACCAAGCAACGTGACATGTTTGTAGCCTAATACTTTGCAATACTGAGTAGTTTGTAGCAAGAGTTAGGCTTCTACCATGATTCCAGGCATATTGTCCAAGTGATGCAATAAAGTTTCCATTGACAAGGAATATGTCTATGACTTCCTAGTTGGGTTAAACATTGAATATGACCATATTAGAGTTCAGGTTTTGGGGAGAGAGCCTTTCCCTTCCTTGAGGCAGACATATTCTCATGTTCAACAAGAGGAAAGTAGGAGAAATGCAATGTTGACTCATTCGAGATCAACCATGATTCCTAACTCCAATCAAATAACTTTATTAGGGGATTTACAAGTCTTAGTGAACCAAGGTTAGCTGACAAAGCACAAATGAAGTGTGATTATTGTGGACGAACCAAACATACTAGGGAGACATGCTGACAGTTACATAGATGTCCTTCAAAAGAACAAGGTGGGAAAAGAATAGGTTTTCCTAGAACACAAACACTTGTGTTAGAGATAACCGAAGATAATTGAGAGTTCAATTCTTGATAGTCAATTAAACCCCCCAACTTTGTCCAAGAAAAAGATTTAGACGCTTAGACATCTTATAGCCAATCTTGATCCTTCCTCTTCATCCAACTTCGCACATGTAGGTATGCTAATGATAGCTTTTAATTCTTCCAACATTTTTTATTCTGATCATTAGGTGATAGATTCAGGAGCTAATGATCACATGACTCAGTCTTCAAAATTTTTTTCATCTTACAATCTTTTCTCAGGTAAAGATAAAGCTCATATAGTTGATGGTTCCCAAGTTTATCAAGTTCGTATAGTTGATGGTTCCCAAGTTTATCTTTAACCTCAGTTTTTCATGTTCCTAAGTTCTCTTTTAATCTTCCATCTATTAGTAAAATAACTAAAGATTTTGAGTATAAAATCTCATTCTACTCTACTCATTATGTGTTCAAGTACCTAAAGACAAAGAAAGTGATTGACTTTGGTAGGGTGGATGATGGCTTATATTTGTTAGAAGTTGGTTTTGTTGGTTTAGGAAACACAAGTGAGTTCAAACATGGGCTGGTGACCATCTTTAAAGAAGTCAATCAAGAATTACTTTTATGGCATAATCAAATGAGGCATTCATCTTTTGTAGTTCCAAGAAAGCTTTTTCCAGCATTATCTAAGCAATAACCTTATATTGTGATGCGTGTGAATTAGCTAAGCATACATGTGCTACTTATTCCTCAACTAAAAATAGAAGTAGTAAACGTTTTATGGTTCACTCAGATGTTTAGGGTCCTAGTCCAGCTGTTTTCTTATCTAGTTATAGGTGGTTTGTTACTTTTATTGATTGTTATAGTCGTACTATTTAGGTTTATTTGATGCATAATAAAAGTGAAGTGTTCTCTTGCTTTATGAGGCTTCATAACAAGATCTCTACATAGTTTAATGCTAAATTTTAGATCTCAAGGAGTGATAATGGTACAAAGTACATGGAAGGAGGTTTTCAAAGCTATATGCTGGAACATGGAATTCTTCATCAAACTAGTTGTGTAAATACATCAAATCAGAATGGTTTAGCTAAGCGAAAGAACGAGCACTTACTACAATCTGCCAGATCTCTAATGTTCACAAGGAATTTGCCCAAAACCTACCAGGGAGATGCAGTTCTTGGAGCAACATATCTCATTAATAAGATGCCACTAAGAGTTCTTAAGTTCAGAACTCCAATGGAGTTCCTACAAGAACTTGGTCCTATATTGTCCCACCAAAAACCATTGGTTGGGTTTGCTTTGAGGGGGAGTGTTGTTAGGAACATTTATTATTTAAAGTGTAAAGGCAAGGGTAGTAAAGTAATTTTTATACTTTTTTCTTGTGTGTGTGTGTGTGTGTGATGTAAGCTAGTGAAATAAGTAATGAATTGTCACTTCATCTCAAAACATTTCTTTCTTCCTTTTCTTCTTTTTTCCCTCTCATCTTTGCAACTTCCTTCGTCCATCTCTAAATTATCTTAGAAAACAACTACAACAAAAACAGAACAAGAGCAAAACAAGCTCCTTCCAAAAATGTTAAGTCGCTGTACGTTTCAAGGGTGTTGCAAACAGAAATTTATTAGCATAAAGTGCTAACTAACAAAGTGTTCTTAGAGAAGAAAAGAGGACTGTCTGGATGTGCGGATAAACAAATATGCCAATCAATATAGTGATATACAACATGACCCACCTTCACAAATTGTTGAACCTTTTCAGTTGTTGCCAGAGGGGGACGTTTCTTTATGTGCTCCCTCAGCCCAATCAATGAATATCTGCAAAATGGAACACAAAAAAATCATGGAAAGGATAAAACAGGCATGATGGAGATATCTATCCATGCAAGGAAGAAGGGAGATGAAGGGTTGAAATAGATGTACGTGGTTAGATTGCATACAGGGATGGGCAAGCTTCACGCTGACTTATGTAGGCAAAACCAAGCTCCTCATCCTGAAATGACAGTTACAAAGTTTCAGCACAGCAAGGATACAAATGTAAAGTAGCACTGTGTAATTAGAATGTGACAGACCTCAAGAAGCTCTTTAGCCTGCAAAGGAGTCAATCTTGTATTTGCTCCCATAAACTTCAGCATCTGTTCTTCTGTTATGCCTCCCTAAAGACAATACTAGACCAATCAAATAATCAAGAAAAGGGATGCGGTGAGTTCCGTAACTTGTGAAAGCAGATAGTATTACCATACTTTTTTCAGCATCTAAAAAAAAAGTTTCATTGGAAGTAATTTCCACTACAGGTAATGAATACGCCAATATCAGAAATATTAAGAACAAGTCATTTTGTCATTGTTACTTCCAAAAGGACTTGCAATTGGAAGCATAAATTCACAGGAGAGATCATCAACATCACCTTAAAATTAGGGACCAGATAAATTTTAATTTTAACCAAACACACTGCAACATTTAATAAGCAGAAGGCTGACCTTAGGTGGCATCCACTCCACACCATGAAGCAAGGAAGATTCGCCATAACAGGATCTAACAGCAGCAACAAACAATGTGCTCCTAAAGAAACGAGTGTTTCCATCATAAGGTTCACCGTAATGAGTCAATGATCTAACATCAGCAACTGGTGCGAGACCTAATGCCCAACTGAGAATTGCATTAAACAAGAAAAAGATACATAGGCTAATTCAAACCATTCATCACTTAAAATCCAGCACGTGAAATAACTAATGAATAAATCAAAACCTACCAAGTTGATCATCAAATGCAAGGCAATACGCTTTCAACTCACGATCGGTTTCCCTGTTCATACGCTGGCCAATCAAAAAAGCTGAAAGCAACGTCTCACTAACTCCAGATGAACACTTGTTATCTTCAAATTTAAAAGGAAGAACATCTCTTAGAACACCTTGGACTTCCTCATATCCAAGGTGACCACCTGCCAAAACCTCCCTAAGGGCTCCAACCAATCTCATATCGCTCGTACCATTCCCAACATATTGGGGCCCAATCGAACTTCCAACTCCCATTATTGAGCCTTCAGGGTCGGCAATGAAGATTACATCCGATGGTAGCGCTCGAACTAGGTGGGGCCAAAAATTGCTCACTGCATGCTTCTCACCTTCACTCCATTGGGTTGCTTCTGGAAAGGCATTCGCACGAATTGTCATCGCAGCAAAAAATGCCCCAAGTTGCGCTTTCGAAACTTGCTCTTCATCTTTTAATTCCCCTCTAGCTAACAAAAATTAATACAAAATTCAGTCTATCTAAATACGCTAACTTAAATTAATAATTATAAAATTATATTAAACTGAATAAAAATATTAAAAAAAAGCGAAAAAAGAGAGGGAGAGAGAGCGAAGAGAATATTATGAGCTCACCGGATCTTAAAATGGTGTCGAAAACTTTAAAAGCCTGGTCCTCGTTGAGAGGCTTGGTCTGGGTGGGACCAGTGCAAACCCTAGCTTGAGCATCAAGGACCGTCTGGTTGGGTTTCGGCAACTTGGAGCTCCGATAAGAAGTGGAAACAGCTGGATTTACGAATTCGGATTCTGAAATCCCAAATTGATCAATTGTTGCAGGGTCCAGCACAGCGCTCAAAGTCAAACCACACTTCTTCCGTCCAATCCAACGGTCACGATCGAATCTTAGAGAGGAAGTGACTTTTGAACGGGAGAGATGGGTTCGAGGTTCGGTGGTGTGAGTTGGGAGAGAAGGTTGTGGACTCAGTAGAGATTTCATGGTTGTCTATTTTTTTTCTTCCTTCCGGCTTTTTTAAAAAAGAGTTAAAGAAAAATGATTAAATTAAGAGAAATTACAAGGAGCGGGTGGTTTGATACTTTGATTTAAAAAATGCAAACAACTTTGCCAAACAATAAAAAATTGGAGAGATGTTATAGCAGTAAGATTTTAGTATCAAGAAATTTGTTTTTCCTATAATTTTAGATTCGAGTTATATAGTTGCTCATGACTATTAGAGATTTATTTTGTCGTTAACTTTAAGGCCCGTAAGATTAGTCAAGGTACACATAAGTTGACCCAAACACCTACATTAAACTAAAAAAATAAAAAATAAAAAATTGCAGAGGTGTGCTTAATTTCAAGGATAATATTAATTTAATGATGTACAGGTGGAGTATTCAAATGCGATCTGGGCGTGGCTTTCTAGGTTTTGCTAAATCGGACTGAAAACAATTTGAGATGATGTTTTGTGAAGTTTTTTAAATTTAATTTTTAATTAAAAATATTTAAAAATATATTAATTTAACAAACATTACAGACAAATATAAGTATAGTTATTTAAAAAATTCATGATTTAGATTAAATTTTAAATTAAATTAAAAAAATATTGACTCGGTTAAATTTAATTAATTTAATAAATTCAAATCTGATAATATAAATTATAAAATATATTTTAAAACATATTAATATTTTAATAAAAACAATTGATATAGATTTATATGATGACTCTTGAATTAACTTAATAGCATATAATAATCCAAGTTCATTTTAAATTATAGTTATTTTATTTTTGTTTATTTATGAAAAAGTAAATATTTTTTCTTTTATATATATATATTAATAAATTATAAATTATTTTCCTTGACTTTACTAGATGAATTAAATAATTATAGTGATTTTATTTATTTCTTAATTAATTTCTTAACTAATGTTGGTTATAACTAATTTAATATTATTTTATTTATAAATATTTCCATTTCCATTTCCATTTCCATATCATTTATTTATTTTCTTTCTTTTTTTAATTTTTAAGAAACAACATGTCATCAAGAGCTAATAATAACGGGCCTTTCCAGCCGGTACAAAAAAATCAGGCACAAAAGAGAACTTAGTGGTAGTATATAAGTAGCAAATAATGTTTTTTGAAAAAAATAAACGAAACAAACAACAATCTCCAGTTTCCCTCCATTAATTTGAAAGAAGAAGAAGAAGAAGCGCGGAGACCGAGAAAACAGAATGAAAAACATGGAGGCAGGATCTTCTCTAGCAATAATAGGTCATGAAGGTGGTGAAGATGAGCAAAGAGTGCCCTCCGCCATTCCTACAGACCAATGGCAGGTGACTTTCTCTCGATTCATCAACTATCCTTCTCTGCCTTCCACGTGTCCGTCTCTCATTCCCCTCCCTCACAATCGGAAGTGCCGCCCAACCCGAGGCACCTGGATCTCCTCCGTCTCTGCTACCGCCTCTCTCCAGCTCCTCAACTACCAATCCAACTCCAAAGACGCCATCCTCGGGCTCTCTTTAAACGGCACCGTCCTTGTCAGTAGTATTTACTCTTCCTTTAGAAGCAATCGATTAAAAGTATCGAATAATTTGGTTTATTTTTGGATTATTTGCAGATTTTTTAAATATGAATTGAATTTGGTGGTGCAGGAAGAGCACTATGTTTGGAAGCTGCATTTCTCATGGCCTCAGGTTTCGTGCGTTTCTGGATATCCTTCAAGGGGCACCAGAGCCGTCTTTGTGACCTTCAAGGATTCTCTTGACGAGGTAGGTAACATTATATTCGATTTTTTCTGTCATGAATAGAATTGAAGTCAAAATGTAGCTCAACTTTCACATGTTTGCAGATCCAGAAGTTTGGCTTTCGATTTTCAACTTTTTCAGAAGCAGAAGCGTTTATAAATGCTTTGAAGGTGGCGGTTAAGATATTTTAAATCATTGTTGTTAATAAATCATGAAGCTCATGGCTAAGTTCCTCTCCTTGAAATGCTGAATTATTATTTTTTTGTTTGGGTTGTGTTTTCAGGTTATCCTGGAGGATCCAATTGAAACTGAACGTCCGGATAGCGACTTTCAATCAGCGATTTCGTCACAATCTGTGTTCATGCCTACTGATGGATACAAACCTAGGTATGTCATTGCCTAACTTGATTGATCAACTCCGCTGAAGATTTACAAACTTTACTGTCTGTAGAGCTTGGGTGGAGGAGGAATCGAGCACGATGGGTCCTGTTCAAGATTATTCTCCTCAACTTCAATTGAGTTGGAACAAGGAAGCTGAACAAGCATCATTGAGTACGGAAAAATCTCTGAATCACAACAATGAAGGAATTTCTCCAGCCATGCCTCCCAGCTTTACGTCATTACTGCTCGACTGCTGCTCTGAGGTCAAACAAGGTATACAGGCTGTCACTGATGTAATTTGATGGTTTTCGTTCATTAATCTATTCACTGATGTTTTTTTCCCTTACCTGAAATGCTCTCTCTGCAGGCCAGCCAAGTTCATCTCATGCAATCGATCTCAAATCCCAAATTATGGTAGCTCTCTCTTACTTTTTGTCACATCTATATGAATGCCTAGTTGCTAGAAATAGATAGTGGTGCTTTGGAGCTTATCTTGATTTGGATTGGACGAAACACTTTTGACACTTCCAAAATAATAACGATAATAATCATTTCCTGTTCTTAAGTTGAGCTTATTATTTCCTGTTCTTGCTGTTATACGATACACCACAGTGATTATGATAATAATCTTGCTTTCTTGCAGAAATACATGGAGGATTCTTCCTTCCAAGGTAATTTAAATTCTCAGTGTACTCAAATTAGAATCTATCTTCTATGAGCTCCCAGTTTCGAAGGCACGCGTCCATTCTTATTATTGCAGCATGCTTAAGGAAGTTTGCTCTGAGAATACTTGTTGGTCCTCTCCACTTAAGCTTATTAGCATCCTAAGCTAGTTTATTATAATATCCTAACGTTATCCCATTTTTTCATCTTGTTTGGAGCTCGCTAAGCGCCATTAGCTTAGAGTTATTAGCTTGGACTAGGCCTTGCAAAGAAACCAAATTGGAGAGCTAGTGATATCTGCACTTGAGTAAACCTTTCTTTACGGAAACTATTTTGGTTATTTGTCACAATTTTTCTTTTCTCGTTGCCAGATATGCTATCGAAAGTGGAGAAAGTTATCAATGAACTTGGAGATGATCTGATGCTGTAATCATCAGGGCCTTCTTGAAGTACGTATAGAGTTTAGAATTTCTTCTTCAGTGCGTGATCCTCACCAGTCACCACAGACAGCCAAAAGCCATTTGCAAAGTGACCTTATCCCTAAATCTTTGTTTCTCTTTTGGAATACTTTGTTAATTGCTTAAATTACCCTGTATAGGATTTAAAGAAAAATGCTTAGATAGAAACGAGAAATAGTTGTGAGGATCCACAACCAGATGGCATGTTTGCTACTGGACCTTTCCATACAAAACTTCTTTTTCCATGTTCTTTTACCCCACTTCTAATGTGTTTCCTCTTCAGAAGTTTTGCTGACGAATTGAATTCAAAAGAATAACTAAATCATGTGTAAAATGAAAACGTAAAGCAATTTCATAAATCCTTCTGCAGCCAAGAGTCATAGAAGACTCCCCCTTTTGTTTCAGATAATGAGATATCCATAGCCAAAGAATGGGGATTGTTACCAAACTTTTATAGCCAAAAGAGGCACTTCTTGGCTCCAGATCTGTACTATAAGTCCTAAATCTGAGGTGAGGCTGCTGAAAAAACCTCTGGATCGGGGGAAACCAATGGTTTCCTTGCATTCTAAGCTCTATTGAAACAAAATTAGCATGAAAATGGCATTTTGGGGTTTTCAGTACATGCTACGGAGAAAGCTATAACAAAGCCGCAATTTATTGTAAAAAACACAGATCAACGGTGATCAGAGACAGCTTCCATCGTGAAGTAACTTGCGTTCAAGGGGCTCTGCAATCAGCATCTGTACCCACATAATCGCTATATCATGACTGCAAGAATTTAACTACAGTGTTCTTAATTCGACTCTTAATGTTTTCTTTAATATTGGTAATGAGGATCATGATCATCTTTTCTTCACTTGTA
>Ga0307511_10004440_pt1 | contig 14321 bp, 20 predicted proteins | sample 13_EM_MG_FD_200266 | JGI IMG/M metagenome (GOLD analysis project Ga0307511, IMG submission 200266) | Populus trichocarpa ectomycorrhiza microbial communities from riparian zone in the Pacific Northwest, United States - 13_EM | ecosystem: Host-associated > Plants > Roots > Unclassified | place... | reverse complement strand
AGAGGCAGGATGGCCGGTGACTTCTGGGAATGCGAATGAGTTTTCTCGGGAGACACGTCGGCGGAGTTCACGGTAATTCAGAGGTGCGACTATTTCCTATTCGACCCTCTCGGTTCCGTCGCGTGTTAGGCATACATGTGCTCCCTTTCTCATCGAGGGCAGAGATCTTGTTTCGGGTGAGTGAGGTGAGTGAGTTCGGGAAGGAGTCTGTTCCCAATCGGTACCGAGCGTCTCCTTCTCCCTTGCACCCGGCGCCCCGGATCAATTCGAACGCATGACTTCCACGCAAGCCAAACCGTAGAGAGCGGCGGCGGCTACCCGCATGTTCTTTCCAACCAGCGGCCTACGCGTACCAACCAACGTTGATGCGATGGTCCTTTACACACTTCCCCTGCGCGAGGCCTCAAACGACTCCATATCCTCCGGGAAGTTGGCCGACACGAAGATAATCCTACTCTCGCGAAGGGACTCCTCTAGTGGGACCGTTTGCAAACCCAGGGCGCTGTACGCCAGCAGCCACTTCTTGAGGTCCATTCCGCAATTCAACGATCGTAAGCCCCTTCAGCTTTTCTCAACCGTGACCCAACCAATGACATCCTTCAAGTGCTTTTTGGGACGTTTGCGGAATCCGAGTCGAAGGATTTCTCAGAACCCATCGATGACGCCGACTACGCCGAGAATTACGGACAGTGATCTCGAGGAGGATGAGGATTCCGCCAACCCGAAAGCAACAAGACAGACCTTCGATCCTTTCTGTTTCTTACCCCACGACGACAACCCTGTACTTGCCTGTGGCGAATACAAAGAAATCCTCGAGACAGGAAAGGTCATAAAGATCCGAGACACGGCCTTCATCACGTAAAGCTTTCGTGTCTACGCTATGGCGTCTCTGAGTACTTGGCAGGTTCCAGGCGTTTCTGCTCTATCTCTACACTGGTTCAATCGAGTTTGCGCCCTACGGATCGGAGAGTAATCGCAAGTCGAGGAACCTCGATCGTTTCATTTTCGGAGGACTCAATCCCTCGACCGTCCCCAAAGTCAATTTATCGACTTGCAGACAAGGTTTCTATCGTTTCTTCTCCGCTGGGACAAAGTCTGATTGAGATTTGTTCAGTACGATGTTCCTCGATTTGGGCAACATCAGGGATGGCCTTGAGCGGTGCGATATTGCGGAGGAGGTATTCAGCGGGTTCACCTCCAGGTGAGTTGTCTATAGTCCCTCTCATTTGACGACAAGCGCTGACGAGTGAGTGTATACAGGTACGACGAAATCAGGATCATTCGGGCCGGTTGTCTCGTGTACGGTAGAAACGAAGGAACCACGAAAAATCTGTGCGACAAGATTGACGGAAGGGTTGACGCATATGCCAACGGAGACCTGCGTCACGCAGCGGATGCCGTGGCTCTCCTGTGGGAAGTTTCAAAGAAGAGGAGGCACACAGCTCCAATCCCCGGAGCGGCGAGCACCTTCGTTCGTCTCACATATTTGGCACCATCCTGCCACTAGATTGCCGTCCTCCGACACTAACACCCTTTTCCCCGGCAGGGACAACACACTCACAACCCCACAAACTGTGTTACAAGGGCATTGATCAGATCGCTCCGTGAGGGATTTCGTTGACCGACAGTTTTGGGTTCGACACTCGAGAACGGGGAGGATCTTACGGTCTGTCTCGAGTATTGCGGTTGGTAAAAAACTGTCACGCATTAGTCATCGTAAGTGACCCAACCCTACACAAAACCCTGCGCAACTCGGGTATCTGAACATTGTATAGTCGTATATAGGAACGAAGATGAATACTTTGACTCTCTCAGTGATGACCCTGAAGACAGCGACTGCGAGAGCGGGTTGGATCAAGCTGGCCATTCTGTAACGTAAGCAGGGATCCGTGACAGGGAAGAGTGCTCAGGATAAGGCCATCTCCCGGTTCTCTCCATTGGATCCTTTGCCAGGTAGGTGCCGAATCTTGCAAACAATGAGCGGGCAGTTAATATGCCCATAGCTGGAGGTCCATCTTCTTCTACTTGTGTACGGGATCGATCAAATTCGCCCCCCTTAAATCTCAAGGCCCGGATGTGCGCGCTCAGAACATTAGCGAAGAGATAGAACTGGAACCGCACATACCCCTCCCTGCTCACCCAAGGTTATCTACTCACTCGCGGTGGTGGTAGGTTTCTGTTCATTACATCCCCGTACCTTAGGCTTCTCACGTTGCTCACCGCTGCGCGCGCAGCTGAAAATCAATCGCCTCCGTGACAATGCATCAAGTGACATCCGGTCGAAAATCACTTCCGCGGGTGCCGTCAAGGAGTTCTTTTCAAGTTCCGCTCCTCGGTGAGTATTTTCTTCTCTGACTGAGATGACGAGTCTACAACGAACAGGAGAAGCAAAATCATGAAGATGCAATACGAACTCCTGACTGAGAAGTTCGACAATCTGGACACGACCGTCTTCACAAGAGACCTAATCAAAAACATGGCGAATGGTACCGGTGCGCGTCGCGCTGGTGCATTGAAGCTTGGGCTGAGGGAGGGCTTTTCATTTATACGCCCAAAATCACCCGAGACACTCCAACCGTTACCCTCGAGCGCAAAACGGGAGTTCAAAATGCCGAATTAGAATAGGCAGATGGTGCACAAAAGGCGGTGTTGATGACATATCTCAGCTTGAAGCTCGGAGTGTGAGACTTTCTCTTGCGAACGCTCTCCAAGCTGAGCGTATGGGCACGGAATCCAATAGGTTGACGATTGACTCGATGGGGGACGTGGCTCTCGAGCACGCATTCCGGCCAGCTGTATCGCGCTTCATTTTGTTGTGCGTATAGTGCTCGCGTTGTTCGAATGAGAGTTCAAGAGAGACCAAGTTTTCTCACTCGATCCTTTGCAATCAAGATAACCTCTCCAACCACTCTCTCCAACTCTTTTGACCATTCCTCCCCTCCCACCTGTACCATCGCCTCCACTTCTCCCACCAACGAACCTTTCCCCCCTCCTTCCATTCAAATCCCCGCGCATTCTCCACATCCAATTTACCCTCTATCTCTTCCGTAACCTCCCTACTCGTCCTTCCATTCACGAACGTGATATACCTCAACCTCTCATACCTCTTATACACCCCATTCAACCAGCCAAGCCTCTCGATTACCCCACGGTGGCGTGAAATATCTCGTCTGTTCCGATGTGCTGAGGGCCGAGGGCTGTTTCGGGTTTTGCTCGCCGATCCGAGTCCCGAGACGAAAACGGATTGAAGGGTGGCCGGGCACGATCGGATTATGGTGGCGGAACGGTCGATGAGGTTGGTACATGACGTGAATGCGAACGAGAAGGGGGAAGAGGTAGTTCTGGGACTTGGAGGTGGTTGTATGCGATAAAGGGAGCCGAACGAGACGGTTTGTGTGGTTATGCAACCGGAATGGGAACGTTGTCGGACATCGGTGGCGTGATTCGGAAGTGGTGGTGTAGTTGCAACCGGCGTACTGACAAATCTAGATAGATACCCATCACCATATCGCACATCTTTGTGATTATGGGCACCTCATTCTACGTACGAGGAGGAAGTAGAAAGCAACAAAATGGTCAGGGATAATCCTGAACATTGGCATCCCGTCTCTCTACACGACGAACTTGACTCGCTCGTCTGAAAATGTTTCCTCCAATTCATCGAGACTCCTGAGCTTATCGAGGCCACGAGCCGCCTCAAACTGCAGCTCCTGAATATCAATGGCTGGTTAGCCCTTATGCACGGAACACGACGAAACTCACGTGCCTGAGATTGGAAGAGCGCCAACCAACTGTAGACCCCAAACTCTCTTCGTGGAATATTGAGTGGCAACTTCGGCACGAATAGTTCTCCAATGATTCCCAGAGTCCAGATAAGCATTGAGAGGCCGATTAACTGCCATGGCTTGTAAGTGGTATATGCCAACGACTCATCCGCGTACGATTGTGCGACGAGGGGTCCCGACCCCACGAGGTATGGTAGAGTGTTAACCGCACTGACCCGAGCGCGGACAATAGCAAACCGGTCCGGGTCGAGTTCTGTGTATCCCCAAACCCCAGTACCATTGGTGAAAGACTCGACCTGTGGAGTTCGTTGAGGTTAGAAGAAATTTTGTCATGAGGCACGATGGAACTCACGGTAGGAGAGGGGATATAAGGGTAGCCCTCGTTGTTAGCTCTCAGCATTTGGTAGACGCTATTGTCATGAGCCATATAGAACGTTGTGTCCTTGCTCGACGCGTTGAGATATCCGGTATTCTCGATCGGAGGTCCTCGGATATTACCACTCGGCGACGAGGTATTGCCGTTCCCTTTCTCGACGATCCGCACAATAGAGGGGGGCGTACCAGATGTGTTGTATGCTTCGATGACCCAGGGTTCATACTTCTGCACGCAAACTGCGGCATCGTAACCCACATTATACCAACCATCAACCACAGAGTATACAGGGAAAGTACCATTTGGAGCGAAAGCGGGGGAGATTCGGATGAGGACTGTCTCAACGGTAGTCCATTCAAAATAGATTTGCATAGAGTAGAGGGTAACAATTTTGCCGTCGTTCGGCGCACTTCCTGCAGTGCGCATGTTGGTACGAAAACGTGAGAGGGGCCAACGAGGACTCACTGAGGTAGGAGATCGTTGAGAGGTCGATGTTTGAGGTGATAGTATCGTCTGCCTTTAGGTCCCCGGGCCCCCCTGCGAACAGGAGCGGCAGGTCCATGCCATACACCGAAAACAAACCTCGGAGAAAATCTCGAGGAACGAAGACGTAGGTGTTATTTAGGCTCGACCTTGGTACCCTGCGTAGGAACAAATCAGCGAATTGGTTCAAAGGAAGGTTTGCTAAGTTGTTTCACAAATTGACTTGAGGGTCAGGCAGCTTCTCACAATGAATCCTAATTCCCCACTGGGGGTATCTAAAGAAAAGGTAAGCATCATGGCATCCAGCTACATCTCTAGTTAGTAGGTGGTGCGTACCGTAAAACCGCGCCAGTGTTGCTCCTAGGTGCGTTCCTACCCGCCAACAGAAGAGTGTTGTTTAGGGCATCCTTCAGACTGATCGACGTGGATTGATTGAAAACCCCAGCCCCATAACCACCAGGGAGGAACTGAGACGGACTCGGTTGGGCGAAGTAAACGGTGTCATTGCCGTAAATGAACTCGGCAGTGTCCGACATGCTATTGCCATATGGGAACGCGGACCAGATTGAGGGAATGGTCCCCGCCTGATCATCGTCCGCTTTGGATAGGTCCCCAGCAATCAGAACTTCGTGGTAGACCTTGTCTTGGTTCTATTCAAACTTTAGGAAACACAAAAGGAGGCGGGTCTGTGGCACGTACTCTTACGAAGGTATTGATCACGATGATGCGTCCGAATATAAAATTTAAGGCGGGAGCAAGGGTGGCGAGGATGATGAAGAACGCCAAGAACAGTGACCATGGTCGTTGGCTGCAGCAACGTGAGAAGGCGCTGAGTGATAGACGATCTAGGGACGGACTCGTATGATCCCCGCGAACGCCTAGAAATCTCTCGATTCCCTAATCGAGACCGGAAGATATGGAATGCGGGCAAAAAGCTTGTCTGATTACCCGAGCCTCTGGCTAGATCCCGGAGCTTCATTCCATCACCTTCGTAACTCATATGAATCACGGTAGCCCAGGCTGTTTGGAGTAATGCCTTAGACAGGTTTGAAACCAAACCGGAGCAAACTCACTCGCTGCCTCAATGTGTCGCGCTCCGATCTTGAGAAGGATGTATCCGAGGGCGAATCCGACGCCAGAACACCACACGGAGACGATGGATCGCACGACAAATAACGATTTATCCTTCGCCACCATTTTGAGGATATAGAACGCCGGGCATGTGATGAGGCATAGGGCGGTGAGGATTGCGATACGAGAGAGGCTCGGTCTCTCGAAGCCTCGGAAGAGTGGCTTTGTTCGCGACGGCTCAAACCTGAGGTCGGTGCGCTTGAGGTGAAGAGATTGTAGACTCGAAAACCGAGATTTGGAGGAATTCTTTGAGGACGCTGACGAGGAGGGCCAGGCTGGATACTCAGGATCGAACTCTCTCCTGTTTGGAGTCAAAAGGGACGGGTCTACTTGGATGAGTGGTGCGGCAGGGCTTTCGGTAGGGTCAGGGTTGGAGTCGTTGTCCCTAGTGCGAATCCGCTCCATGCTGAGAGCTTGGGGGGAGTCGAGGACCATTCAATGTTTGTCCCTAATGCACATATACATAATAGCAGCGAGTTGTACGTTATTCGCAGCACAGGATGGGTTTGGACTTAGTCCTTATATCGCCTTCATGCCCAACCCGAATATCCATTGTATCGCCATCAGCTTCCTGTCAGACTGCCAAGGCTGGATCCCCCGAACATTTAGGGGTCCTTCCTTTGTACGGACCCCGGGGCAATGGCCCGGGAATCTAATTAGGGGAAAGGACCAAGTACCGCAATCGGCCTGGTGGGCGTGCGGAAATGTGAACGGCGTTCTCGAAAGCACAAAGCATAGCCGTTAGCTCCTACACGTCGATGTGATCATTGTATATCCCTTGGAAACGCTGGAAGATTCAGGTGTTACAGTAAGAAGAGCGCTTCGGGTTTTCGGTTGTTTGTTGTACATGCGTTGCGTTGATGTTCATTCGGCGTGGATGCGATAACGGGAAGTGAAGGAGAGAGAAGGTTTGTGTGGTGCGCCCCGATCCTGAGAAGAATGTATCCGAGGGTAAATCCGATGCCAGAGGTCGTTCGACTATCCGTTCGAGCATGATTCCACGAGACTACGAGATCGGGTGCATATACGCGTCCAGTCGCAGTCACCTTCGCCGTCAAGATAAGCCATATGAAGGGAGGGCTGGAGTTGCAGTTATTTGCAGGCTCGACACACGAGCGCGCCAGACAGTCCGCCCCACGAGTGCCGGTACCTTCTTTCCGGCGGCGGCTTGCTTGAGTATGAGTCGCATGAGGTTTGATGGACTGGAACCAGGGGGAACCCCAAGCAGGATACACCTCCGAGGAGAGTGGGTCGATGATGTCGTATGGAAGTCACCGAAGGCAGGCACGGGATTCGATGTTTTGGCCCCGGATCGATGTGGTCTGGCTAGTCATCGTCATCCCTGGATATTTCCCCGGGGAGAGCTGAACTGATCAGGCGTCAGCATTGGTCAAATTTTGGGATTCAACAGGTGGAGACCTTTATGTCGCCTCTTCTGAGGGCGCTCTTCTACCTTGCGACATAGCGACAGGGTACTTCCTGAGCGCCATTTGTAGAAAATCCTCCAAGTCGGCTCCAGGGTTGCGTTCAAGGGATCTTGTGAACATGCGAGTGACGGGATCATTGAGGCAGTGATAGCCTTGTTCCACCAATCCGTCCACAGCGCTGGGGCTGGACGGTACAGGCATCGTGTTTGGGAGGGTGGCGTGGACGTGGTCTCAAACTGGGTGTCGTGGGCCACGCGCCGCGGCATTTTGAAGGGAAAGCAGTTCTTCGGCTCTTGGGCTCACCCCAGGTGATAAAGTCCCCCCCCTGAACCACGAAACGAAACGGGCTCGTGAGAAACGGCACTCCAAAAGCGACGGCCTCGGTAACCGACAATAATGAGAGGAATATAACGGGACGCACGTTCGCCACCACCAACGCAGGTTGAGTACGGAAGACGTCTGATAGACCCTCCAGCCGGTCCTGGCGGATGCAGCGTGTGAAGCATATTTGAGTGGTCTGAGAGGTGGGAATTGGGCCCACGGACGCGACGGGAAAGACTTGGAAAAGATATAATGCTGATTTGAACGCGCGGATGTGCCAGGATTGTTGGAGACCTCGCGTGTAAATGAGTCGTCTCGGGATACACGTCGACGGAACTCACGACAAGTCAGAGAAGCGACCATTTCCTATTCGACCCTCTTAGTTCCGTCGCACGCCAGGCGTACATGTGCCCCATTCGTTGTCACGGCAGGGATTTTGCTGGAGTCTGTTCCCAATCGGTGGTGAGCGTCATCCTGTGATCCTCGATCATCCTCCCTTACACCGGATCAATCAAAACGTATGACTAGCCACACATTCCACGTGAGCCAAACCATAGAGAGGGGCGGAGGCTCCTTGTGTTTATTTCCCAACCGGTAGCCTGCGCGTACCACCAACGTTGATGCGATGGCTATCTACACACCCGCCCTGCGAGAGGCCTTGAACGACTCCATATCCTCTGGGAAGTTCGCCGACACGAAGATAATCCTATTCTCTCGAAGGGACTCCTCTGGGACCATTTACAAACCCAGGGCACTGTATGCGAGCAGCCACGTCTTGAGGACCGTTCCGTACTTCAACGATCGTAAGCCCCTTCGACTCTTCTGAACGGTGACCCAGCTAATACGCGCATCCTTCAAGTGCTTTTTGGAACATTTGCGGAATCCGAGTCAAAGAATTTCTCAGAGCCCCTCAGCGACGTCGAGTGCGCCGAGAATTACGGCTATTACCCTGATAGCGATCTCGAGGAGGACGATGATTCCGTCAACTCGAAGGCAGCGAATCGGACGACGCCCGGCGCCAGGGGTCACTTCTTCGATCCTTTCTGTTTCCTATACCCCAGCGACGACAAACCCGTACCTGCTTGTGGCGAATACAAGGAAAACCTCGATACAGGAAAAGTCGTAAAGATCCAAGACATGGCTCTTATCACGTAAAGCATCTCGAACCTACGCGATGACATCTCTGACAACTTGGTAGATTCCAGGCGTTTCTGTTTTATCTCTACACTGGCTTAATCGAGTTTGCGCCCTACGGGTCGGAGAATAATCGTAAGTCAAGGGGCGTCGAGATCGTTTCAGTTTCGGAGGATTCCATCCCTCGACCGTCCCCGAAGTCAATTTATCGACTCGCAGACAAGGTTTTTTTGCCCCTCCTTCTCCGCAGGGAGAAAGTTTGACTAACATTTGTTTAGTATGACGTCCCTCGTTTGAAACAACTCGCCTTCGACAATATCAGGGATGGCCTCGAACGGTGCGATATTGTGGAGGAGGTATTCAGTGAGTTCACCTCCAGGTGAGTCGCTCATCGTCCCTCTTGTTGGGTGAAACGCACTGACGAGTGAACTTATACAGGTACGACGAAGTCAGGATCATTCAGGTCGACCACCTCGCCTCTGTCCGATTCGATAGAAATGAAGAAACCACGAAAAATCTGTGCGACAAGATCGACGAAAAGGTTGACGCCTATGCCAACGGATATCTGAGTTATGCAGCAGACGCCGTGTCTCTCCTGTGGGAAGCTTCGAAGAAGAGGAGGCACACAGCTCTGACCCCTCAAGCAGCAAGTAACTATGTCTGTCTCACACCATTGGTGTCTTACCACCACTAATACCTCTCGCCCTGGCAGGGACCGCAGACTCCGAGCCTCGTAAACTGCGTTACGAGGGCGTTGATCAGATCCCTACGTGAAGGAGTTTTCGTTGACCGAAAGTATTGGGCACGACACTCGAGAACGGGAAAGATCTTACGACCTGTATATCTCTCGAGTGTTGTGGCTGGTGAAAGATTGTTACACATTGACAACCGTAAGTGACTCAACCCCGTGCAACTCGGATATCTGAACCCATGGTTTGGCAGTCACGAAACGATACAGGAGTGAAGATGAATACTTCAACAATGGTGATGGACCCGAGGACAGTGACTGCGAAAGCGACCTGGACCAAATTGGACATTCCACAACGGAGATGGAGGTCGGTGACAGGGAAAATTCGGGGCAGGACCATCTCCCGGTTCTCTCCATTGGATCCTTGCCAGGTGAGTTTGGAATCTTACAAACAGTGAGTGGGCCGTTGACACGCCTGTACTGAGCTGGAGGTCCCTGTTCTTCTATCTGTGCACGAAATCGATCAAATTCGCCCCCCTCAAATCTCAAGGTTCGGATGCGCGCACTCTTAGCGTCAGAGAAGAGGCAAAACGGGAGCCACATACACCTCCCCCCTGTTCACCCAAGACTATCTACTCGCTCGCGATTGCAGTAGGTTTCTATCCCTTACATCCCCATGGTTTCCCGTGTTCCTCACCGCCGCATATCCAGCTTGAAATCAATCACCTCCGTGACCTTGCTTTGGGGGAAATTCGACGGGGAATCACTCCTGCGAATATTCTCGATGAATTTTTCTCGAGTTCTACTCCCCGGTGAGTAGCTTCTCCGATCGGAATACCACCGTGATAACGGGTCTACGACGAACAGGAGAGACGGCATCATGAAAATGGAATACGATCTTCTGAGTGTCAAGTTTGATGATCACGACATGAACACATCCGTAGTCGGCCTGATCAGAGATATGGCGGATGGTAGTGGTGCACACCACGCTGGTGCATTGAAGTATGGGCTGAGAGAGGGCTTTTCGCTCCCACGTCCAAAACAACCCGAGGCGCCTCCGCCACCAACCTTTGGTGTACCATTACGCCAGGCCAAAAAAGAAACCAGGGGCTGGAGGCTGGGGCAGGTGACATTGATCGGTGGGCAACTGGCCTCGTGAATGGGCGGGTGCACGCAAATACTGTGTTAGTTATCTCTCGGGATACAAATATTGTTTTTGCGAACGCTCCTCGGCTACGCGTTGGGGGCCGGGATCAAAGTCGAGGCGAGGTCTACAATACGAACGCGATTCATTTGATGGGGGATGAGACTCCCAAATGTGTATCTGGCACACGTTGGTTTGTTGTACGCACTCCAGATTTCAAAAGTTTAAGAGAGACCAAGCTTTCCTACTCGCTCCTTCGCGATCAAGATAACCTCTCCAACTGCTCTCTCCAACTCTTTCAACCACTCCACTCCTCCCACCTGTACCCTCGCCTCTACGTTTCCCGCGGATGAACCCCCTCCTCCTTCCTTCCACTCGGGTCCCTGCGCCTTCTCCACACCCAACGCACCCTCCATCTTTTCCATAACATCTCTCCTCGTCCTTCCGTTCACGAACGTGATATACCTCAACCCCTCATACCTCCTCTCATGCACTCCATTCAACCAGCCAAGCCTGTCGATCACCCACGGCGGCGTGAAATATCTCGTCTGTTCCGACGCGCTGAGGGCCGAGAGTTGTTTCGGGTTTTATTCGCCGATCCGAGGGTGTCCCGAGATGAAAACGGAAAGGGTGGCCGGTCAGGATCGAATTATGGTGGCGGGATGGTTGATGAAATCGATGTATGATGTAAATGTGGATGATGGAGCTTGAAGGGGGGGGGGGTGGTCCTGGGGCTCGGAGGTGGTTGTATACGGTAAAAGGAACCGAACGAGACGGTTTGTGTGGTTACACAATCGACTAGGAACATTGATATCGGTGGAGTGACCCAGAAGTGGAAGTGTAGTTGCAACTAACGTACTGACAAACCCAAATAGGCTACCAATTGCCATACCACACATCTTCGCGATTACTGGCACCCCATTCTACGTACGAGGAGGAAGTAGAAAGCAACAAAACGGTCAGGAAATTCGGCATCCCGTCTCTCTACACGACGAACTTGACTCGCTCGTCTGAAAAAGTTTCCTCTAGCTCATTGAGACTCCTGAGCTTATCGAGGCCACCAGCCGCCTCAACTTGCAGCTCCTGAATGTCAATGGCTGGTTAACCCTTAGGCCTTATGCATGAAACACGACGAAGCTCACGTGCCTGAGATTGGAAGAGGGCTAACCAACTGTAGACCCCGAACTCTCTCCGCGGAATATTGAGTGGCAACTTCGGCACGAACAGTTCTCCAATGATTCCCAGAGTCCAGATAAGTATCGAGAGGCCAATTAGCTGCCATGGCTTGTAAGTGGTATATGCCAACGTCTCATCCGTGTACGATTGTGCGACGAGCGGTCCCGACCCCACAAGGTATGGTAGGGCATTAGCCGCGCCAACCCGAGCGCGGACCATGGCATACCGGTCCGGGGAGAGTTCTGTATATCCATCGAATCTAGTACCGTTTGTGAAAGAATCGACCTGTGGAGTTCGTTGAGGTTGGAAGAAATTTTGTCACGGGGCACAATGGAACCCACGATAGGAGAGGAAGAATAATTATCGACGTCACTTTTAGCTTTCTCCATTTGGTGGAAGCCATTGATATGAGCTAGAATGAACGAGCTTTTCTTGCTCGACGTGTTGAGATATCTTGTATTCTCGACCGGAGGTCCTTGGATATTACCACCGGGCGACGAGGTATTGTCGACCCCTTTCTCGACGATCCGCAAAATGGAGGGGGGTGCAACAGATGTGTTGTATGCTTCGATGACCCAGGGCTCATACTTTTGCACGCAAACTGCGGCATCAAAACCCGCATTCTTCCCAGTTCCAACCTCGGAGTATACAGGAAAACTGCCATTTGGAACAAAAGGGGTGGCGAGTCGGATGAGGACTATCTCGGTGGTAGTCCAACCATAATCTTCATAGTCGCTCAGAGTGTAAAGAATAAGACCCATGCCATTGTCTGGCGCAGTTACTGCGGTGCACGTGTTGGTGCGAATAATGTGAGAGGGGTCAACAAGAACTCACCGCGGTAGGAGATTGTTGAGAGGTTGATGTTTGAGGTGATAGTATCGTTTGCCTCTAGCTCCCAGTGGTACTTGGTGAAACGAGCTGGGAGGTCCATGCCATACACCGAAAACAAACCTCGGAGAAAATCCCGAGGAACGAAGACGTAGGTGAAATTTCGGCTTGACCTTGGTATCCTGGGTTGGAACAAATCAGCGAGTTGGTTCAAAGGAAGGTTTGTTAGGTTGTTTCACAAGTTGACTTGAGGGTCAGGCAGCTTCTCACAGTGGATCCTGATTCCCCACTGCGGGTATCTAAACAAAAAGTGAAGATCAGGACGGCCCCAGCTACATCTCCAGTTAGGTGGTGCGTACCGTAAAACCACGCCAGTGTTGCTCCTAGGTGCGTTCCTACCCGTCAACGGAAGATTGTTGCTCGTGGCATTGTTCAGACTGGTCAACGCAGATTGATTGAGAGCCCCAGCCCCATAGCCACCAGGGAGGAACTGAGACAAACTCGGTTGGGCGAAGTAAACGGTGTCGTTGCCGTAAATGAACTCAGATGTGTCCGACATGCTATTGCCATATGCGAACGCGGACCACCTCGTGGAAAGACTCGTCGCCAGATTACCATCCGCCTTGGATAGGTCCCCAGCGATCAAAACTTCCTGGTAAACCTTGCGTTGGTTCTATTCAAACGTTAGGAAACACGAAAAGGAGGTGGGTCTGTGGCACTTACGCTCACGAAAGTATTGATCACGATGATGCGTCCGAATAGAAAATTCAAGGTGGGAGCCAGGATGGCGAGGATGATGAAGAACGCCAAGAATAGTGACCATGGTCGTTTGCTGCAGCGACGTGAGAAGGCGTTGAGTGATAGGCGATCTTGGGGACTGACTCGTATGATCCTCGTGAACGCCTGGAAGTCGCCGGGTTCTGTAATCGAGACCGGAAGATATGGAGAGCGGGGAAAAAGCTTGCTGGATTACTCGAGCTTCTGGCCAGATCGCGGAGTTTCATTCCGTCGCCTTCGTAGCTCATGTGAATCACGGTAGCCCAGGCTGTTCGGAGTAATGGGTTAGAAAGGTTCGAAAGGCAATCAGTGCGAACCCACTTGCTGCCTCAATGTGTCGGGCTCCGATCTTGAGAAGAATGTATCCGAGGGCAATTCCGAAGGCGGAACACCACACGGCGACGATAGATCGTACGGCGAATAATGATCTATCCCTCCCAACTAATTTGAGGATACAGGCCGTCGGGTATATGATAAGGCATAGGATGGCGAGGATCACGATACAAGAGAAGCTAGGCGTCTCGAAGCCTCGGAACAGTGGTTTTGATCGTGGTGGCTGAAACCTGAGGTCTGTGAGCTTGAGAGACCGGAGACTCGAAAACCGAGATTTGTCGGAATACCGGAAATTCTCTTTGGACTGCGGCGACGAGGATCGGGTTGGACACCCAGGCTCGAACTCTCCTCCGTTTGGAGTCAAAAGGGATGGATCTGGTTGGATGAGTGGTGTGGCTGGGTTTTCGGTAAGGTCAGGACTGGAGTCGTCGTCTCTCGTGCGAGTCTGCTCCATGCTGAGAGCTCGGGGGGAGGGGAGTCGAGGACCATCCTATGTTTCTCCCTAATGTACATATATACAATCGCAGTGAGTCGTACGTCATTCGCAGCACAGAAGCCTTCCGGTCCAACCTGAATATCCATTGTATTGCCTTCTTGTCAGGCTGCCAAGCTCCAAGGCTTGATCCCATCAAAACACCACCGTTCCCCTGGGGGGGGGGGGGGGGGGGGGGGGGGGGGGGGGGGGGGGGGGGGGGGGGGGGGGGGGGGGGGGGGGGGGGGT
>Ga0307511_10004439_pt1 | contig 14325 bp, 23 predicted proteins | sample 13_EM_MG_FD_200266 | JGI IMG/M metagenome (GOLD analysis project Ga0307511, IMG submission 200266) | Populus trichocarpa ectomycorrhiza microbial communities from riparian zone in the Pacific Northwest, United States - 13_EM | ecosystem: Host-associated > Plants > Roots > Unclassified | place... | reverse complement strand
GGCGCAAACAGACCGAGAAACCACATTTTGTACTCAAAACTGGAGAACCACTGGCCCTTGCTAGGACCCTGGTTCAGCATGAACAACCAGAACGTCAATTCTGCAGATGAGCGCATAAGCGGGTGCACGTTTCCACGACAAGCAGGCTTGGATCCTTGCCTTCCAGGTGAGTAACGCTTGTTGATTGATCAGAAATTCAAATCGTCAGCTTGGCGATCGGCAGGTGAATGGGAACCCGTGATGTGGGGAGACTCACAGCTCCAGGGCCCAGGTTCCTGCGAAGAGGAAGTAGAGTGGGAGGAGCAAAGACCTGGAACTCTCAGAATACAGCTGCACCGGCCGAGGGATTACTGTCGGGCGCGTCAGCCAGTTCCGTAGCCGATGCCGGGTCGGGAATCGTCCACGTACTTAATCGATCCGGGAGTACGATCCACCCTAGCAGGAAGGCAGTGAGACCGGTTGTGGTGGAAAACGCAATGGGTCTTTAGGCTCACCTTCTCGCACTTTGATTGCTGTCATCGTTGTACTGAATACGACCAGTAGCGGCACGGAGGCCAGATATGAGTACTGAAAAACGGAAGGTTCAGCCGGGTTGGAGCTGGAGTTGCGCGGTATCCACGGCTACAGAGGGAACTGACGGTCATAACCCGCTTGAATGCGCCTGGTTGTCGCCCCGAGTTCCACTTGAGACATTCGAACCTGTCATAATTCCAGAGATGTTGCGCGAGGAAACAGAGGAACTGTGTGGGAGAATTGCGCGCAACGGGAGAACTGGTGAGCGGATTGGTGGAGGGTTTCCACGCGAATGGTACACACGATGATGGCCAAAACCGACCAAAGAAGAAAGGCCGCAGGCGAGGCTGAGCTCATTGGGCGGAGGGAGGAAGAGGAGGAACAGAGGAGGGCGAAAGAAAGGAAAAGCGATGTAGACCGAAAGCGGAAGGAAAGGCCTCGCCACTAGTTGGGGTATACAATGTAACCAGCGCGTAAGCGAAGTGTTTCCCTAGTCTCTGCTGTCAACTGTCCTACGTGTGTGAGTGTGAGGATCATCCCCTCCCGTCAACAGCCAACCCCGCCTCTGGGGAACGCGAGATCTCCCCCTTTTCCATCCGTTCCCGGACGAGGGACCGCACCTCCTCCCGGGCTGCGTCCGTCTTCGTCGACCCGGAACTTTCTCCCGTTGATCCTTCTTCTGACGTCGGTGGATATAGCGCAACATATTTCCTCAGCTTCGGGTAGTGCTGGGAACTGTATCAGCATTCGGGTGCCTGCCGAAGAGGGGCTGTCCGTCACGTACCAAGATGTAGTTCAGATCGACTCGAAGGGCGAACAACTGGTCCTCGTCGACTGGCGTTTGTTTTTTGACTTGGTTGATTTTCCGTAGTAGTTTTTGCCGTTCTGTTTCGGCCTGATGAGAGATAGCAGTGTATGCGGGTCAGAAGGACTGACCGAAGAACTTCACTTTGTGGTATCGCACGGCTAACGCCTTCTCCTTATTTGCAGTCTCAGCCTTCTCCAGGTCGCCTTGAAGCGATCTGAGTCTTCGTTCCGATTCCACTCTCACATCTGCGGCAAGGTCATCCTGGATGGTTGAAACTGGGAAAGTAGACGTTCAACTTGAGACCGCAACACACTTTGGCCAACAACCTCCTGGTCTGTCGTAACTGCGCCTTCAATTTCGACACCCCTGGCGTTTTCTCTGACGTCGACAAAGCCGTATCCACACTTTTCTTGCGCTTTGGCGGCCCTTTTGAGGAAGAGGTGTCCGTCCGTGAGGGTCCCATCAGAAGTCGAGTCGAAAAGAGAGTGGGTCGTGAGAATTTGGGCAATTTTTCCTCTCTTCCTCTTCCTCCATCTATGTATTTCTAGATCTTATCCTCTAAAAATGCGGAACCTCGGACTGCGGGCGGTACACAACGTCGCGTTGCCCAATGCAAACCTGTCTGCGGTGGCGATCGACCTCGAGGAGGATACGATCTATGTTACATCGGAGCGACAGAATGGGGACATTGACATCGAGGTCGAGGTTTTAAAACTTGGATCTCAACAGGATGGGACGATACATGTGCGGGATTTCAGATCTGACCCGATCGTAACTGGTTGACGTGAATTAGCCCTCTCCAGTAGCCCTGTTCACCTCAAATTCGATCCCATCCTTCAATCAACCACCATCTCAAGTTCTTGCTTGCCAGATCTTACCAGATAGCCGGGAGCTGGCCATAATTCTACGCTGTGGAGACATTGTCACCGTTTCACTGCAAGACGATGCCCCGATTGTGGGTCTTCCGACAGTATTTTAGGACGTTTCACCGAATATATGCCGCAGGCAGACACCGTCGGATCTATCGATTTCGGGATCCTTACTGCTGCATGGAGCCCAGATGAATCATTGTTGGCCTTGATCACTGGTACGTCGGTGATCAGCCAACCGATAGAGATGATGACGGAGGTTTCAGGCGATAACAAGCTAATGTTGATGACATCGACCTTTGATGTTCTCTCTGAAGCGTCCTTCCACACCGACGAATATGGCGAAGGTATCGATACGCTATGCGGTCCAACCCCGAGCAGATTTTGACGTATTTCCTCACAGATGCACCGATCAATGTCGGTTGGGGCTCTAAACAAACCCAGTTCCACGGTTCACTCGGGAAGGCCGCGGCCCAAGCCGCAACTAACCTCGACAATATTGGCTCTAGTCCCGACGACGACGAAATTCCCAGGATCAGCTGGCGCGGGGACGGGGCGTACTTCGTGGTCTCCGCCCTATCCACCAGAAATCCTCAGAATGGTGTGAGGAGGCGAATTCTGAGGGTGTACAACCGTGACGCTGCCTTGCAGTCTACATCCGAACCTGTCCCCGGATTGGAGCACCCCCTCTCGTGGAGACCCTCCGGGAACCTCATAGCTTCTACCCAGAGGTTTGGCTTCGAAGGCGGAGGCGCGGGGAAAGACGGGCGACATGACGTTGTGTTTTTCGAGAGGAATGGTCTCAGGCATGGGGAGTTTAACTTAAGGGAGCCATGGAAGAAGACTACCTCGGGTGGGAGGATCAACTGGGGATACTCCGTTAAGGACGTGTCTTGGAGTTCCGATTCTAATATCCTATCCATCTGGATCAGGGGACAGGAAAAAGATGTGGGTTCGTTACCCACCTCTCACTTTTCCATATTTCGAACTCACTCCTCGGCAGTTCAACTATGGACCACCAGCAACTACCATTGGTGAGTGGTCATACCAGGATCGGTCCCGCAGGTTGGTAACCTCGGCAGGTATCTAAAGCAGGAGATTGAATCCTCAACCGATGAACGATTTACGCTGGTACTTTGGCACCCCGAAGATAGTTCCAAGTTGATCCTTGCCACTCAGTGTGCGCGCGTTTCCTTCCATCGCCCGAGACATACCCTTAATTCACTATCTCAGCCAAGTTATCCCTGCGGACGTACGAATGGGAGACATGGGTGTCCGCAACCACATTCCCGAGCGACACCGGGACTGTCATGGTCATAGACGGACGTGAGTGAATGAATCTAAGGCACCTCTAAAACTTCTGACTTCTCCTTATCCTCGAAGTTAATGCACTTCTTACCCCCTTTCGCTCTCAAAACATCCCTCCACCAATGTCGTCGTTTCAATTTGCTCTCCCTTCCACCCGAGCACCTTTACATGCCTCTTTCTCCTCGACAAATGACACGGCTGCCTTCTTGTGGGAGAGCGGGCTGGTGCAGGTGTGGGATCTCCAGACGAGGCTTGGTCCCGGCCCTGGGAAGATCATGAATCCTACGAAAGTCGGAGAAGGCACCATTTCCGTCGGCCCCGTAAGGCGTGTTAGCGTTTCTACAGTTGTCGATGGGAAGGTTACCCTCGTAATCCTCGGCTCGAGGAGGAACGGCGTTCTGACGTACGCAGAGGTTGGGGGCGGAAAATTTGAGGTTAAGAATGAAGTTGGCTTGCCCGGAGAGGGTGGTACAATACCGGATGCATCCGTAGATGTCTGGCAGGATTCTGTGGGGCAGATTTTCCAAGGTTCGCCCCCATCTGTGTCTCTTAGTTGCTCATTAACGCGGGTCATTAGTCGATATCTCAGGGTCTATGAACCAGGTCGTCAAATTCCCAGAATTTTGTCCTACTATCCACAAAGAGCTGGACCCTTCTGGCGGTGATTGCCCTCTCTTCATCGGGCTATCTAGGGCCGGGAAGCTGTATGCCGCGAACCCCTCTGGATCCGTGTCGCTCGCGACAAACGCCAACTCTTTCCATTGCGCTTCGGGGTACGTGATCTACGTGACCTCAGCGCATGAGGCCCACTTCGTCCCGGTTCAACCACTCTTTTCGACCCCCCCGGCCGACGAAAAGAAGGTCGAAAGTGAGGTTCGGAGGGTGGAAAGAGGGTCTAGGATTGTCACTGCAGTGTCGAGTAACATGGCCTTGGTGTTGCAGATGCCCAGAGGGAATCTAGAGACCGTAAACCCACGGCCGCTGGTGTTGGAGGTTGTGAAGAAAGACATAGATGGGTAAGGCCTTTCCCCCTCTCCCGCACTTCAAGGCGTTGACTAGGGAACCTACAGCGGAAAGTGGCGCAAGGCGTTCTTATCATGCCGCAAACACCGTATCGATCTCAACGTCCTCGTGGAACACAACCCAGATGGCTTTTTCTCTGACATTTCGAAGTTCGTGGAACAGATCGACGACGTCGACTATGTCAACCTTTTCCTGACGAGTGTGGGGTATGTGGACCTACATAAGGGTGTTCAGCAGTTTCGCTGACTCCCCTAATCGTGAAGGAGGAGTACGATGACAACTGAGATGATCGGTCGAGTGTGCGATAGAGTGAGGACCGAACTGGAGAACAGGCACCTGAACCGGTACATTAATTCCATCCTCACCGCGTATGTGTTCCGCCAACCTCCAGACTACGAGGCCGGTTTGGGACTACTGCTACGAGTTCGAGGTATACCTCCCTTTCCTTCGTCCAAAATATGGGCTGATGAAAGTCGGGCCACCCCCAGAAACCGCACCTCACCTGGTTGAAGATGCTGTGAAATATATCATCTTCCTTGTGGATGCCACTACGCTGTTCGACCTCGCGTTGGGGATGTACGACTTTTCTCTCGTTCTGATGATCGCCCAACACGCACAAAAGGTACCGGACAGGGCCCCGACTGTAAATGCATCCAGATCTGACGACTTTTAGGACCCAAGAGAGTATCTGCCGTTCCTTCGGGAGCTGAGGTCCTTGGAGACGAATTACCAGAAGTACAAGATTGATGATCACCTCAAGCGATACGAAAAGGCTTTGAGGAACTTGAGCAATGCTGGTATGTTTGTTGGCTGGATGGCACCTTTATGTAGGGATCTCACGCAAACGGACAGGCCCCGACCGGTTTGACGAGGCAATGGTTTACGTGGAGAAATACCGGTTGTATAACTTCGCGTTGTCAATATGGGAAGGGACAGAGAACTTCAAGGTCTGTTCCGGGCCATTGCAACGCTTCTGGGTCCCAATTAACCATTGGGGGGAAATCTAGTCCGTCCTGAACGTTTATGGTGAATATCTGTTCGAAAGGAGAGACTTTTCGCAGGCAGCTATAGGTAAGTGGATATTCAATGTCGTTGGGCCTTCATCCCGACTTTTCGCACCTCCAGTGTTCGTCCAAGCAGAGAAACCGGCTAAGGCCATGATCGCCTACGAAAAAGCTCTGGATTGGAGAGAATTGTTCGACCTTGCGGTTCGAGAGAGCCTACCGGAGGACGAGCTCGTCGAGATGGGGCTCAGAGTAGCGGGTAAGATGGGCACACGCTCTCGGTCTACCTTGGTGTTGACTGGATCCTTGCAGATGATCTGAGCTCGAAGAAACGATACGGTGAAGCGGCGACGGTCTTGCTCGACTACGCCGGAGATGTGAGGCAGGCTGTGATCGCGTACGTCGAGGGGAACTTCTTCGCGGACGCCCGTCGCATTGTAAGTTCTACTCCTCTTCACTGGTGGGGCATCCCCGAAGTTCTTTTTTCTGCTTAGGTCTCCCTCCATACCGTACCGGAACTGACAGAAGAAATCATCCACCCTGGCGCACTTGAAACCAAATCCCAACTTGCAGAAGATCTGGGCGAGATGAAGTCTCAACTTTCCAAGCAGGTCACTCGTGTCCGCGAGCTGACGATCAAAAAGGCCGAACAGCCAGGTGCGGAATTACCTTTCAATATCACTAAAACAAAAACGGGAGCTGATGCCGACACCCGATATATTGTTCAGACGAGTTTTATGGCGACGACGATGTGAATTTGCACAACGTTGACGTGATGACGGATGTTTCAATGGCTCCGACCGCATTTACACGGTACACTGCTGCACCCTCTACAGCTTCGAAGAAATCAAGGTAGCCCCTTTGAGGTCTCCATCTTTGTTGGGGAAAATCTAAGGGTCGCTTCCTAGGCAAAGCTCGAGATCTAGACGCAAGGCAGAACGTAAAGTCGGATCTGGGAGGAAAGGAACGGTTGACGAAGAAGAGTACCTGTTGCAGTCGATAGCAAAGATGTGCGGAAGGTTGGCCACGATTCAAGGTACGCGAGGGAATGCGAACTCCTCAGTGAGGGAGAATCCTTCTCGTTCATTTTTTTCTAGGGGAGGCAGGGAAACTTCTCCCTCACATGGTTCAATTCACGGACGAACATCGAGAAGAGGGTAAAGCTCTCCAAGCGGAGTTGGTCGCGTTCCAGGAGGAGCTCTCCAAAGCTATCGAAGATGTCTGGACTCGACCTCCTGAATCGAAGGTAGTCACGAATGGGGCGAATGCGACGGCGGTGAATCTCCCCGGAGTGGGTGAACTGGCGAGACCACAGGACCCTCTGGATAAGATCGCAAAACCTCAAATCGTGGAATTGAACTGGCGGGTGACGTTGTGGGATAGAAAGTAATCACAGCAAGTTTTCTTCGTTTTCGGGTGTTTATGCTACCTGCTGCGATAATCCAAACTTCTCCCGTTTATGCTGTCTTGGTCGAAAATGAATGAGCTCAACCTTACAAGCTGGTCACGCGCAAAGTCACGAGCTTTTGTGTTGCACATTTAAAACAGATGAGTATATGAATATCAATAGGTACTATGTATACAGACTACAGGGGAGTCCGCGTCCAAGAAGGGGATGAACACCCGAGTTCGCGGATAGATAGGCAGCCATGATTCCACCAAATCCCAACAGATAATTTACTTCTTCAGGGTACCGATAACAGAATCGGGGGCGTATCTTGGAATGACCTTGGCGTCGTGGAGCATGTTGAACTCCTCGGTAGCGTCACGGCCGGCATAGAGCATGATGGCCTTTTCTCCTCCTGGGTGGTCTGGCAAGAAGGAAGTGACGTCGAGGACTTGGCCGTTAACGATGACCCAAGCGTCGTCCTTCGTCGTGTGCTTGGCGACCTCGTCGACGGTGAAGACCTTAGCACCAGCCGTTGATGGCTCTGTCTTGGTCTCAGGCTTGGGCTGTTCCTGTGGCTGGGGGTATACTTAGTCGCCTAACACTCTTTCGATTGGCGGATGAACATACCTTAGCGGCCTCCAAGTGGCCGGCAACGGCACCCAGCCTACCAGTGGCCTTGTCGGCGAGGACACTTGTTTGTTGTAGGAGGTAGGCGGCGGCAGAGTCACCAGACACGCGTCCGAAGACGACACACCCCAGTAAGGATGAGCCACCGAGACGGTTGGCTCCGTGGACACCACCAGCAACTTCACCAGCGGCGAAGAGTCCGGGGATGGGCTTGCCATCAGTACCGAGGACACGGGATTCGGGGTCAATCTCGAGACCACCCATGGTGTAGTGGAGGACGGGGGTCATGATGGCAACGTTGAAAATATCGTCCATCTTCCACTCGCCGGGTTGGAAGAACTTTTTACCGAATGGATCCTTCTTGGCCTTGACGATGTTGTTGTAGTCCTTGAAAGATTGCTCGAGCTGGGCAGGGCTGACACCCATGTCCTTGGCCAGAGTAGCACCGCTCTCGTAGCGCTTCATAAGACCACGGCCGACGTAGTGTTTGCAATGCCACTCAATCTGCTTGGAAGCTTCACCGTTGAGGACGAGTCGGATCGGATGCTGGACACAAGACGGTCAGTCAATGTAGAAGGAAGCGACGGAATGTATGACACACCTTTCCCCTTTGTTCCCAGATCTTTCCGGTGACGAAGTCGCGGTGTTGCAACTCATCGACGAATCGCTTGCCTTCACTGTTGAGCAAGAGGCCACCAACACCACGGAGAGCTTCGGCGGCAAGGAACTTGACCTTGGCCCCTGGCTCGTTGGGGTCGACTAAACCGGTCGGGTGCACCTGGACCTTCTCCATGTCGATAGCGCTGGCACCGACGGAGATGGCGATCTTGTGCCCGTCACCGGTACAGTGGTCACCGTTGGTGGTGGGCAGCTCCCAAAACTCTGGACGGTACTTCTTTAAGAGGGAGTCTTCAGTGAAGTCGGCGGCGTAACCACCAGTGGCCAAGATGACAGGACCGTAGGCGGTTTCGGTTTTCCCGCCGATGGTATACTCAACACCGACGACTGCGCCACCGTCCTTGACGACCTTGGTGACGCGAGCCTTCTTTTTTATGATGACACGCTCGGGGTTGCTGACCGCGAGGTCCTCAAGGCGTTCCATTTGGGCGTACGTAATGACCTGCGTTGGCGCTCGGTGTCAGTGAACAGAATGGCATGAAGAGGGAAGCACATGGGTCGTTGCTCACCATGCCGGGGAATTGGGCATCGCCGCGGTGGGTTCGCGGTTGGCTGTGACCGCCAAGTCGAGAAACCTTGGAAAGGTCGAGCTTGAACTTGTCCTGCAGCCAGTTGACGGCATCTCCGGAACGGCCAGTCAGGACGGTGATAAGATCGTCGCGGGCGAGGTCACGAGCCTATGAATGGATTCAGTGATGAAGAGACTATAAGTGATTGTGAGACACGCACGGATTTCTTTGTATCTTCAAAGAAGATCCTGGTGCTGTCTTGGATGCCGAGATCTTGTTGACTCTGGGTTCCAGCACCGTTGATACCCGATGTGGCCTTGGTCGAGTTACCACCCATGAATCTAGAAGGCGAAGAGAGTGAAAAGGTGTTACGTGGGGGGGATGAACCGGACGACATACGGTTGTTTATCGAGGAGAATGACATTAGCACCTCGCTCGAGGAGGGTGTGAGCAGCTGAGAGACCGGCGAGACCACCACCAACGACGATAACGCGAGCCATTATGGGTAAAATCGGAGAGAGGGATGGTGGTTAGTGGGAAGAAGAGAGAGAAGTTGGCTCGAAGTCGGAGGCTGAAGTACCCGCACCAACTCAGTGAATTCCTCTTCACGTGTTTTCCGTCCCACCCCCACATCGGCGGCTCCGGACCTTGATCCTGGGGCTGGCTCCGCCTGCAAACCTCCCTTGTTGTTCCCACTTGCCTAGTAGAAGGCTTTGACAATGATATAGGGAAGAGAAGGGAGACAGGAAACACGGAAAATCCAGGAAATGGAGCAAGAATCCAGATATTATCTCTCGCTTTCTGCTAACCCGACATCCGACAGGTAAACCCGATAGATCCGACGTCCCAAATACCCGGGTTGCCATAGGCTGGAAACAACACGTGAATTCTACCAAAGTCCGAAGCTTTCACCACCAGAACCATGTTTGGTTCACAGAATCGCGACCAGCACGAACTCATGGTTCATTCAAGCGGGGATCCGGCTCGCGGGTTCTGAACACCACCATAGGAAGGCGTTCGATATCGAACGTGCTTCCATCTCCCTGGAAATACAAGTCCGTGCCAGTCCAGGCCGGCGCTGCCGTTGCTGGATGGATCCCTCTGAGTTCCTGCATCAGGAAAACGCCGGGTCAGATTGGAAGCGCTTCCGGCCACTGGTTCCAAGCGCGTCGAAGCTCATGGAGCACCGGCTTGCTCTGCGTGCACCAGATTCAGATGGCATGGACGACGCTCGTGCTTGTAATAGCACTGGTTTATTCAATCGTACGTTGCACGAAACTTCAAAGGAGAACACCGGTGCGTCTCCATAGACCGGGCAATTTGACAGAAGTACTAGAACCGCTCCGAATTGCTTGGAAGCGCATGAGTCGGGAGTACATAAAACCTGACTTTATGGTGTACACCATATATTTTCCTGATGACACGGGGGGAAACAGAAGGGGAAGATCTCCTAAAACGTTCTTGATGCCCAGTAGTTTCGGCCGAGGTACTTAAAACTCTCGTTACCGATTACCCCCGACACTTTGCCTCAGAGCACTCCGTTGCGAGGAACCTCGAATGCCGTGCTTTCGAAATGCCGAGCTACTTCATCAAACCTAGGGAACCCACTGTCCTGAGCCACAAGGAGTACCATGAACTATCCTCGACCAACCTCATGATATCAGCGGTGGTGAGCTGCCACTCATCATATGACCAGAAACTGCGCTAAACTCTGATCCTGGGCGACAGATTTCGACCGCCCACATAATTCCAGAGATCTTGGATATCAAAAGGTTCAACATCGCACTGGGCGAGACATTGTCGAGCTTTCCACTCCCCACCGGGAGATTGGTGAGACCGGACACACCAGACGCTCCCTGGAAGGTACGCGCTTGTTTCCTTCCATCCCTTGCCTCGAACTAACCACGAGGTGCAGATTCGGTTGACGAACTCTGGCGTCCCCGTGTCGGTCATCGATAACGACACGGACGAGATTTTCCCAACGGACTTCGCTAACCAATTAACCCTTCCATATGTGAATCGCCTGAACGTCGTAGGAATCGTCAATACCCAAGGGGAGTCGGACGAGCCGCTGTTCAGGTTGACAATCACTCGGTTCACGAAGTTGAATTCCACTTCGATCGGAGCATCCTCCTCGCACGCGTTGTGTGCGTTCTCTCTCGATCTTCCACGTTCCTCTAGCTGTGTTGAAGGAAACGACCTCAGTTGATGGAACTGGCTTCCTCCTGTTCTTTAGACATCTCTCTCAGCTATACCAGGGCCTCGGGCCGATCGATCCTCCGCCTTACTACGAACCAGAAGCGATCAAGTTCCCCGAACCACCGAAGGCTCCGTCTATGTGGAAAAAGCCCTGGAGGAATGGGATGGACTTCGTTGCCTTCAGGTTGACAGCTGCTCAACTTACCGAGATCCACAATTCCGTGACGAAAGGGATCGAACACCCGAAAATAACGAGGATGGATATAGTGACGGGACTGCTTGCACGGTGTCTGTCGGAGGTTGAGCCAGAGTCCAAGCCCATCGACACTATTATGCATGTGGTCAATGTGCGTGCATTCGTTGCCCCTCATGCAATTCGACTCACTTCTCCTAGCATCGCGGAATGGGTATATATCCGCTCAATGCGGCGGCTAACGCGATTGGTCATCTCTCCATAGGGTTACAACTCCCGAGGGAGGTCGACCCTTACGACGACGTTTTGAACTATGCCACAGAAATACGCAACTTGCTGGACCAGTTGAAGGATCCCCGGTTGATCGAAGAGATGGCCGCGGATTTCGCCAAGACGCAGGAACAGTCCGCATGGAACAGGAAGAGTCAGGGCCCCTCGAGGGAGGGTTGCTTGGTCATGAATGTAACTCGGAGGTGAGCTTTGGGTTGGCTTGGTATGAACCACGGCTGAGACGATCCCACGGCTTGCAGATTTGATTGGAGAAGTCCACATTTTGGACACCCCGGAAAGAGTAGGTTTCATACTGCTCACCCACCATTTCACCCTTATGTGGGGGTCACGACACCAAACCCGAAATTTGTTGATGGGGCGTGGGTAAGCAGGGAAGGCGACGTGGAAGGGACGTTGTATGTTCCGCAGAGCAGGAGGTGGTGGTTTGAGACATTATTTGAGGGGTATGCTAAGGGTATGGGTATGACTGGGTCAGTAGAATTTCTGCCAGAGTTGTAGAACGCCAGGAATCTATTCCCCGACTGACGCTCCGGGTGTGGTTATAACTGCGTGATGTGGTCCTCTGGGTGAACATTTCCGAGGCTAGTTGCATGGGCTCTGCCCTGTACGGTCAGTCTTCCCTGGGCGTGACACACTTCGCTTTTGGCCGCCGCTCAAATGCTCAATGGAATGGTGACCGTCCGTAAGGTTAGAATTATAGACACACGTGCGTAAGTGGGCGCATGGGGACTTTAACGGGCGACAGCGGGCGAAAAGAGGACTCCGGGGAAGGAGGTGAGTATTTGGGCGGTTGCAAGTTACGAGGTGGACTCAGACGAAAGGGGAAATTATAATTCCTATCTTGGAAGTTCTGTTAGGAGGAAGTAATACACAGTTGTCCCGAGACCCATACGGCTGATAACTCAGAGGTCGCCTCCCCTGCCGTCAACCTGCCTAACGACAACGCCCTCCCCCCTCTACTCCTCTGAATTGAGGCTGGATTCCAGCCTATACGGCTGACGGAGAAGGTGAGAGAGGGGGCGAGTTACCTCGGCAATGTCCGGCTGCGAATATGTAATCGACCACGGTGGACTCTCCGCCTGACACATCCGGCTCCTTACAACACGACGACATCCCTATCCTTGAGTTCAGGAATCATGCCTATCCAATGCGACTTCTGCGACAAAGTAATCGCCAGGAGCGATGTGAAGAATTGCGCTAGATGCAAGTGAGTACTAAGCCCAGACCGTAACGGCGACCGCACTCACCGAGGCATCCATTTCTCCGCTGTCAGGGCCGTTATCTACTGCGTAAGTCGACGTTCTCTCACCGCCCCAAGAATACCGCCAACGTACCGTAATACCAGTCGAAAGAATGTCAAAAAGGGTCCTGGAGGAAGGACCACAAGGAAATCTGCGCCAAAATATCCAATCCCCAGAACGCCGCCGACGAACTCTCCCATTGGTTCACGATGTGGACGCCTTCCCTCGTGTATGCTACGACGTGGGCACTGGATCTCAAAAACAACCCAGGGCACAACATGAAGCACGCGTACGTATCAGTTTGCTTTGAGATTGACCTTGATGGTAAATCCTGACTGCTTCATTGATTAAGCTTGATGCTCTTCGTGGAGAAGACAGGCTCGACTGATCCCGCTCACCGCTACAGGGTAACGATCAGAAATCCGTGCTGGTTATTGAATGCTGACCGCATCTGGCGCAGATAATAGGACAGTGGTTTATACCGTTGTCGACGCACAAGCACGTGAAGCGTATCGCGCCGGAACACTTTGTTGTTACCGTCCAAGAACCCTCGACGCTGGCCGAATCGCACCTCATGTGGAACAACCGTGCATGGAGTTTATTGCCCTCCGTGCTGTCTGGCCCTGGTTCAGCATTGCTCGGGAAACTCGCGGTTCCCATCCTCCGCCATCTTACCGAGAACGTCAGTCACATCGACGCCATGATGATGTGGGACCAAAATGTTTGGTTGAGCCATCCTCACCCAATGGTCCACCCGGAGGAAATGGCGGTGTTGCCCGAAGAGATTGCTCGTACGTTCAAGTAGCTATCTGTGTTGCGGAGGGAATACATCTCGGAACTATTTGAACCATCGTTTCTGTCTCGCCCTTGCGATTCGAAGCTGATCTTCGCAAGGATCCGCCGTCCCACCGATGCGTCCATCACATCCAATTTCGTCCAATTTGCTTTTGAAGACTCAGAAGCAGCTTCTCGCTCATCTCGACCCGACCACCCGGGTGAACTACTCGCCACGTGCGTTCATTATTGACAGCGAGGTGGTTAAGCCTGCAGATAGTGATGCGGGTTTCAACGCTGTCGCTTCTCCCGGAGGCTAGGCCAGATCCTCGCGCACCGATATGTGCTGTCTCAAGGTCCGTGATGAGTGAGCCGGGGGAACCTAGGCGATATCGTTCATTTGGCACAACGAACGCGTTCTCTAAGCCCATATATACAGAGGGTGGATGCCCCCTAAAGGGCAAATATCCTCGCCAGACCCCGGCGGATGTATTACATGTCTGAAAAGGTGCTCGTGGCCTCGTCTTTCGGTTTCTACACGCAGTACCACAGTGAGAATGAAAGGATCATCTGTCGCTGTTCCTCAGGATACATCAGGAAAATGTCCGGTAGTTTTTATGCGATTCCAGGATATCTGGTTTGTCCATGCACTTCTATGGAAAATTTGAGAAATCGCACGCGCTTCCATAGGAAAACGCGGGAACCCCATGCGCTTCCGTCAAGCCAATGACGCTTGTATGCGTTGCGATTGGAACGGGTTGAGCTTGCACGCGCTTCCATGAAACCATGATCAACATGGAAGCGCTTGGATGCTGTTTACTTCTCGGTAACATCGCGTCGATGCGCCTCGATAAACCGCGGGCCTTAGATGCGTAGATATAAGTGCCTGGCAGAGGGA
>Ga0307511_10004438_pt1 | contig 14326 bp, 19 predicted proteins | sample 13_EM_MG_FD_200266 | JGI IMG/M metagenome (GOLD analysis project Ga0307511, IMG submission 200266) | Populus trichocarpa ectomycorrhiza microbial communities from riparian zone in the Pacific Northwest, United States - 13_EM | ecosystem: Host-associated > Plants > Roots > Unclassified | place... | reverse complement strand
AGGGATGGGGAGGTGGGGGCAAGGGTGGTTGTGGTGGGGGTGGGGGTTGATGTTTGGGACGTTGTTGTTTAAGTTGGGGCGTAGGAGGAGAGGGGGAAGGTGATTGCTGGAATATACTTTTAACTTATTTTGATGTCGGCATTATGAAAAATTTCCTTAGTCAGCTAGTTTGTTTGGTTCCTTGGTTATATGATTTTGACTAAAAGTTCTATTATCCGCTTTATATTATACATGTACGTTTCTAGAAGTAATTCACAATGTTTTTTTTGCTGTTTGGGGCTTGAGCTTGGGTCCTGTAGTCAAGCCACCTTTATCCTACGTAAATACTAATCTTTAGGCTGCCCCATAGACACAAGACCAGCCTATCAGTACCAACATATGTATCATGGAGAACATTTTCATTGCCAAGCATCTTGAATATGCTGGCTTATGGAGCAGTAAGCGTTTTTTATTTGGGAAACTGCTTATGTCACTAGATGGCGCTGTCATACATATATCCCGTTGAGACTCATACGTGGGTGGGGGTGCTGAGGGTAACCTTGGTAGTTCCACCTAGCTTATCAGATTCTTCCGGTTTTCGAGCGCAAAATTAAAAAGAAAACCAAGGTGCCAAGAAAACTAAGTTACCCGGCCCACCAAAAGGTAGAGGTAGTCAGAGGGCCAAAATCAACCACCAGGTTACCCTCAACAAGATCAGGGTAATTCCTCTAGACTCTGATGAGTGAGTGTCGAGTCTACTTATACAAGCTGCTAATGTGTGCAAATTTCTTTCGCATCAATTGTCATCTATTCACACGCCGAGCCGCGCCCCTTCCCACGAGTCCACATTCCCGACCGACAGGCAACATGTGGCAAAGTACCACGATACTTTATCTACAGACAATCAAACCCTCGTATTTAAGTGAACCACAATCAACCTCTACGGAAAACTTAAACCATCATCACAAACCCCATCTACAATAACTTCATGCGATTCTAACCGACCAAACAACTCAAACTCCATCCTCTCCACTGCCATAGGACCTCTCATAATCTCTCCCATCATATCCGAACCAGGAGGAAGATCGACCTCAAACGCGGCTCACTAGCTCTCTTCATATTAGCTATTACCGCCAGTCGAAAATGCCAACGCAAAAGCTGATTAGACGGCCGATGCTCATCGTTACCAAACTCAATGTATTTCCCAGCAATACCCTTGCCCCGCATAATGAAAACAGCCTTTATAATTATCCTAGAATCACCTGTCAACTATTGAACCCCAAGAAACTCACCAGTAACCTTACGTCTAGATTAACTGAGAACACATAAGTACCAAAAAGCGCATGAGCGTCTGCCCTCAATAACAGCCCATTCTAAGCAGAGCTTATTGACCCTCCTATGTTAGGCGGAACAGTGATCCACTGGCCATAGTTGTGATCAATCCAATGCCCCTCATAGGCTAACGGAAATATGGAAATATGTGTGCAGCTTCGTAACCAAACCACATACCATATTCGACGTTGACTGCTTCCTCCCCTGTAGTAACACACTTTCGGTCACGCTGACGAACACTATCACGAAACCCTGCACTCCAGAAACTGAAATCGTCCGGACTAACCAAGGCCCATTACTGGTAGTTATAGTGCCTATTCCTACAACAAGCTTACCGTCTGTCACAATATAGTAGTTTTCAGGTCTTAGTGTTTGTTCGTCCCCTATAATCACCATACCATCTTGATGTCGCAAAACATGCTCCTATCAAATAGCAAGAACACTTCCACCATCACATAAAAGTCCGTATTCGTTACACCATTCGTAAGGATGAGACCTCCGAGGACTGTATCAGGATCGTTGGCGTCGTAAATGTAGACATCTCTGCTGAGCGACTTGCAGCCATAACCTGTACCAAAACAGAAGCTGAAGGCGAAGAGTAGCGGGCTTAGTCTGTTAGGCACAAGCAACCGGACTATAGCAGACTGAAAGAATAAAAGTCTGCGTTAAAACTCCATGCAACGGGCTCAGCTCTGTAGCATACTAGATGCAGTGTGTGGGCGAAAGCTTCCGTGAACCCCGTTGCATAATATGCAGCGCGAGCGTGAAACATACTGGGCTACTGTAGAATTGAAAATTAACACCCCGTTGGTTTCGGGGTTTTCGGCCCTGGTACAAAATATTATAGCCCATGAACGCAAACATTGCCAGAGGGCAGCGAGTTTTCAGTGCTACTTACAGTTCATACGGCGGAATAGTCAAATAGGAGAGCGGCTTGTGCCAACCAGACTATAGTCAAATTCGGAATCGTCGATATCGATTGGGACATATTTATCTTCCACTTGAGTTTTTGAGAGGCCGTACCTATGAGTTTAAGTATAGACAACATTCACCCTAGCCCCATTCCACACTGGTCTGATCACGATATCACCTCCCTATCGTAACATATACGATTCGGCATATCCTAAAGCCCTTCCCATTCCCATTTACATTCCCTCTCCTAGTCTGGTTCTCTTATCCTCCTAGCTACCCTACAGTGCAAGCCTTCCCTCTGCCTAGCCAATGCCAACGTTGAGCCAAACGCCTATGTCGTCAGGCAACTCTCCATAGACCCTAAGCCTGCAGCCTTGAGGGGTTCGCATTGAAGAGTAAGAAGATAAGGTGCCTGTACCTGACACCAGAGAACCATCTTCGAAGCTCTCAACTATCCACCTCACAGGATCGTAACGAATTCGTCACTTGGCCTGCCGGCAGCATACAGCAGTGGTGAGGACTTTGTCTGGGCACACTAAGAAACCCCGTGATACCCTATGCCTATGACACAAGTAGAGCTTTTATTCCTTGATAACAGCTTTTAATTCGAGGTCGTATAGCTCTCCGTTGGATACTTCTTGTACAAAGCCCTTGTTGGGTAGTGTTTCCACCCCAGCCACTACTACTTAAGTACGTCGCTCCGCCTATCCCCAATAGTCTTTGCATCATTGGGGCCATTACCATGGATGGGCTTCGAGCCACAAGAAAAACTACCCCAACGTTCCCAGCTTAGTTGATATCATGGTGTAGGCTCGGACCTAAAGATGAGGCCCTGGGTATGTCTCTTGGTAGACCCAATTAGAGAGGGCATCTATCCTATGTACAGTTATTACGGGGGTGCGAAACAATATATGCATATATATATATATATTCCTTTGTAGGATGTCACATTGTGGGGGGATGTGGTGGTGGTGGTGATTGTAGATTTATTACGCTACGATAACTTTGTGATTGGCTTACACATAGTCCTACCCGCAGCGGATTACATAACCCGTGTTCAGAGTCTGATTGTTAGATTTATTACGCTACGAAGTAAATCACGCTTTGTAATTGGTGCTCCACAGATCAACTATCAAGAGAGTGTGAGTTGAGGGTAAACAAGTGAGAAACTAATGAAGGCTAGATTTATTAGAAAACACTGGAAAGCAAACCTGAACCAAGTCAATTGGAATACAGGCCAGTACTCGTGAATGAACGCTTCATTGGACTATGCATATATCTCCAGGTCTTTTTCCCCTGATCCACAACCATGAAAAACCATTATAAACAATCAGTAACAGCATTACTCGTATTTTTGAAGCAGCAAATTGAACGAAGCCCCGTCACCAATCCCCCCACCCCTTAATCCCAGAACTTAATCAACCCATCCAACGCCCCCGTCACAACCTTACTACTCTCCTGTGGATGCCACCCCACGCAGGTAACCGGCCCCTCACTCGCCTGTATCTTATGATACATTTTACAACCCCTCCAACTCCAAAAACAAACAAATCCGCCACTATCACCCGAGACCAGAAACTGCCCATCGGGGCTAATATCCAAATCAATCGCATAACCCGCATTATTATGCCCTCTGAAACTTTTCTTCCTATTCTGCCTAAACTTATCCGTGCTTGCGTAAACCACAACCTGATTATCCCCACTCTGATATGCCACGTATTTTCCGGACGGATGTGACGCAGCGCGGACAAGTGGGTACATATACGGTTCTGCGATGAATTTGATTGGGACTGGGAGCCCGTATTCCCAAGCTCGGAGGGATTTATCATCAGAGGTGGTGATGAACCTCCGGCTTTCATCTACAAACGTAATAGTGTTGACTGGGCCAAGGTGGTAATCGTATTCCTGCACCACTTCCTTCGTGCGGATATCGAATTGTACGATTTTCTTGTCGGACATACCGGCGAGGAATTCGTGTTGGATGGAGGGGTTGAAGCGGATTACGTGGGGGATTTTTCCGGTGGTGAAGCGAGAGATGCAAGCGCCGGTTTCGGTGTCCCAGAGTTTCATTTGCCGGTCGTAGGAGGCGGAAAGGAAGGTTTTGCCGTCGTTGGTGAAGGTGATGTCGGTTATGGATTTTGAATGGCCATTGTAGGTACGGAGAAGCTCACGTTGGTGGTAGACGTCCCATAGCTATCACAATAGTCAGTTAAGTGGCAAAATGTAAGGCAATAGAGCATGCATACCTTAATCTTTGAGTCCGCCCCAGAACTCAACAGCAAATGCCCACTTGTCGGGAAAAACTGCAAAGCAGTGATGGGCTTCGTGTGCCCATTCCAAGTATGCACCAACTTCTTCGGTATGTAATTCGTAGTACTCCCCACCTCCTTGCCCAGATCCACATCCAAATCCTGTGGGACATGCATATACGTCCTCCCCTGGTAATCGTACATCTGACTCCCATGAAACTCCGTCTGCTCGACCCCCGAAGTATTAACATCAAGATACTCCGCCCCAGCTTTATCAATAATCGGATTCGACACTGGTGCTACCGACTCCTCTTCATACTCCTCATCGCTAGCCAGCCCAGACTCAGCACGAGCAGCTTCATCAATTAAGGCCTGCTCGTCATCTCTATACCCCGCCCAAGGCCCTTGATATGCATTCTCCCCATCCAGAACCCCCGGATCACCTTTTTTGAACCTCTTTGCCCTGATCACCCCCGTCTCTGCCTTCGATGGTCGATACTCCACCACATCCCTCCCTCCATGTAACCTTGCAGAATCAACATTTCCAATCAACACATTCGGGTTTGCCGGGTTCTTAGCATAACCTAAACTCGTAAACGTCCTCTGCTGTGCATTAAAGGTTGCGTCCGAAATCGCCGCCTCCTCCGCGTACCCAGTCAACACATTCTTCCGCTTCAACGTGTTCGCCTCATTGACATCCCCATGGGCCTTGAACGGGTTTGCTGGGCCCTGATACGGTCTAGCAAGATCGGAATAGGGCATGCTGTAGGCGAGTGCAGTATCTGTCGGTTTAACGAGGGACATTGAAAGTTGCATGGGATCCTACGGAGCGTTGGGTCGGAGAACCAGTCAGTCAGCGAGCCTGTCTTCGGATTGAGTTCTCCTTCACTGTTCCCCCTCCTCCTTCTTTTTCGTCTTCTTCTAACAGTGGGTTGGTCATCCTGATGATAGTAGAAGAAAACGTAAGGGCAGTTAACTTACCTCGAGAGAAACATCTGGAGCAGCTACAACTCTGCTGGCTAGAGGGACTGCCGAGACAGGAGCAGACGATGGGCCGGCCTCATCGTCACTGGATCCGTAGTCTACTAGCATAGACATTTCTGCTGCCGTTGTTGTTATTGTCGTTGCGTGAATGCGACCATCGACGTCGCGCCAGTCGCTGTCGACATAAAGCTTTGGCCTGATGCAGGTATACCGATGACTAATCTTAAAGTGGCATAGCGCCGGTGAAATATGCGATCCATCAGAACACATGCATTGCATGTGCATCTCTAAATTAATTACAGAATTTTCACGTGCAAAATGTGACTCAAGCTCTACTTATGTATGTAGATATGTATTTACTTTAGAGCAAGACTTGTGTGTATCCAAGCTTCCGCCCGTGTATGTCCACCCTATGCCCATCCATCCTACCAATATTCATCATGCCCCTCAAAGGAATATCTGAAGCAACCCAATGACAACGAAAATCAGTGCAGTGCGATAAGGGAAAATAGAACGGCCAATGGGAACATAGGAGAGGCGAGAACTAAGTGAACACAGCAGAATCATGCTGATAAGAAACCAGAACAGTAAGAGACGAGACAAAAATTCCAATAAGAGATACCCGCATCTCAAGTCAACCCAGGAGATATGAACGAGGTAAGAAACACAAGACATCCGAAATTCCCATCACAACCACACTACAACAGCCCTTGATCAAATCCCCAGTCAACGCTCCCTCAAATCTTTTTCAATTTTTTTGGTAAGAAAGCCCCAGAACACTCGATTATGTTTTTGGTCATCTGAGAACGCCCGTAATGCAGGTAGAAACAGCCATGGCCTGCCTCGTTTCAAAATCGTGAAACTGATCGTATGACACAACGTGATGCTACCTTCTAGTCGCCAATTACACACTTTGAGCTGTTTGACTCGCAGGCTAGAGTGAAAAAAACAAGTTAGCATGTGTAACGACGAGCTGCGTGTCTAAGATGATGCACACATACCGGACTCTGGGGCAACATGCTGGATCGCCTGCCCTTACTCTTCTTCATTTGTTGCTTCAAAGCTGTTGAATCAAGCGGCTTCAGTAACTCGAAGCTGCACAATAGCTCTCCTGATACCGACATAACAGCCCCCCAGTTATCAAATTCTCCACAGTACTAGTAATTGCCGTTAGTAAATGCAACTATTCACTAACCACGGAGTTATACCCACATTCGGTGCAGAAAATACTGTGACAAGCGTCCGGTCATTGAAAAACTCATACCCATCCTCGACCACCATGTGTGCTCTACATACGAGGTCGAAGTCATGCCGCTGGAGAAAATCCAAGATGACCTTCTTATTGAAGCAATAACTTACACCTCTCTCATTCTCTTCCCATTCTGTTTCCATGTCCGCTGGGTCACTCCAAAGTAGATCGTTCAGGAGGCCATAATCAGGGACATCCGTAGGCCGCGCCACTGCTCTTATGTCGTCCATGTGTTGGAGAGTAGGGGAAAGACCTCCGTGAACGCAGAATATTTTGCCTGCTACAATTGCAGCAATAGGTAAAGTGTTGAACGTGTCAACAAAAGTCTTCCAGATCTTGATGTTACACCGCCGCTTGCATTCGTCGTAAAAGCCGTAAACTACAATACATGGTAATGTTAGCAAGGGCCATCAGCTTCAAGGTATAATAAAAGCGCTTGCCTCTTGTCACGTTAGCACACTCGTGATTGCCTCTCAGAAGGAAGAAGTTCTCAGGGAATTTGAGTTTGTAGCACATGAGCAGTAATATTGTCTCAAGACTTTGCTTGCCTCGATCAACATAGTCCCCCAGAAACAAATAATTGGAGGTTGGTGGGAAACCACACATCTCAAACATTCGGATGAGGTCGGTATATTGCCCATGAACATCCCCTACGATTTTCACAGGTGGGGAAAGCTCGACTAGCGAAGGTTGAGACAACAAGACTTCTCTTGCAGCAGTGCATATTGCTGTAATTTCCGCATTCTTGAGACAAACAGCCTTGGTGACCTTGCCTGAGTATGCAGCGTCTAATAACCTTGAGATCATATCATCAAGGTCAATGATCCTCAAAGCTGCCATACCCATGGCTGGGGATGTTCCTGGTGTTACCCCATTCCCATTCCCATTCTTGACTGTATCTCGGATGGTAGGGTTGAGAGGAATAACGGCGTTCGGGCGTTTAATAAGGATGGACTCCTTAGGCTGTTGAATGGGTGGCGGGGGCTGGGTTGCAGAAACTAGGGCGTCAGACACATTGTCTACAGTCAAGTCGTCAAGGGCATGATGCCCCCTCCCAACAGATGCCCCTTTCACAGGAGAGAGGGGAGGGGTGAGGTTGGCGGGATCAAGTACTGTTGACTCTGCATCAACTGCAGTCTCCTCGGACGGTAGAGACCTTTGAGATGAATTGGCAGAAGCTCCTGGAGTGGACGGTAAGGAGGACCTTCGCTTAACCCGTGCGGTGGGTGATGTATCGGACTGTACTGGTGTTTGGGACCTTGAAAGGGTTGTCGACGATCCTGTGGGGCTCTCTCTATCCTTCTCCTTGTCCTTCGACGATGAGATCTTGCTTTTGAGGGTTTCTCGGAAAGACCTAGTCGAGCCTTGTGTATCCGTTTTGACCATAGGTACCGTGTCACTCAAATTCGCCACAGAGTGATTTGGGGTTCCATTTGTGCTCCCTAGTTTATTCTTGGATGGTTGTTGACCCATAGTGAGTTGTGATCTGAAGTAGACACTCTTCCTGGCAACAGGAGACTGCTATGAGTGTTCCTTCTGTGTTCCTTCTGTGTTCCTAGATGTGGTTATGGGTAATATTGATGCGATGCAGGTGGTTTATGGAGGGCGTTGGGGTATGAAGATCGAGTCTCGGTGCTTTCGTGAATCCAAGGTTGATAAATGGACGGGACGCTATGGAGGCTCAACGAGTGAATGGTAGTACCGGAGACACCACCTTTCAATAATGGACTTCGTTTTGGAGAAGTCACAGCTACTTCAACTTGTAGTGGAAGAGCAGTATGTAGTGACTGGGCAGAGGATGGACACAGTACTTTTGCCTGGATCTCGGTGATCAGACTGTGTGGTGCACGGCCGGGATGCAAGGATGTTGGAATAAGAAACTTGGTGTTATCCGAAGGTGCGGCGGAGAACAAGCTTAGGGATGGGGTTGTTTTGAAAACTTAAGTAACTATGGGAGATGAAGTGCGTGTGTCCTTCTGCCTAAAAACTTTGGTGTCTGTCAGCCTTCCAATGAGATGCATGCGAGATGAGACAAATTTAAATGTATGGGGGACATCTTTTGTGACGAATGAACCCAGCCGCACACACACCACATGCACGGTACACAGGGGGGGCACCAATTCTTCTTCGGTATTCTACGCTCCTTCTGTTTCTCCGCGCCTCGTAGAGTAAGATGCCAGACCCACGGGCAGCTGTGTTGCAGGAAGCTTCTAAAGCTTAGCCCCGCCAATTTGACTGAACACCGTGCCAAAACATACAGCTTGCTAGCGGCTTGTCCATGTGGACACATACCTACGGCTCCGGCACAAGAAATCCAAGACAAAACAGCGTACGGAGTACCTACCTGTTATCTGTTATTTGGGTGATGTGAATCAGTCGTCCTCCAGCTAGGCGCCCCTTGACAAGTCGCGCTCACTCGGGCCACTGAATTTTGGGAAGAGCTGCCGGTATAGAATTCTATCGAGGCAAGGGCGATGAGGGCACGGGCGAGTTGTTGGGGAAGAGCAAGCTGGCTGTACCTCGATTGGACAGAGGTTGAGGGAGGTGGTTATTACTGTGTCGATTCACTGTCGCAGGGTACCGGATGTGCTCAACAGATTTGCAGTAGCAGCTGCCTGGTGTGTGAGAGCCGTGGATCTGTAGCAAACGGCAAGCAGTCAATGCGCAACAAACAGAGGCCTCCAGTGGCAATATCTCGTGGATAGGCGGGGGGTGGGTGGGTCAGAGTTGCGTGCTGAGCTCGAGCGTTTCAGTAGATGCGAGTAGAGTGGAGAAGAGAGTGCACAGTGAGTCAACGGTGGGTTTCTAGGAATGACGAGTTTGCAATTGACGGGCGGAGAGCTTGCGTTGGGTAGTCTGGTTGGATACCGAAGACGTTTAGTCCGACACCATGCAAATCCAACTGTGCCAAGCGCTTAACTTTCACCTGCACACATCAACACCGAGGCCTAGGTACTTAGGTAGCCACATAGATGTATACCGGTACCTACTTCGTTTAATGGACCATGAAGCTTACATGTCAACCATCAATAGAACCCGCGATTGCCCAACAGCGTACCGATGGTGTGCGTGCTATTCAGAGGCAAGTGCGTTGGTGGACCACTGACTTGCATCAACTAGCAGCTCGCCGAGGACTTTTTGTGAATCCACAACAAAGCCACAGCTCACAGAGGTACCTACACCTAGGTCGACGAGATACATGTGTTTACTTCTGCAGGCATGGGTCTGCGAGATAGCTTCGGCAAGAAGCCTGTATGTCACTTCACTCCTGATATTTTGTATCTAGAGCTGCAAGAGCTCAAGCCAGACGAGCAAGAGCTCACACCTGCCTTTGCCTAAACCTTCCCGGGTGCAGGAGCGAAGTTAGCACGCGATATAAGTTTATTGCAAACTCTAAACTATGGAAGTTGGCATTATTAGCAAGGCATGAGAGGCAAGATACTCGTCTTGCATTATTCTTAACAGATGGATAGTGTTCTGGACATCACGAAGCACATCACGCCTCGGCCCAACTGTATGCACGGGTTTTCCCCTGGCTGGCAGAAGCAAAACCCCACTAAGGTCACTGCCCAGCATGCTATCCTCCACCCATCCCACCCACCCATCCCACCCACCAGAAACCAGAAATGATCCGGTGTCCCGCTGCTCCACTAAAACTAACACGATGCTGGCTCCCGTTCTCTGATCTACAAACTCTCCTGGATTTGCTTTTGCATGCAACCAAGCCTATTGAATGCTGGACCATAGGAGCACGGTGTACCCGGCTTTCACTATGAGGACACTTATTTTCTCACTTCTCAGAGCGATATTTCGTACAAGGTATACCCCATAAGTTCAGGCAGGGCCTTGTTACCACTGGAGAGAGATTTCCAAGAGGGCGAATGACTAGAAACGCCAGTTTTTTTTAACACTTTTTTTTTCGCCCTGACTTACAAGGATGTGCACTCTCGAAATAAGCAACAACATACCCAGGCAGAATTGCAGCAGCATAAATGCCACTGCATTCGTACAGCACGGTCGCTGAGGACATGACTGGGTTGGGCTCCTCCCATGACATGCGTTCTGTTCCAGACCTCCTGAGATGAGATCAAAATCATGAAACTAAGATACCCCACGTTGGTCTGGATACGATACTATCGTAGGAGGAAATATTGGTACACTTCCACTGCAGAAAAGAACATATAACATGATTCCTCCAAAGGTCGCCACAGTCAGGACCCCAGTCACAATAGATGATATTGGCGCACTATTTGATGCAGTCAGTTTAATAATTGCGGATATCAACCAAAATTTATTACCTGTATGCCGAGCGAGTACTCTGAGATTGCCCAAGTGTTACTGGCATATCGATTCCAATTGATTGTGGCGCTGAGAGGTTGCATTATCCAGATTCAAAGACCCAATCAAAACCCACCGTTCAAACAAGGTAACTTGACTTGGGAATTTCAAACCTTCAAGCGCCACGATCACTTTCACCTGTCAATACAATGTTTAAAGTAAGGATTACCGGCATTCACCAGTTCCGAGCAGAAACGTGGCTAACAAGGAACATTTTACAAGAATAGCCAATACCTATTGCATAAATAAAACTGTTTCTAGAAAGGTAGCAACATATGTATACGCTGCTGGGATCGGGAGTTGGCACTGCAAAGGGATGCAAATATCTGAAAATCACTCAAGTTTCAGTACCAGGGTAGAAGGCATACCTACGGAGTACTTTACTGACTTGATATTGATAGATTGAGATGAGGGTTATCAGGGCTCAATATTAAAGATAGGCCAGAGATCCGGTACATGGAAGCGAATGCACCCTTCACTTGTTTGGTCAAACTGGGTCCTCACATGTTGGGATTTCCATCGCTTGTCTTGGCAAAGAAACGACCAGGAGCAGCACACCAAGGATTCCCATCACAGCTTGCAAGGGTCAGTATTGTAGGAAATACTCTCGGTCGAATGCAAGGCCGAACGGAAGGTCGATCATGGGCAGGAAAAGGCAACTTTGAATTATGCGGGTGGAAACTAGGATGACCAAAAGGGCAAGTTTGAATTAAGGATCGAGGGATATAAGGAACGAAATCCGGCGAAGGAAAAAGGGAAAAATACAAGGCAGTAGAACCATAGCATCTATACTATAGCGATCTCTATATAGCCTTACCGAAATATATCTCTACTTCTCTCTCTCTACCAAGATTCCTCCGCTTAATAACCTCGTAATCTTTACAAGTATGACACTTATCCGGGTCCGCGAACAGCAGCTGTCGTGGTCGAAAATATTCCGGAAGTGACGAGAAAGGGTCGGAGTACGTTTAAGTGAAGAAAACTCAAAGCCTATAGTGCGCCGGAATGTATGTATCCGTATTGCTCATGTATGGGCGGACTTTCTGTCTCCTTGAGCCGTCGGTACCGGTAGCATCGGCAACAACTACAAACCGTACAGCTCCAGATTATACAATAAGAAATGCATATTTCCAACTGGTCCATATCATCGTTCCCCTAAATGCGATAATTATAACAGACATCGTCGGAACACCACTAAGCTACTTAAGGCGATTGGGGCAGTGCTATATTGCTATCGCTCTGTTCTCAGATACCCTGATAGTTACCGCCGGCTGATACGCGAAACCTGCAATGCAATAGCTTGCCTTAATTGTGTCACAAGAAGTCGGGCGGCATTTTAAACACGCTGGGCTCCACATTCCTCAAGCAGACCGTTGTACAGTACCCCGGCGGGCGCACCCCTCTGCATAATATGCAGGGCCTGACCAGTACGAGACATGCAGCTGCCTTAGACATCGGTGAGCCCGACCATGCGGCAATAAAAACTGTCTTGTGGAACTCATATGGATATCAGCGTTGGTCCCACTTGCGAGATGAAGAGAGTATAGGTACATGTACCTACAGTGGTCTCGCTTAAGGCGTTGCCTGCCCTACAGGCTAAAGAAAACATGGGAAATGGAAGTACATATCAATTCGGATAATGCTGCAGCTGCTCGGGGTGAAAGCCCTGTAAAACCCATTGAGGCTCAGGCAGGGCAGGCAGTGGCTCTAGAGAGGAAGCTCGTATATCTACCATCTACGGATACCCACCGCTGCATATTTTATACACACTCATGTCCCTCGAAAAAGTGTTGCTTAGCCCCCAACCAAGGGGTTTATGCCAACCAGACTAGGTGCGTAGGTGGTAACTCTCGCTGGGACATTGTACATACAGCCAAACTGATACACAGAGCACAAGTGTTGCATGCAGCTCCCAGCTTATGCGATGTGCACGATTGCGAGACTATCCCATGGCCACGTCTTACCGTCAATGTCAACCACGGAAGACAAGTGCGTCTAATGGAATTACCGGATTGGGATTTTCCAACCCCCTTGGGTGGTTGAATTGAGCAATTGTGATACAGAGGCCTGGGGTGTGCAAGGAGGGTTTCAGCCACTCTAAGGCGGTCGGTACCGGGGGCTACTCTACCTGTCCGCCGGGAGCTCCTACCTGTGCGTCGGGGGGGGGGGCCCTAGAAGGTTCGTTTTCTCCTTCGGTGGGGCAGCTAATCGTGGGTACGCACAGATGAATGACGAATTGGCTCTAGCTTCCATGTTGCCGTGGTGGCTGCTGTGGAGCGAATATCTACCAACCTAAGCGCAAACTCGCGGGAGCAACATGAAGGAAGTCGTGGATTAGGTCTATTACGATAAGGGCCGTGAAGAGTAAAATTAGGTTCCCAGTTGGCATTTATTTAGTTTGGTAGAGGTTTTAAGGGGGTTTGGGGAGAGAGCACGAGACCATACTGCGCGGTGGATGTTATGTTTTCTCCCGGCGGCATGCGGAATAACTATCGGTTGCCTGATGTGGGCAGCCGTACGCGTAAGCCCGCTCACAAAACTTACCGTGGGCCGGGATTAAGTTGCTCCACTGTTTCCGATCTCGCTAGATTTATAGGATGTGCTACTGGGCAGGAGGAGCAATATAATATGCTCCCATTGTTACGCCTGCAAGGCATGGTGTTGTAAGAGCGCAGCGATGGGGGCGACAGCAATTAAGGTTGATCGTGATGCCCATATTGCAAGTGGGGCCATGCAGTGATCGGTAGATGATCATGAAAGTTTGGCACACATGGTGGAGATAAGAGTATTTAATATCCTATAGCGCTCTACAGCTGGGTCGTTGGGGGCTGGTTCACAAATTAGGGAAATATGATACTTCCCGTCGATATATGCAAGGTATGTTCCCGCGTAATGATATCATAACTGTTAAACACTCCTGGGTGCGATGCACGTTACCACGGCAATAGCTAAAATACTAGATTATCGAATTGGCCATGTGGGTAAGAGCCGCAGCGTAGTCTGGTTGCCGCAGCGTTCCGGCTACTGGCGTTGTAAAGCAGCTGGAAGGTAACGTAGAATAGTTAGAATGTTACTTGAAGCCTTTTGTTCTGTAAATAACAATAAGGGGTAACTTGGCGCATCGGGCTCGGAGCTGGATAAACGTTCCTCCACCACATCTTGTAAAAGATCTGCGAAGCTCTTGATCTACATGAGCAACGACGACGACGACCCGATACCCAACCTAATAATATTCTTATAGCACAACAAAGATTCTCTTCCCAAGCAACTCCCCACAGACCCA
>Ga0307511_10004437_pt1 | contig 14329 bp, 7 predicted proteins | sample 13_EM_MG_FD_200266 | JGI IMG/M metagenome (GOLD analysis project Ga0307511, IMG submission 200266) | Populus trichocarpa ectomycorrhiza microbial communities from riparian zone in the Pacific Northwest, United States - 13_EM | ecosystem: Host-associated > Plants > Roots > Unclassified | place... | reverse complement strand
AGATGACTATCATAAATTATGGTTTTGGTTTTTATAAAGAATATTTGTAATCTTGATTTTTTTAAAAAAAATTCTCATTCTCAATAAATAAACATTTTTTTTCAGTTTTTCATTGAGAAAGATAAAATGAAAAGGAAAAAAAACGAAAATGAAAAAAAAACCTAATTTTTCTTGTTAATGAACAAACTCATAGTTTTTATATTAAATGAAGTATTATTTTTTTATCCAAAAATGCACCTAAGGCACCTTTCACCATCTTTAAACAAATGAGAGACACAGGTTTGATGTTTTGTCTGTGCTTGATTGTTGCAAGGAAGCCATGGTGGGTGAAGGTGATTTGGACAACTACATATATGCATTTTATTGATATGTGGTTTTATTTGATTTTAAGAAAAAAAAATAGAAAAATGGTTTAAAAAATCTCAAAAATAAATATCTAATTTTAAAAAAAACCACAACATTCAATTTAAGTAACTCAACTAGCAAGAATATGAACATCGTAAACCCACAATCATGGCAATGGATTCAAGCATGAATAAACAATCCATGGATTGTATCGTCGCAGCATGCTAAGGACCTAAGTCTTATTCCGTGCAAACGGGCTGCAGTCCCATTCTCCGGGTCGGCCGCTTCTTGTTAAGCCCTACCCCCTGCTAGCGGACCTATGCAATGTAACTTAACCCCAAAGGGCCGGAATGGTGTTTTAAAAAGGAAAATTATTGCATTTAATGGATGATTTTAACGCAATTGTGCATGAGCAATTATATACACACCAAGTTACTTACGAATATGCAGTTCCAAAATGTTGAAGAATCTAAGAAATTGTAGTGGGAGTTATGAATACGGTGTGCTGGCTACCCAACCTTGGATATTAACATGATTGCGAGTTTGGATGTGGTCAAATGGAAAATCTACTTAACAGGGTGCTGGATTCAAATTTTTACATAGAATCGATTCCAGAAACTGTATTTCTCAGAAAAAGAGAAGGAAAGAATAACAATTTTTCTATGCTTATATATATAGTTGAATTTGAGAGTTTCCTACAGTTGTGGTGGGCTACAACTTACAGAAGTGTTCTGCCTTTCCCTGACAATCTTGATCCCTTGATACCTTCCTAGCATTAAGACGGTGGCCATTGGATTTGTGCCTGGTGATTCCAAGAATGTTGAGCCATCTATTACTCTCAACCCCTTTATCCCATGTACTTTATAATCATCGTCCACGACTGAGCCAACAGTGGAACCACCATGATAGTGATAATAAGTCCTGACATTTTTCTTGCAGAAATTTCTCAGCTCATCCTGACTAGACATCAAATTATTTTGTGGTTCCTTACCTAGGAACAGAACAACAGATCGTGACCCTGCTATTTTATTGAGTAATTGAACCATCTTGGTACATTCCTCTAGATCCTTCTCCTTTTCTAGATAGTGAAATTCCACTGCTGGATTTTGCCTAGGGTCTGTGCTGTTCAATTCCAGCGTCCCTTTAGATTCTGGAAATGCAAGCTTGATTGCAATTGGCATCCTTGTTGCATTGAAGCTTATTGGTACTATGCCCCCCTCAACAATGAATTTCATGTCTTTTGTTATGCCCGCAACTTGAGGTGCATCTGGAAATCGGTGTGTTGGTTTGGTGTCCGCCAAAAGGGCAATGCCAGGGTTGTCTTTCATCTCTTTCCCAACCCCTTTTAAGTCCAACACAAGCGGGATACCGAAGTTCCTTAGATGTTTTTCGGGTCCAATGCCACTTAACAATAGGATTTGAGGACTGCCTAGTGCTCCTGCCGACAAAATAACATCACCCCATGAACTTGAATTCTCTGGTTGATTCAGGTAAGCTTCATACGTTTGGCTTGTGCTGCCATCACTCTTGATGAACCTGACACCACGGACCATGCTCTCGTTTCCCTTACCTGCACCAATTTAAGGGAACTTAAGCTTCAAAATATTGACTATCCGAGCAAGTTTGGCATAGGATCATTGAAAATCTGTTTTTCGTAACCTACTGTTGTTAACTCTTTTAAACACTATCTACAGATATGTTTGCTTACCATTGACATGGAAGATGATGTTCTTGACAGTTGCATTCAGAAGAACAATGATGTTTTCTGGATTCCCTATCTCAAGAAGATCTGCTGAGGTGTGCCTTATTCCATATTCATCAAACAAAGTACCACCAATCTTTGTTCCCTCTATATGTTCCATGCTGAATCCATTATAAGGCAAAATTCCTGCTTCAAGAAGACCTAATTCTACAACAGATTGCCATATGGTCAGCTCAGGCTTAAAAACAATGTTAGACTCTACCCATTCATAAGCTTCCTTCACTAGCTCTTCATCCCACCCAACTGTTTTAACAAAATCATCACTAGCTCTGCTATAGAACCCACCATTTATAGCTGATGATCCTCCCAGAACTCGTCCTCTGTGGCTCTCAACTCCATCTTTCGATACGAAGCTTTGTGCCACCGATGAAAATTCATCAGGCTGGATCAACGGGAAACCATAGTACATCTTGTCTGATACCAAGGGATTTCCATAAGGCGAGCCTCCCCGTTCTATCACGAGCACAGAGAATCTCTCGGAAAGAGTTGCCGCCAGGGGGCAACCAGCTGTTCCTCCCCCCACGACAATGTAATCGAAGGACTTACCTGAGACCTCTTCGACATCTGATGTCAAGTAGGGAAGGTTTTTTCCTACAATGAACAAAGGAAATCGAAGATATTAGAATGAATTTTTAGGCTTCTAAATGGAAGCTGTCATAACTTAGAGAATCTGTTCGTTAAGTAGCTTACCTTGTGTCGATGGGAAAGAATGGGACAACTTAACAAGTACTAGAAATAGAAAAGCTGTGAAAAGAACGTATCTGTAAATAATGAGCGTTAGCTCCATCCTCGTTCTTCCAGTTTCCATTCCCCAAGGCTTGCTTAAGAAGGAGGAGAAATGTTAGCAGCATATAGTGACTTGTGTGGTTCGTTTAATGATTGGGTTTTCAGGCGTAGCAAATTAATTGGTTGAAGTTCCTTGAACGTTAATATAGTTAAGCTTACGCATGGCTTGGCTAATGATTCATCCTTCGTTGGATGTTTAATGATTTTGCAGCAATAATGATTTCTTCCTCTTGGCTTTTCTTACTTTTCTATTGTTTTACAGATGCCTTTTTATGGTCCAGAAGCCGTTGAGCAATGATATATTCCCTTCTAGCTTTCTAGCCAATTTTAGTTAGTGGAAGTCCTAAGTAATCCTGGAGTGATTCTAAAGTAGCGTGGTTCAGTCAAAACTGACTGAAAAGTTTTGGATTTGGGCCAAATCTTTTGATGGATTTTTACTAAAATTGGAGTTATAAGTCATAGATGTTGAATTCAGCCCCGTGATATCCATTAAGTGAACTGCCAAGTTTCTGTGTAAGAATTTAGCTGAAGTTGGTAATTGGATTCACTCCCACACTATCATTTTGAGTTCAAATTTAAAGAGGATCACAAACCTCCAAATGTAGAAGGTTTTCCTAGAAACAAATCAAGAAAGAACTTAATCTTAGAACTCCAAATATAGCTAGGGATGCCCTAATTGTTAAAACCTAAAAATACATAGAGAGACTGTCTTGGAAAAACTTCCAAGAGATGAACTTACACGCACAATATATATAACACCATCTTTTGATATGGATATACTTTCAGAAGTTTCTTGGGGTATATACATATACCAATATACATAGTTTATAAACAAGGATTAACTCTATCAGGTAACTTTCCTGCATAGACTATATCAGTAGAACCCTTCAAGTATCCTCAAACTCCAAAGGTACCCAGTTGAGTTGTTCAGTTCCCTAACAGTTTAAGTCTATTGATTCCGAACCTGATTCAATGTCGTGTTGATATTAGCTATTCAAATCAAACATCCCCAGACTCAACTGATCACCATTTTTCAATCTACTAGCCAGTGGCTGCTCCACAGAAACACCATCAGAAATGATACGACCACTTCTCTTCTTCCCTTGATTGCTTGAACAAGTATTCAATGGGTTGTCTTGCGGGTGAATATCCATTAAAGAAAGCTCAACAGAGGCTGTATTGGACTTCTCGGTGTCATGAATCTCATTCTTTTGTTGCATATCTTCCTTTCTCCCAGAACTCTCAGATGATGTCAAGGAGCTTTCCATTGAACAAACTGCACTCCTCGTTTGTGTCCTCTCCATGTCTCTTAAGCTTGAACCTCCTGTTTCTGTCAAATCAGATATTGAAGAACTTGGACATCCACTATTAGCCATTGAGACTAATCGAGAGAGCTCAGCTTTTGCAAGTTCTACACCCATAGAATAAGAATTATATCCGGCCAGTGTTTCCTGTGCTTTCTTCAATACTGACTGTAAGTATTTCCCTTGCGCTTCAATTCTCAGCTGCAAATGTCTCTGTACCTGCAATAAAAATTTAAAGTGGATACGTATGTTCTGATCAATAGACAGAGAAAGAGTTAAAGAAAGGGGTTGTTTTCTTGGTCTTACCTCAATCTGTTCATGAAGTTTCCTCTTCACTTCCATTTGCATTTGGAGAGCCTGAGCAATCTGAAAGCTTCTGTTGAACATAACACTTAGGGTAAATTAAATATATATAAAAAATCTGTATTATTATATCAATACAATTTATATCATAAAGCAGGTAGAGATTATGTCAACTATTACCCATTAATTGGATGTTGGTTTCCATCACTGCAGATTCCCCCGCTACTTTGAATGAATGCAGACTCTTGGAAATGATCATCACTACTTTGAATCTCCTTGGCATCGGCAACAAAGAGAACTATATAGAGACAACGCCCCATTAGAATATAAATGAGAAAACCAATTACGCAGTAGTTCATTAATCTGATTCATTATGATTTATAATCACCTTCTTGGTTGTTTTCAATGCTGATTAGGGACTGTTGACTCTTCCCTAGCCTGTATTTCTGCATCAAGAAGCAAACACAAAATCACAATCTTGTTTTTCTGCATTGGTAAAAGCAACATAGATTGATCTAATCATTCTGAAGAGAATTGCCTGTAAATGGCTCTTCAAGTGGTATAAAGTAAGTCCAGGAATCTCCATCACCCTCATCAGACTCTTCGGTGTTGCCCCTGCACATATATAATCATAGAAAAGATTAGAAAACCTTGACCCCAGTACAAAAGATTGATAAGTAAGGTCATTGAGGTCTAGAAATACTTACTATCTGCACCTCCAAGTTGATTGACTGCTTCAACAAACCTTTGATGAAGTTCTTGAGTCCATTTTAGCCTAGGCTTTCCATCAGTGGACAAAACCAAGTTCATATTTTGATGGCGCAGACCCATTTCTGTTTTGTGGATGATAGACAAGTAGAAGACTGAAACATAAATATGAGTTATGATCCTTTTCAGCTATGCTTGAAAATGTGGCAGCTATATAATTTTGGAGTTGTTGGGCTGTCCTATGTTCTCACTCCATATCAGGAAACATAACTGGGGTTATTTTGGAAGGGAATATATGCTATGAGCTGTGGCTCTTCCTTTCTCCCACCTCCCATTTCATACTATCTTTTCTTTTTTCAAAAAAAAAAAAAATTCTTCTTTCTTCTTTGACTTGAAAGGGGAGAGGGAGAGAATCTCTTATGCAGCAAAAACAGAGAAAGCAACCCACTTCAATTTGAGGCTCTCAAAAGGAGAGAAAGAAGAAAAGTGTATGATTTGTTTTCTTCCTGTTTTCCCACCTCCCCCCTCCATCTCTCTCACTCTCTCTGATTGATTCCCTGCTGAGTTAGGCAGCCCCCACCATAATGAATAATGGGAGCAACTTTCCTAACACTCTGAGAAGCTTTGAAGAAAAATAAATATGTCGATGGGAATTTGTAATAATGGATATTTCTTTTTGGTGACTGAATGGGAAACCCAAACGGGCCGGTCTTTCTTTCCCTCTTTCAATTTTACTCTCTTTTGCAGTTTTCCTATTTTCTTTTTCGAGCAGGCTGTAGTGTGATTGGCAGATCCTTTTTGTTCTTTGTAGGGTTGGAGGAATCAAAGAATCTAACCTTAGATTTTAGGACCCAAACTTGCCTCGTTTTCCAATAAACAAGTTCCCTTGGAAAAGTGAATCAAATCTCCCATATTTTTAAAAAAAATTGAAAAATTGAAGATCAGATAAACTACACCAATGTAATCACCCCATAATACAATTTCTTCCATGGGGGGGGGGGGGGTGAACCAAAAAGAGACGCAGATGTACAAGATTACCTGCTTAAAGTCACAGAGGGGAATCTTAGCCTCCGAGTTTTATATATACACGGCTGATGGCACAACATGTGCCATCATTCATCATCGAAACCAATCTTTTTTAAGTATATTCAAGCCAACCAATCTCTGTTCCACTTCCACCAGAGTTATCCAAAGGAATCTGATAAAAATCAAAAAAGCATCTGGTGAATTGAGTTTTCGTGTGCATTAATCGATCCCTTCTTCTTTTCTTTCCCCATCCAACCCTGTCCTTCCTAATTAATGAATAGGAGCGTACCATTTTAATTTTTTTTAAAAAGTGAACAGTAGGAAAGAAAAGTGAAGTTGCCTCCCATGTTGTTGATGTGTTAAAAGTAAACAAGAAGCTAAACCAACAGTCCTAAGTACCAAGCAACATAACTAACAACATCTGAAACCAATCCAGCATCTCATGGTGGTTGCGATGCAAAAGCAACACAACCAACCATCCAGTGGTACTTGTTGACATGAAGCACCAAGATTGACTTTGCTCTTTAATTATCTCTCTTTCTTTCCGAGTGTATGTGAGTACCGTGGAAGTCACAGACGCATAGACAGAATGAATTGACAAAAAGGTCCACATATTTATGGCAGCAGTACCCTTCTATAATATGAAAACTATCTACTGGACTGGACTGCTCAGCGTAAAAGCCTCTTACTGATAAATAAAGAAATATATTCCAAAGGGAATGTTAGCTTTAAGTCTGTAGTCCATATCCATGCTGAAACTGGGAAAAGGAATTTTCACCCAGGAAAGAAAAGGAAAAGGGGAAGCCAAAATGGCCAGCAACAAATCGTAAAAGTCGATTGAATCAGATCAATCTTTGGATTTCTTGGGTTGCAGTTTAGAGTTTTTATAACTGGAATCAAGATCCAATGATGATCACTGATCTCCAAGGAACTGCCATATGATTAGTGTCATCCAATCAGTTGTTCTTGCTGCATTGATCACTTTCCCTGGATTCAAAGGTGAGGAAGGTTAGATACTAAAGCAATTCTTTAATTAAGCAATTACAATAGCAACAGTAGTACTATGTATATATTTATTTAATTAAGAGAGAAAGTAGAAGACATGCCGTATAGTATAGTTGTCTTGTTCTTACTGAAGCTTTCAATCAGTTGACTCAGCCTGCCATTTTTTTATCAACAGCCATTTGGACACCTTATAGGGAGGAAAAGATTGAAAAAGTTCAGCGATTGTGTTGTTATTGCCAACACATTCCATTAGATAAAAATAAAAAATAAAAACTTTTAACAAAAAAAAAACCCGATGTGGTGGATCCATTGCAGTGGTAGGCCCATTTTAACAGCAAGTTCTTCCTAAGCAAGCATCTGCTTCTGCCCTAAGACTACATTCATTCTTTAGTAGCAAGTTTCGTAGTTCATATTCAAAGAAAAGAATAAAAATTATTGACAAAGTTTTTGCGATATGCGGCCCGAATGTTTGAAAAACAAGAAAAGAAGGAAGAGTTATTGAAGAACCTTTCTCTTTAACCAGCTGCTGTACTTGAAGGCTCCTCTTGCTTTAATTTATTCTATAACATGTAAAGGAGATTCTGGGATGATGCCGAAGGGGCCATGTGTTTTTTTTTAGGTCTGTAGGAGAAGGACCGGTGTGTCAAAAGTCATTTAAGCAAAGGTGCCTCCCATGGATTATTATTCTTTAAAGGGACCCATAAGAGAGGAGATCTCACAAATCCAATAGCATGGAAAGAAGATGAGAAGAATATGGCCTCAGGAATCAGGAAAAGAGAAACAAAAGGAACTAGTCACAATCCCAACAAAGTAAAAACTGAGATATATTGCTGTAATTCAAACACGAACACACGCTGAAATGACTCGAGCAATGCGTCATTAATCTATTTGCTTATAATTTATATGCATTTGGTATGAAGAGAAGGGAATTAGCTCCAAGCAAATCCTATTTAACTTGGTCAAAACTCTCTCGAAGCGGAAGGCGAAGAAAAATGACAAACCATGCACCGAAAGAAAAAACAATCAAATTACTGATACAGCCTCTTCTACGAGTGAATACACAAACAGTCAAGTATTTTATTTGGTATTGTAATAGCGGTTATTTTTTAAAATATTATTTATTTAAAAATATATAAAAATAATATTTTTTATTTTAATAAAATTTATTTTTAATATTAACACATTAAAACGATTCAAAAACTTTTAAAAAAAACATTTTTAAAACATAAAAATAAACATATTAAGTTCTTTTAAAACATGTAAAATATACAGTAAAAAATTGAAATAATATTTTTTTATATTTTTAACTTTTTCATTTAGCATCTATACTGAAGATGCTCCGACTCATTGAAAGACTAAAATCCTCTGGAATTTGTACCTGCTAGTGCTACAAGGTCCAGGTCATTTTTGGAACTGGAGTGTTGTGGCTGGGAATGGGCTCCTGTAGAGAAAAGATAAAAGCAAGTAATTTACGCACATCGGCAAACAACAGACATAGACTCTTGTGTTTAGAAGTGAAAGGCAAGCAATTCCATCGTATTGTGAAGTGACACCATCTTTTGCAAGTGCATCCGTTTTAAGGAAAAGGAAAAGGAAGAAGATCGAGCCATTTTAAGTGCAGCAACAAACAACAAAGTAGCGTGCTTTCCTTTTCATCCATTCTCAAGAGAATTCACCCTTGTAACTCATCTTCCACTAGAGCAGATGCAAGATCAGAGTCAAACCTCAATATTCAAACTGTAAGTCACTTGGGATCATGAGCATACAGGATCATCGAGATTGTTACATGGCCCAGATAAACAAATGAAGTGCCAGTCCTGTGTAGATTTTAAACAAGGCAGATGGCTAAACATTTCAATAAATTACTGCTCATGACTACAACCAACCCGTCGCGTCATGTTTAACTTCTTCTCTAGGCCTACAAGAACACAATGTTAAACTATAAAACGAAAATTCAGGGAAAGTATAGATATAATTGCTTTCCTCGGCGAACCAGTGAACGTCGCACTTGCCTCGTTAAGTGATGCCCAACTTCCAGAATCCTCTTTACGAGGCACAACAACCTTTGTCCAATACCCCTCGACTTGATTGACAGAGACAAAGTGGAATCATGCAGAAATATTCCCTCAAATAATTCAGGCGAGACTAACTCATTTCTGATAAAACGCAACATCTAATGACGCAATATGTCTCAGTTTGACATGACTCGACCCAGAAAAACACAACCCCTCTTTACTGCTTGAAGAACAAATCCAGATGGGTTAATTAGAAGCAACAAGCTAGTTACTGAAAGAGAACTGACACGATAAAATGCGGAAGCCACGCTTCAAGATAACAAAGAAGAAGATGACAACATGAACTTGACAAAAGAAAATACTAAAAAACAAAGAATATAACAACACAAACTCATTCTGTTAGGTTCACAAACAAGTCAAAAGGCAAAGCACACTCTCTTTCGGGGCAATAATTATCAGAACCAAAATTTAATCACTTCGGGTGTAAAGTTTTCCTTCTATGATCAATCTAGTTTCCAGTTCAATATTTATTCTATTATCTAAATATGATGCTACGTTACTGTTTGTACTTTGTGGATGCTTTGGAATAATAGCAGCCTTCATAAGATTCTAAACTCACCTAAAATGCAATAATTCTGAGACAAGACAAGAAAAGCCTAATCATTCACAGCACACAAGGAAAAATGGATCAGAACCAGGCGAAAACACACTGGCACTGTTGAAAAAACTGAATTCACTCCATGTGTCGGTCCATCTTAATAAAAAAAAAAAATGGTGAATCCATAACCCTGTCAAGCTCAGATTGAGAATTTTTTTTTCATTTAATCGGCAATACACTGTGAATTTAATGAAGAAACTTTCAAATCGCTGGATTGACTCTAATGGATTTCATTTAGTTTTTTTTTTTTTTTATCTTGGCAACCTTGCTAAAATAAAACGAATAAAAGTTAATTATAACTTGATCTTATACTTTATCAAAACAAGTTTATTAATGTATAAAAAACAATTAAATAGTTTTAAAAAGGCATTTTTTTCCCATTGATATTTTTATCTTAACGGTTTTTCCTCTTTCTTGAAATAAAAAAAATGAAAATGGATGAAGATGGTTAATGTGTTATAAATGGATTTTAAAAAAGGATTAAATATATAGTTCCTGAAATGAAACTATGAGATTAATTAATTAGTTTGGTTAAACTACAGGAATTAATATATAATTAACTCAATAAAGAAACACGAAAATCTATTATGTTTCGATTCAAGATATACATACACACACATGTATACATATAAAAGAAAAAATGAGGGTTGGGAACCCTACAGAAAGCAAAACCAAAACCTCCACAGATATTTATCTAACAAAAGTTTCAACTAATCCAAAAAAGCTTGATGCAGACGGGGTAGCAGATCCAGGTCTTTCGGGTGCTGGAGGATTGCATAGAGACGATTGGGGTCGATTCCTTGAGGGTTTTGCTGCTGGGGTTGGCTTTGCGAGCAGAGTTCTGGGCAGTCAAAATTGGTCTAGAAATGGTGTGGAGTTTTCACTGATGAAGAAGCAAGACGAGGCTTTTACTTTTATTAGTTAATTATAGATTAATTTATTGTTAACACTTTAAATTAATACCATATAACTATTTAATGTTTATAATCAATATCATTCATTTTCATTCAAATATTTAATTTGTATTCTTTTTATCATAATTCAAGAATAAACAAAGTATAATAAATAAATATTTAAATAATGCTTAGCAGATATATTTTGCCTATTTTTATTCCTAAGGACAGGAATATTCTTGTCAGAAGGAATTGAATCCTTTTTGAAGCCCAATTTGTAGGTTGTTCCCTTTTAAATATTATTTTATTTTTCCAGTTTAAGTTCATTTTGTGGCCATCTGCTTGTAAAAAAATGTGATTAATAATAATGGAAAATCATTTATACTATCATGATAAAGGGAAACTAATCACTCTACAATACTACAAGCATTAATCCACTTTGTTTACGTTTAGAACCAACAAAAAAAAAATATTTACAACCAGCAATAATAAATGATAATCAACTCCGGTTGCTGCCTCAAAATTCAATCTTGAAAGCAAGGCAAATACTTCAAGAAACACAGACTTTAATCTTGCCAGAAGACACTGAACAGAAGGGCTCTTTTAGTTTACAAATCTATTGCGCGATCATTGAACTGACCGAGCTTAATCAGTCTCCCCCAGGCCAGGAGGCGGCTCAGGGGTGTGGCGGTTACTGGCTCCTGTTCCTGAATAATCACTGTACTCTAAATTAACTCTCCCTCCCGGCACCTGGCTTTGTGATTGTCTGTATTTTCAGTTATCAAAATAAAACATAGATCAACTTGTTTGCATCTTTCCTTGGTTTAGCATATATTAAAGAGCTCGAGCCCGTGGACAGAGCATTTTAAGCAGGCGAGTTTGTGGGTTTAATTACTTGATGATGTTGAGGTAGCATTCAAGAAGATAAGCTGAGAAACTACCAGCAGAATTACTAGTGAATGGAGGAAACTGCCTACCATTTGTAGCTGCTTTTGAAGTATCAGTGTTCCTTAGACATGATGATATTTAAAATGCATGTTGCTGAGACATTTACATTCCAGCCTGTTTGAATGTTGTTTTATCCATCTAGATTAATTCAGAGGCGAATCCATGGTTATGGTTTAGTTTAGTGTATGATAAAAATGAAAGTAATTTAAATTTTTAATACTTTATTTTTCTCCCCTAATTAGAATAGGTGCGTGGTTTCAAATTAAATCAATTGTCAGATTTGAAACATGAGAGGTCATGTTTCTAGCTAGAGTACCCAAATCCTAGCTAGTGACCCCACTCAATTCGATAAGAATAATAATAATCATATATGTAGTTATTGCAGATTAAATTTTATGTATTCTCATAAAATCATATGAAAAATGTCAAAAAGAAAAATCCCATGAAAATCTAATGCAGATGGAGAGGTAAGGATCGAATTTTGTAATTAGATTATGAAATTAAAGGGGAAAATAAATAAATGCGAGAGGAATGCTATCTCTGCGAACTGAGGGTGATAACAATCGGAAACTGTTTTAATTATTATAGAGATTATTATTTTATTGTTCTAATTTGTATCTAATATTTCTTTATTTTATTTATTTTGTATAAATAAGGATATAATGTTTTATACCGTAAAAATTTTAGTATATTTCCTTCTCGTGTTCCTTTTCTTTTTTCTTCTGTCTACATCAAATTTAATATAGTTCAATATTAACATGAAGATTAAATATTTTATTTATTTTGAAATCTAAAAACCCTAAAAAAACAATTTAACACATGAAATCGGTTTTAACATGACAATTAAAAGTGATTGAATGACTCCATTGATATAGATGTTTGAGTCGGCCACTGTGGCCCAGGCCATCAAGGTAGAGAGAAAAGCGCTTCTAGTTAATGGAGTCTGTCTACCCACCTTGGGCTGGCTCTCTAAAAGCCCCCTTTTTTACCTTTCCTTTCGGTGGCAAGAAGCATCCTTTCAAGGAGTTCCATCTTCAATTCTTCATCAAAAGAACTCTAGGTGCATAATTCCATAGGTCAAAATGGAGAGGGGCAGATGAAATGGTCAATCTGTGATGATTGAAGGAGACTCGGCTCCCTTGTCCCATCTGCAATTAGTGGAGAACGTTAAATGGAGTGGTCAAAGGAATTTACAAACTCCTCCTTGCCCCACCACCACCTCTTGCCGCGGGAAGTGGCAAGGAAGAGAGAAATAATAAGCAACGGCACTAATTAGTAATTACTAATAATCCTGTCGGTCTGATACCGTTGTTGGCAAGTACTTTCCGTTGTCTACGAGGGTGATTGCGTCATTATGATCTTGATCTCTGTCCTCGTAGTTTGAAAACTACGAGGACAAATCTTAATTCCTCCGTCTACAGAGTTTACGCTAAATTATTATTATTGTTGTGAATGTTTCCCCACATTGGTAGTTTCAACTTGTAAGGTCTGGTCCACTACACTCTCTTGTTATTGTAGCAAAGTAATACACACACACACATACATACATATACATATACATATGGGCACCATCATTGAAGAAAAAGACCCTTTACAACTACAAGAATTTAGGGGGCAATTATAAAAACAAAAGATTATTTAAATTACATTTGAAAAGTTTATATACTTTACTCGTAATAAAACTACATAAGCAAAGGAGCGTAGAACCCTCGCATTCGCTTACGCGCGGCGCTACTGGCCAGTTATGCAATCCAATATTTATGGTCAACCTCAACTTCCTCGTTTTAATTAATCAAATATACAATATGCACGCACATATGGCTCTTGACAAGAATTTGTGGTCGGTCCATGATCGATCACATCCGTCTTCCCACCCTATATCTTGTACTGACTGCTGTATTTATTTTCACTACGTATTTGAGCACTTTATTATAACCGTGTTGTCATTTGTGGTCGGCCAAAAGTCAAAACTGCGGTGCTCAGACATTATAATTGACACATACAAGAGCCCTGTTATTGGCCATTGCATGCACTAGCATTCATCAGCAATATCCATCCTTCGCCGCCTCAGATGACATGCTCTGCTCTAATGGCAGTCCCACTTCCACTTCTTTTCACTTTCCACTTTGCTTTTTCATCGCACTAAGTAAATATCTAATCCTCTTCGGCTATTTTTATATCCCAGCGAGTCTTCGAGTTCACATGGAAAATATTCTATGATAACTGGGCTTCCAAGAATTGATACCATATTGATAAAATCGCTCAGGTTCTAACAGCACGATGAACAATCGATGATGGCATAGTTGCGACTCGGCAGGATGAGTTGCCGAGTCTACCAATTACGTGGTAGTGAGTATAGCAAAATTATTATTTAACTGGCAGGAGAGAACATGGTTTTATTTCTTAAATAAAATAATAACTTTACAGAAACAAGAATTTTATATAAGATTCTCTCCCCGACGCAAGATCCGTATTTTATCATTTATGGATTTACATATTAATCTGTGTGAAACTTTAATAGAAAATTCCATTTGTAAATTGTTTTCCAAAAAAAAAAAAAAGAATTGGCGATTAAT
>Ga0307511_10004436_pt1 | contig 14333 bp, 11 predicted proteins | sample 13_EM_MG_FD_200266 | JGI IMG/M metagenome (GOLD analysis project Ga0307511, IMG submission 200266) | Populus trichocarpa ectomycorrhiza microbial communities from riparian zone in the Pacific Northwest, United States - 13_EM | ecosystem: Host-associated > Plants > Roots > Unclassified | place... | reverse complement strand
TTACCACCCCCCCCCCCAACGCACTTGGAGTTTCCCTATGGTTCCTGGAAGAAATCCACTACATAGACGTTTGCACTTCAACGAGAAAGAGTTAATCGAGCTTACTATATTTTCCTCCTATCAGAAGGGATTCGTCCCGCGCCTAGAATAAATAAACATGATGCCCTGTAACTGGTGTAAATAATGAGGGAAGTAATCGTACTAGTCAGTATTGCAATATAAGTGCACTTTTTCTATTGCTAGCCATATCCAATTACCCCAATGGGATACAAAAGATATATTCAATATACTAGTCCCTGCTCTAGAAACTTGAAGCAATACGTTTGCACATTCCACCATCAGCTTTGGCAAACTGTGAAAGAATATCTGTTCATTCACGTACCCCAACGTAACCGGGTGGATGTATCACTGAAATTTCTGCCACCAAGCTGTACAACCACAGCATTAGGGACTTCTGAACTTACAATTCTTGCAAACTAGATCCTTGTTCTGTTACTTGATTCCTCATCTCCTTTCCAACATTTTGTAAGCACTTTGGCACACTTTCAGTCTGTTTCGTTAGGCATCTGGATGTGCACTAGGCTAGTTCACGACGTCCTGTTGCCGTCCTTTGCGATGTCCTTTTCAATTCTACTTTTTTGCAAGGAATAAATTTACTACACAAATTTTAGTGGGAAGGACAGTTGAAAAGAACCCAAAAGGAACATGATGTTCCAATAAAACCAGGACTAGGTACCTATAGCTTCCAAACCCTGCAAGGAGATAGAAGCAAAAGGGCACTAGTGAACTCTGGTCATTCATGACCTGGCACCCTTTTGCAAAATGGCAGCAAAGGGCAGTTGAAACGGACGTCGTGAACGGGTCTACTATTACAATTTCCCTGACGTTCGCAATACCCCTGGTACAACTCAGCTACAATTCACCCTACCCCAAAGTATGGCCTAGGAATCAGGTGCAATTGGAGTCACATTCAATATCTAAATCTTGTCTCATTCTTCTGGAGTAGTATCATTCCGATCCCATTTTTGGTGAAAATATGCTATTAACATGAGCTGACTTAGCAAGACGAGGCAGACAAGGCAGAGAGAGAATCGGACGTTAAGAAGGTAGAAAACCGAGATATGATGCACTCTAGTCGCGGTTTAGTTAGACCCAAAACTCTTCTGGTATGCCCCTGGACTCCACACACCAGCAACCTTGTTGCCAAACCATTTCTGCATAGTACATAGAGATCCGGAGTATCAAACATCTTCGTCTCTTCCATTAGCCGCAAACAGCCAGAACACTCAGGCTTAAATCACCCTCCAGCGCCATGTGCGCCATATTCACAGTGTCAGCTGCACGTACTACACCCTCTACCCCCCTGCTACAGCGGGATCTAGCGCACCACGAGGGGTCGCCTAGGTTGAGGGACCGCGGAGGTAAAGAGGGGTATCTACTGGGTGTGCGTTCGACGCACAATCGACTCATCATAGAGTAGAAATGGTTTCCAACATTAGAAGACATAAGGTAGGAGCATTGCTTGATGCCGTGGTTCAGGGAGTGGTAGCAAGTGTAGCTGTAGGATGGATAGGTATGTACCCCAACGGGGGTCCATAAAATTTATGCAGACCCGGAGTGGTGCAGAGTGCTAGTGGAGGTGTTAGCGGTTTGGATTCTAATTCTCGATTCATTGCTATTGCCGTTCTCATGTTCTCATGGGATTAATCCAGGCCAATGCCAGGGAAACTGGGGCAGCTACTTGATTTGGCGTGGCGGAGGAAGGTAGCGAGTCTCTTTGGTTCTTAACTTGAAGCCTGTCATTTCCGAACTTGAGAATTTATTGGAGAAGGGCCGGGAGGGGCGTGGTGGTGGAACTGAATATGCAAAAAAAAAAAAACTGTTGTTGCGTGGGATATGCCATGAGTAGTTGAACTCAAGCCAGTTGTCGGCACCGGTGGTTGGTCCCTATCCTCCGAAGCTTCTCATGGGGAGAGGTAAACCCGAAATACCGTTGCCAAACTTCTATAGATATTAGCCTGTGTTGGTCCTGTTCTGGTACCACCTCTTTACCTCGCAATACCCGTGCCAAATCCACAAGAACGCACAGGGGAGTACGGCATTACGGTAAGGGTATGTAGGGAGCCCCAGAGCTCAGAGGCATTGTTCCATCAACCCTGCCCTGTAGCGAAGCCTGCGCGCCCGGATCCTAATTTTGGCGAGAGTAGGGACTCATCTAGTGGTGTTTCATTGCCCAGACCAATGCTTGTGTACAAGCATCTCTCTGTGTGGAGGATAGATTGTCAAGGGGATTTGTCCTCATGACATGAAATTAGGACTGCGCTACGCAGGCCTGTGAAGAACGCAAGATCTATTCCTGTGATTGCCTCGAGCTCGGCATCTCGCTCCGTGCACTAGAGTTGGCTAATTATTGCCCACAAGTTGCACAGCCCATACACGAAACTCTGGGGCACCATAGATCGTTTGAGCTTCCTGCACTTTTATATTAACCGAAGGCGAAGTAACCCAATCCTAGTTTCCCCACCCTTTGACCAGGCAAATAATCCATCCCTTTGAAACCGGCCCCCAACCTACCCACTAGGTAGCCATTGCACCCCAATTTCCCCACTAACGGCACTACCCCATACGGCCTTGCACTTTCTGCATACACAGGCTGCGCCCTGAGCTGCGACATCTTATGTAATCGGAGCATACCTACCTCTCCCCCTAGGCTGCCACTGAATATACCTGGGGAAGAGACGAGCCAGCTTGAACCTGGAGATGCCTTACCCAAGGCTTATAGAGGCCAGCCCTAGGAGTCAAAATATAGGGTAGGGAGCGTATTCCCCGCTCCTTGATGAAGATTTCTCCTGTTCTCTTTGATTTTCTCACCCTGGATTTGTGTAAGAGCTCGCGATCGAACCTCCTTGTAAAACCACGAGCCGGCCCGTGCCCAGCCCCGCACTTAATACGCCAGCCGCACTAGCCAGTTCAGATCCACCTGAGACCTGAAATAAATCGATGGACCTGCTGCATTCTTAATTGCCAACATGACCCCCTCGCGCAGGCGTTCCCTCAGGTCATGAACTTTGCATACCGCAACAGTTAGAACCCCATCCATGCGCATATGCTGGTGGGTGAGAGGAGTCGCGCTAGAGCCCACATATATACAGGTCCGCGACGTCGCTCCAACAGGGCCCACATCTCTTCTTTGTTGTACCTCGAATGTCATGCGTATACAAGCGGGATTGTAATACTGGCTGACCAGAGGGGGTGGTGATGTCCCGAGATTGGCTCGCTACGATGCGGGTGGTGGATTCATGCTTGCCCGTGCTGGTTATCCTTGCCTTTGTGGAGTCGTTCAATTGCGTGGATCGTGGCGGTGGGGATAGTGAGGCACCGAGGGTCAGGTGAGACAAACCGGAGTGAGGAAGTGCTGGAGGTGTAGGGTAAGAAAAGGACCAGTTGCCCAGTCGACGGAGTTGACTTGGATGAGGGCGGAAAGGGGGCGGCGACCATGAAGGAGGTGAGGGAAAGTGTCTATCGTGGTTGCTATCGGAGAACGTTGCTTTATTTTTGGCTTTTACCTTTCGTTTTTATCTTTTGTATTTATTTTTAATTTAATCTCTCAGTGAGTGTCAGTTGACCGTGGTACAACAGGCCCCTGCTACTTTGGGTTATCCTGAAACTGTCGGAGCGAGGTCCGGCCGGGGTCGATCCACGGTCACTCGCGCATGTGCATGAAACCAATATTAATAGGATCGATGTTCAGAACACGTGTAGAGCCACGGCGGGCAAGAGTGTGTCCAAGACCCCTACCCCTTGGAAAGCCGACAAAATAAAGAGGCAAAAATACGAATATATGCACAAAGGTACCACTAACTTGAACAACCTACGCTCGTAGGGTATGTGTATATAGCGTGTCTGAGGGTAACGTATAGCCTGGTTGCTGGCAGTGTCCTGGCACGAGTCCGAAAGATACATATACTGTACATGTCTTATGTACGCACCTTGGCATAGATACCTATGTATAGATTTGTCCGCATAACTACTCACGTCCATAGTGGAATCGAAAGTTATCGAGTGCGTGTGCACCCTTCCCCTCCCATACCTGCTGCAGAGCAGACTGCACTGAATTGATATGTGTTTGCATGCATCTCAATTATGGTGTAGTCTGCCTGGTGTAGTCCCGACCTTCGAACTATCAATCTCTAGGACCGTGCCCCGCGGCCAACTTACACATTGATCATCAGCAATTAGAAAACTCGCTATAGTTTTTACATTTTATTTGAGAATGTTAAACGAGATAAAACAAGACCAACTTCAACTGTCTAGCAATTCTATTACCATTATGGTGGAGGCATGATATGTTCTGGGGCCTGGCGTCGACATGCAGTGGGTATCTAAGGCTTATGGTAGACCTATCCGCCTCGAGTTCCCAATATCCTGAAACGCTCCCCCAGGTTTTGAGTGAAGTGCAATGTCACTAGCAATGCCAGCAGAGGCGAATTTGAGCTAGGAGGGTCTAGGTGGGCTAGAGGTGTTGACTCTTGTGCAAAGAACTATGGGATCGTATATAAGGTTTAGTCACCAGACATGTTATACCGTTCTAATCCACAAATTACCCCTCTCATGAAGCTTTCCTTAATCCACTCTTTGTGCTTTTGTGCTTTGTGACGTTGCAACCAAATTTGCTCCTGGGCCTGAATATTTAGTTTCGCAGGGCGATAGGTAGTTCCTGCAAGCCACGAGGCAATTGGAACCGATATTTGATTGATCTCGCTCTGGGACTCCGCTGCAATAGCTACATACATCCGATACATGCATCCGAAACAACCCGAAGACACTCAATGAGTTGTAGAATAAATATTAAGAGGTCCGAGGAGGCGTCGACATGCATTCTGTATGTATTTTACTGGTTCACCCTGCATTCTCGTATTATGAAACACCCTACCTATATCACATTTCCATACTCCGTTGACCTAATGCAAATCAACTGATCAACCTTTATTCGAGCGCAATTAGTTACGCATCGATTGGTTATATGGCGCTACATACCTAGCTGGATTAGTTGTCTTTCCATCAGAATCGACTTTGGGCCTTGCCCCACATACGTATGAATATGTTGAATGTACGCACTATAATAATACGGAGTAATATTAATGAAAAGATGGTGCTGTGCCAAGATCATTCTACCCTCAATCGACGCCTCGGGATCACATACCGCCAACCTCTATTCCTCAACACGAGTAATTCAGAATCAAAGCGGGGGATTCACCCCAGATGAGTTTCTAGCGGACTTTAGTGGCAATAAAGACGGGTACCGCAGAGTGCCACACCGACCATACCAGAATGCTCCTGAGCTTGGCACCATTTACGCATAAATATAGGGCACCAGGAGTACACCCCCGGCCGGTATTAAAAATTACGCTATTACAAAATTCCACGGTGGGCCCAAGTACCGCCCACCCATAGCGGCTAGACGTCTCTACCGGTAGGCCTATAGGATCTCTACAGAAATCGAATCATCCCCTTTTAAATTTGGTGGTACGACTGCGCATATCCTTCTCGATCGCGGGGCGTATCGGGCTATCAGCCACGCATGGACTAGGCACTGACCCCTGAAAATACCAGCACCAGGGCTTGGACAGCACCAGACCAAGGATGATCTCGGTCACAGATATCTCCCACATCACCACAGCATCAACTAACAACCACGAAAGGTCGAAACTCACACCGACACGACTAGCTGCACTAGCTACGTATTACATAGGGGTGTTCACGGTGTCCTTTCCTGAACCAAAAGCCACACACGCACGAGATAACTCCCATATAGTCTAGTTGGCACACACCCACATCACTATACAATGGCCATAACAGGCTAGAGAAAAGCCAATGCCAGTAAGATGGAGCCTGGGCCCACGGAAGCCGCGACATTCAGCCACCAGACACTCAGAACCAGCGACGGCTGAGAGAATGGAGAGGAATTTGTCACCAACCCAATAACGCCCAACACCACAGCTCAAAATCACGAACTGGAATCTTCGGGAGCAAAAGCCATTGCCGGCAAGCCAGAAGTTGGGTATAAGAAGCCTATGAGTCACCCGGAAAAGCTACAGGGCTCCACACAGGAACAACTGCCACCGCTCAATTTCTACTTTGAACTCAACGCATCTCCGCCTCATCACTGATACATATTACAGCTGAGCCAATGTTCCCAGCTGGTACTGCGGGCACCCGCCTAGGTCAGGCTACCTACGACCAGGCCTTAGAATGAGCCGCTGATCTTCTACCATGTATTTATCCTGCTTTCTATACAGCTTAGAATCATTGTTTCTAGATCGGGTTCAGGTGCTAAGGAGGATTCAGCTACCCACGCGGGCTTGCCTGGCCCCCGTGGGAGCACTACTTGTTGTGCGTTATGGACCTCAGAAATCCCGAACAGGCATCGGTGGTGGTGAAGAGGTTGTGGTATACGCCTGGGCAGAGTGCTCTCGAGACCTTCTGAACCTCAAGCAGATGAAGCTGTCATAATCATATCCAAACTCGCTATATTCTACAACCTATACAGAGTACTCTCGATACAAACATACCAGATATAAGCATATATTGGTTGCAAGCATACCTTCACCGGTCCCACATGGTAAATAAGCATATTTTGGATGCAAGAATATTCTTATTTTTTTGGCTTGGCCACCATATATATGCTTGTAGCTAGATAACCGCTAAACCACAAATAGGTGCTTATCGATAATAAATTACCCTGAATAACATTCATCTCCAGGTACAACATACAAAATCAAATACCTCCTGCATAATGGCATCTTCTCCCACATCCTCTGCTCACCAGCGCCAGGCCAGATCGGAGCCTGAACGTCAGCTATATAGACATATGCGGAAGCAAACCTCAAGGCAACCTGGCGATACATCCAACGTTGGTTTAAATCGGGGGCAAAAAAATATATATATATATTGGTTTACTCCTCTTCTCACTGCAAGCTGAACCTACAACCAATATCAATGATCTAAACGAAGACCTAAAACGTGAGAAAAAGCGCATTAAGACTCTGGAGATTCAGCGCGGGCGTCGGCATATTCCACACAGGATCACTAACTTTCTGGGCCCTCCCGGAGCCGCCTCCTCCTCCTCCTCATCCGCTCCTTGGATTCTGGTCCCCGGATCTATTCCCATTTGCCTAACCGTTACTTGTATGCTCTCCTTGTATTTATCATCTTATTCCACAACCTTTCCTACCCCTGGCTAGCTTCAATTCATACTTTCCTATTGTCTCTTGATGCAAGAGTATATTGGTTACAAGCATACTTCCCACGGTCCGATCGACATGCTTTTATCGAGAGTACTCTGTAGCTTGTCATTATTATCCCTATGCTTGAGAACTAGTGGACCCTGAACCCAAGGTAAAAAAACCCTGTCGAGAAAATGTTCATTGGCTGCATCATGTCGATCACTGTGTCAGACAGTACGTGTTATTAACGGGTTTCCTTCCTCCGCCCTATCCATAACTTCCACAGTTCTACCTACATGCGCGTATGCTACATCCGCAATCCTTTACTACAAGCCTACAGGACTTCCGGACAATTAGTGTAACGGCAAGCCCACGGAAATTTAACAATCAATACACTATATTGAGCATTTTGTTTCTGAAAGATTTTTCTTCAGGGTTTTCTTTCTTTTTAACTCGACTTTTGCAAGCCTATAGGTTCATCTTTCTCTTTAAGGGTCTCATCTCATGCCAGTGATAGCATTTCATTTGGGTGCTCCCTAGCTTCACACATTTCAAGACGCCCAAGCTGGGTATCTGTCAGGGAGAATGGAGATATGCTTGATAGGTATTATATGTAATCACGTTATATCTATTCACTAATTGGGATCCCAAGCTCGAGGCTAGCCTTGATCGGGGTATGTATGTGTGTACCAATGGCATGGAAGTTACTAGGGAATCGTACCTCATGTATCGGATTCATTGCTTGTGGTTGAGGGTAACCCACCATCGGTTTCCTGCCTATCTTATGTTTATTCTTTGCTAATATCCCTACCTAGGTAGAACTATGGAATTTTTTAAACTCCCAATTGAGCAGATTCAGCAATGGGATGAGCTGGGCTGAAATGTCATAAGAGATGAGACGATGTTATTCGTATGTTCTGGGGAACCGGGAATTCAGGCCGCCACCTAGCCTAGTTGGAATCTGGATTGCTGATTTCATCGACAAGCACCACAGGGTGTTTTAAACATAGTCTCGTCTTGGTGCGGACTCTGAGTGGCTCCTTCACGTTCTTTCCAATCCCTTGCATACTGTATTTATAATTCCTGGAGGAAAATAAAAGGGCTCACCGGTGGTCCCGCGGCTGCCTCCCCGGGAATCACTATCTAGTCCTGGTCCAATCGAAGGGCGCTCGCGTGTTCGGTCGCCCCCGAATGGCTTGGATTCGAAGTTTCCCAACTCGCCAGGTACAAGCAAATTATATATTCTACAGTAGCATATTGCATATATGTAAGAATACGAGGCTACAAGTATTCACAATTGTGGAATATAGATATATCGGGAGAAAAAGTTTGTGTTCTGGTTGCAGTAGAACATTTCAACCGTACAATGCGTGGGGTAAAGTTATGGCGCACCAAGTTGCAGAATATGCAGCGCTAGCCCAAGTGCCCCCTATTTCTAGTGAGACATACAGCAGTGTGAGTGATGCATAAAAGGGGTGCACATAACTTTCCCACTGTATGTACTAGCCTGCACTTTGTGTAGAAAGTGAGAAGATTGTGAATTTAAGAGTCCATATCTAGCGTTTGTACTATAGATATCATCTATCTCTGGTAGTATAGTGGTAAGTATTCCCGCCTGTCATTCCGACTGTGCGCGGGCGACCGGGGTTCAATTCCCCGCCAGAGAGTTTCTTTTTACTTTATACTTATCTTTCAAATGTCGGTTTCGAGGCGTTTTACTATAGCCATTCTATTTTTTTTTTTCTGTACCAATAGATATCCCAGTTACCTAGACCCTGACGGCAGAGGTAACTACCGTACTTCCAGCAGCCTTGTAAAACAACCCCCTCCGGACTCGCACACGCTGATGTATTCTTAGGCGTATGTACTATGGGTATGGTATTTATGTACAACCCCTCCTCATATTTAATTGGGTTTTGTTCCTCTCTAGGGGCCCAGGGCGGAGATAGAGGGGGAGATATGGACGGATTTGTGGGGTTTACAGAGGGTGACTGAGACTTGATGAGACTAGTGTTCAGTGGGAACGGCTCTTTCGAGGGCCTAGTGCCAATCAGACTATGGCTGAGTGTGCAGGGGAATTGTGATTGCAGTCCCCGCTGGGAGTGCATAGATTACCAGTAGATATGAGAAGCAGTATGAACAGATAGAGTTACTTGGAAAAAAAGAGAGTGCCGCAGAACTCACAGGAGCAAAAGAAAAGAAGTTAGTGGTCACGGTGAGACTCGAACTCACAACCCTCGCGTTATTAGCACGATGCTCTGCCGATTGAGCCACACGACCTGATTGGTTGATGGAAACGATGAAATGTAGTATATAAACGCATGCAGCGGAGCAACAGGCAACCACAATAGCTTGAATGACCTGCGGGATGTGTAATTTCTTAATATATTAACGTTATACATCTGCAATAGTGCCAACCGTAGTTTAAATTTCTGGTGTCGCTCGGATGGAATAGAAACATACATATGTTCTAACCCATTCAGCAACACGGCCCAGTCAGCAATGGGACGCTATTGCTGGTTGGGACGGCCCATTCACCAATCTGCATAATATTCTAGTATTATTACTTCATACGAAACTCTTTCTTCTATTTCGCATTCGGCTTCTGCCGGGGCCTCTGATTTAGATAGTACATTGCATTCTATGGTGTTGCGGAAAAGGACTTGATTTCTAGCATTTTATTTGTTATATTTTATTTGTTATATTTTTCATACCTCTGGGCGGTTCTATTTCTCATATTTTATTTGTTATATTTTTTTATACCTCTGGGCGATTTAATTCCTAGTATTTTATTTGTGTTATATTTTTCATACTTCTACTTGTTTGGTGATGTCTGGCTTAATTATTCCATAGTTTCGAAGAATATTATGCAGATTGGTGAATGGGCCGTCCCAGAAATAGCGTCCCATTGCTGACTGGGCCGTATTGCTGAATGGGTCAGAACACCCCAAGAGAATTACGGTACCCTTGGGAAGTTTGTGACAAGCCGTTGATTTTGCACGATGCTTTGGGGAGGAAACCTCTCGTACCATATGAGTTGTCGTCTGAATGGAGGTAAGGAATCTCCTCCGGACTAATAATTCTTAAGTCTAACTTGGTGTCTATGAAGCACTTTGAAAATTATTTGAAAATGGCATTCCAGAACCTGCCAGGAAGCTTGTCCATAGAGGACAGGATTTCAAGAAATTGAAACCTGGGAACTGGCAAGAAAATGTGAAGCCAAATATGAAGCTAATAATGTCAATAACGGTCGTGGAGGCACCAGAGGGAGCTGAGAGTCCTCATGGGTGCCCACGCTGCATGGGGCTATACCGAGGTTACACCCCTGTGGGAGACCTAGAGAAGCAGCATGTCCAATGGTGCGTTTACTACATCTCAACGACCAGAATCTTATTTGCTGATAAAATCGGCTACATCACAGTACGAGTTGCTTGTTGTAGTATTTGAATTCCAAATGGATGGCGACACAGTATAGCATAGTGCTACGGACTAGGGTTATGGGATTAGTAGCAGGTCATATTGACCCGATATACAGAGCAAAAGATGAGGACACAAGTCGATTCACGCGAGTAGAAGTTATTCGCTGCGCAAGGCTCGGCCGCGGGGTCAATAAGTGACCAACATGAGTTTCTGTGGTTGTAGGCCATAGCTAACTCGTCAAATTGCAGTCATCGTCCCCCCCCCCGGTGGCACATGCACAGCGTGTAAGAATATGAGATTATGAGTGTTCGGGATTGTAAAGAGATAAATGAGGACTTTGTTATTTCGATTGCTATAATCTGACTGCTATGGAGAAATTTCTCTTCTGAACGAGGGCCCTAGATCCGAATACTGTAATAATTGGCGAGTAAGGAAGTATTACAGTATCCGTGAATAAGGCAGCTCGCTTGCTCCCGTAGGTACCGTGATTAAGACTGCCTTATTACTCGTCAATTATTATGGTATATACGAAATCCAGTGCTTTGTCTCTTGCTACCAGTTTCCACACTGGTTATACCCTTTATTACAGTATTACGGGTTTTCACTTTCAGCGACCGGCGGCGATTATGCGAACAAACCACATGATATGACCGACCCTTCAGAGTTGCTACCTCAACGGCCTCAAGGTGGTGGTGGTAGTATCTGAAAAACTCTCTATTCCCGAGTTATGTGCGTATGCGAGAGATAACGTGTAATTTTAGATATCTTAATGCAATAGTAACACAGATGCTGGTGCAGATTAAATTTCTGGCTTTGTTTATATGTATAGTCGCTCAGGCGGATAACGAACATACATACTGTACATATCCCATTAGGGGACATGTTTGGGCACAAGCCGATCAATGTTATACACATGTAAAGAAACTAGTTACGGTGTCTATGTAGATTACCTATAGTATCAGTCTCGCACCTATTGCCGACACAGGGGGAAATTCCACACGATTTTTTGATCTTGAGCCAGCTCATGATAGAGAAAGTCTCATTGCAGTTCTGTCGTTTGGCTGGGAGTCGTGCTCGGGTAGCGCTAGGTTAGATGGAGGAGTTCTGGTTGCTATACACGAATGTCTTGTCCGAATCACTCAAGAGCATGATAATACTTGCCTATGAATCTAAGCCCCTGTAGTGAGGCTGTGGTACATACTCATGTACATATAAAAATTGTAGCCTTGTAACTTGTTCCATGTTACGATGCGCTCCGAAAACGAAGACTGTTTCGTCCCAGACCCTTTTACTACAGACCTTCATTCTATCAGGTACCTATAGGGTTCCGGTTCGAAAGCCGCCATCCCGAGTATCGTACAGAAAAATTTACGCAACCGAGCGTAGAAACATGTCATTCGGCTTCGGCATCGGCGACTTCTTTGCCGTCGCCAAACTTGCTTGGAGAATCAGCATAGCCCTCCGGGGGAAAGACAGGTCCGACAGTATCAAGTTACTAATTTCCGAACTCGAATTCACAGCACAGACACTGCATCAATCGGGAACTCTGCTCGACAACATAAACTACCACAACGACGTTGACGATGCAACAAAAAACGTGGTGGGGTTGGGCCTCTCGCGTTGTAAAGAGGAGCTGATGAAGTTGGATGAAATAGAAAAGAAATACCAGTGAGGGAGGGGTGCTTCTTCCAGACCGACATATTTACAATGGGTTTCGGTGCCAGTTTCAGATGCTCAGAGTTTAAAATGGGAGTTTAGTGCAAAAGATGGAGTGAATCAACTGCGAGATAATATAAGTAAAAGTCTTATACAGATAAATTTCATTCTTGCAGTGAGCAAAGTGTAAGTAGGAGCCTTTACATATTGGCAGGAATTGTCAAGCTCACAATATATGTACACCTTTAGGAAGGCATTGGCTGAGATGCAGCGTTCAATCAAGGAAAACCTAGTGATGGTACGCCAGATTGAAGCTCGATCTAGAACCCCAAGAGAGTTAGGGTACCCTTGGGAAGTTTGTGATCACCAGCCATTGATTTTGGACGATGCTTTAGGGAGGAAGCTTCTCGTACCGCACGAGTTGTCATTTAATTGGGAGGTAAGAAATTGCTCCAGACTAGTGATTCTCAAGTCTAACTTGGTATATTTGAAGCGCTTTAAAAATTATTTGGAAATGGCATTTCAGAGCCTGCCAGGAAGAGCGTCAGTCCTGTTGGGAAATTTCCGTATCAGGAATGGGGATTACGAGGTCTTGGGACCTGGGAACTGGCAAAGCAATTTGAAGCCAAACATGAAGCTAATAATGTCGGTAACGGTGGTGGAGGTAATGGAGGTAGCTCAAAGTCCTCATGAGTGCCCACGCTGTACAGCGCCATACCGAGGTTATACTCCAGTAGGAGATCTAGAGAATAGCCATGTCCAATAGTGTGTGTTTACTACATCTCAACATTAGAATCTAATTCGCTGATAAAATCGGCTATATCGTAGTACGAGTTGCTTGTTGTGGTTTTCGGATTCCATATCGGCGGTGCCATGGCTCAGTCTTGCGAGAGCACCAGTGGTCCTGATTTTGACCTGTCGGTATGCAGCACATATCATGAAGACACAAGTCAATTCACGCGATTAGACATTATTCGCTACAACCAGTTTTTGTTATCTAGAGACGACTTTGAAACGCCCAGTATCGACAAATTATTAGCTAGTACGATTTTTAGGTACCCACCTCTCACCAGCGTGAGTTTCGGTTATTGATACTGTAGCTGATTCGTGTCCCCTAACTAGCCTTCCATCAATTACAAGCCCTGTTGGGCTCCCTACTAACGATTGAGGCACAAATTGGTAGAACACGAGGTTACTCGTAGTGTGTTTGGAACTGTGAAGCGATAAAAAGAGGAGTCTGTTATCTCGATCGCTTGTAGCCTGAACGCTTTGGAAGAATTGCTCTAGATGTTCTGAATGAGAGAACTCTGATTACAATGCGAAGTCCAGCTCTTGCCAAAGCCCTTTCCTAAAAGTACCTATCGCGGGTTTTTCGCTTTTAGCGACCGGCGAGAGTATTTCTTACATAGCGATCATCCGTATCCTCTCGTCCCTGGTAGCGATATTGTTGAAGGTAACGATGCTCTTCGTATGGGTGTGCACACAAATGCTTCTATGAGCGCGCTCGGCTATTTATACCCCCTTCGCTGTCCTGTCCTGAAGTATGTACTGTACAAGGCAATCTACCTATGCTGATTTTAACAGATATGCGCGATCCCAGCAAATCACATGATACCTAGGTATGGCCGACAACCCAAAGCCACAAGGTGGGGTATCCGAAGAGCTTCTCCATTCCCAGGTTATGCGCGCATGCGGGAGCTCTAAACAGATGACGTGTAATTTTTCAAATAGACTACTATATCCGCAGATTGCAGATTTGCAGATTTGCAGATTAAAACTTTCTGGCTCACTTGTTTACATTGTCGCTCGTGTCGTGTGGACAGTAACAACATATTCAGGAATAAACAAAACTGTCGCCTAGACGGGGGAAATGTTTGGGCAAAAGCCGATACTTGTGTCGTTGTGTATTTGAATTCATGAAACTAATAAAGCTGCGGTGTTTGGATTACCCGTTGCATCGGTATCGCACCTCTCGCCGACACATGGGAGGGGGGGGAAATTGCAGGATCGTCTGATTCTTCAGCCTGCTCC
>Ga0307511_10004435_pt1 | contig 14334 bp, 10 predicted proteins | sample 13_EM_MG_FD_200266 | JGI IMG/M metagenome (GOLD analysis project Ga0307511, IMG submission 200266) | Populus trichocarpa ectomycorrhiza microbial communities from riparian zone in the Pacific Northwest, United States - 13_EM | ecosystem: Host-associated > Plants > Roots > Unclassified | place... | reverse complement strand
TTGCCGGAGATCCGGCGGTGGTTGGAGGTCTTCTGCCGGCGCTTCTTCGGCTTCGCCCAGTTCAAGCGCTCGGCCATGCCGAATGGGCCGAAGGTCTCGGCTGGGGGTTCGCTGTCGCCCCGGGGGGACTGGCGGGCGCCTTCGGACGGGTCGGCTACGGCTTGGCTGCGGGATTTGGAGCGGTTCGACTAGGGCGGGCCGGCCACGGGGGTGCGCGGCCCTGGGGGCTCCCCCAGGCCAATGCAGTTGCTTTTGAGCTGCGGAGATCGTTGCCCGCGTGTGACGGGGTGGGGTGCGGGCCAGCGGGTGCGGATCGGGATCCTGACGAAGGTGTTCACCGCTGAGCTGGTGGACGCGGCGATAGCCAAGCATGGCCGGGCCGAGCGATGCCGTCGTCTCCTGTCGGCGCGCCTGGTCGTGTATTTCGTCCTGGCCCTGTGTCTGTTCGCCCGTGAGTCGTACGAGGACGTGCTACGCGTACTGACCAGCGGCATCCCCGGCAGCCGAGCCCTCGCACGGGTGAACCGGTCGTCGTAATGCCGGGCGCGAACCCGGCTGGGTGAGGACGTGCTGGAGGCCGTTTTCCGGAAGGTGGCCGGACCGCTCGCCACACCGGCCACGCCTGGAGCGTGGTGGCGCGGGCTGCGACTGCTTGCCCTGGACGGCACTCAGTTCGACCTTCCGGATTCGACCAGCAACGGCGACACCTTCGACGGCCCTTCCACCACCGGCGGCGTTCCCTTCGGGTTTCCCCAAGTCAGGGCAGTGGTCCTCGCCGAAATCGGAACGCACGGGGTTCTCGGTGCCCGCCTGGGCGGCTACCGCGACGGCGAACGCAGTCTCGCCTATCCGCTGGCCTGCTCCACCGGCCCCGACGACCTGGTCATCGCCGACCGCGGTTTCTGGTCGGTCGAGTTCGCGCACCGGTTCACCGTGACCGGCGCGAACCTTCTGGTCAGGCTCCAGTCCAACCACCTCGGCACTGCTCAGGAAGAACTTCCCGACGGCTCGTACCTGTTGATGGCTCGACCGGGCAAGGAGGTCCGGCTTCGAGCCGCACGGGAAGGCCGGACTCTGCGGCGGCACACGATCTACCGCGTCATCGCCTTCGAGAAGGACGACAAGGTCGCCTACCTGGGCACGACGCTGCTGGACCCCGAGCAGTACCCGGCCACCGAACTGGTCGCGCTCTACCGGGAACGCTGGGAGATCGAGCTCGCCTTCGACGAGATCAAGAACCACCTTGGACCCAGCGGGCCGATCAGGTCACGGACGCCGGAGGGCGTCCGACAGGAACTGTGGGCCTACCTCGCGGTCCACCACGCGATCCGCCAGTTCGCCCACGCAGCGGCTCTCGCCCACCCAGCCGTGGACACCGACCGCATCTCCTCCCTGAAGTGCGTCCGCATCATCCCTTGCCAGCTCGGAGCAACCACCGCCAAGCTCGCCCGTTCTCTCACCGAGGCCGGGTGGGAGGCACGCAGCCGTCTGCTTCCGGTTCGGCGCAAGCGCGACTGCCCACGTGCGATCAAGAAACCGAACCGCTGGCCCGTCCTGAGAACCCGCGCCAGACGCGGCACGGTCCAGCCCGGTCGCTGGGCCCACAACCCAACCTCGAAGGCGAAGAGCAGTCGCAGGGCTGGACGGCCAGCGCTGAGAGGAACACAGGCTGTCTCGTCGCCCTGACCCCAGCATTTTCGAGGACGCCGCAGCCACGTTCAGGGCCGTGGAGGACCGCGCCGTGCACAACCGCCCCCGCCTAACCGAGTACTGACGGAGGCCCTCGTGAGTGGCTTCCCAGCTACTGTGCCCGACGCCATCGGTCACACCCGCGAGGGCGGCGCAGCTTGTCGTACCAAACGCGCTCCGCGTCCCCGGCAGCGTGGCGTCGGACAGCACCCGGCCCTGTCGGATGTCATGGAGGGGTGAGGAGCAACTTTGGCACCGGACGTCTGAGGCGGATTACCCATCGCCGGACCGACAGGCAAGGGCGGCGCAGAGGCCGCGAGCCTGGTCGGCGCGGCGACGGCGGCACCGGCCGGGCGGAGCGGATCGGATTGTTCGTAGCAGCTTTGCCGGGCTTGACTGCATTGGTCGCACTCTTGTTCACGTGGCTGTCGGTCGACCAGTCGCGGACTGAGCTGCGGATCGCTCAGCAGGGCCAGATCACCAACCGCTTCACTGCCGCGATCAACAATCTCGGCTCGAACTCCGAGGATGTGCGCCTGGGCGGGATTTACGCCTTGCAGCGCATCATGCTGGACTCCGCACGCGACCACCCTGCGATCGTCTCGGTGCTGTCAGCGTATGCGCGCCGGCATGCCCGGGTGCCGGCCAGTGGCTTTGTCAAGGAGCGGCAGAGCATTGCGGAGAGCCTGGAATCCCCGGTCAGGCCATCTACTGATGTACAGGCCGTTCTGAGTGTGCTGGCCGATCGATCGGCCGACCATGACAAGCAGGCCGGGCTGGACCTCAGGCGCACGGATCTCCGCGGAGCCGAGGTGTTTGGGCGGGGCCAAACACCCAAAAGCCGTGCAGCGTTCCGTGCTGCTGACTTCAACGGAGCGGATCTCCGGCACTCGACGTTCTATGGCGTAGACCTGCGAAATGCCGGCTTCTTTCAATCGAACCTGGCAGCAGCAAGATTCGACCACGTGGACCTGTCCCACGCCTCGATGGAGTCGGTGGACCTGACGCGCACAACGATCTGGCACGCCAACCTGACGAGGGCGGATCTCAACTACGCGAAACTTCACGAAGCCCAACTGGACTGGGGCGTCAATCTGACCAAGGCAAACCTCCTGACGGCGAATCTCACCGATGCACTCCTGGATGACGCAAACCTGAGCAACGCCGCTCTCATTGGAGCAAATCTGAGAGGCGCATCCCTCACTGATGCGAATCTGCACGGCGCGCGACTGAGCAACGTGGACCAGGAGGCGCTGTCAGACGAGTTCGGCTGGTATATCGACAAAAACGGCAGCCTGTCGAAGGCGGACCTCACAGGGGCAGACCTGACGAACGCGGACCTGCGTGGCGTGGACCTCACCGAAGCAACCCTTATCGACGCAGACCTGCGAGGCGCCAAGCTCGCCGGCGTGAAACTGACTCGGGCCAAGCTCGACGGTGTACGAGGCTTGCCGCCATCACTCCGCCCTTAACGACCTCGGCCGGAACCCGGAGCTGGGGGTCCGCCAGGGAGAAGCGACCCAGTAGCTCTGGTGCTCAGGTGGCCCGGTCGTAAGGCAACTGCATTGGCTCCCCCAGACCCCCATTCCCCACACCGACCGCAATAGGCAGTCGGTTGGGCAGAGGTCAGGACTGCAGCACCGTCGCCTGTTCAGGCACGTGCGTCGCGACCAGCCGCTCGCGGCCACTCCCCGGCACACCTCGACGCCGGTCCACGCTCCACGCCGTAGCGGCAACTCCCAAACCCAGTACCGCCAACAGCGCGCCGGCCACCGCAGGTGACGTAGAGCCGAAGCCCGCCGCCAGGGCCAGGCCGCCGATCCAGGCGCCGCCCGCGTTGGCCAAGTTGAAGGCTGCCTGGTTTGCGGAGGAGGCCAACGAGGGGCCCGCTGAGGCCTTTTCCATCACCATCAGTTGGAGGGGGGAGCCCGTCACGAACGCCGCTACGCCCAGGAGGACGACCGACAGGGCCGCCGTCCACTCCGTGGTCATCAGGAGGGGGAAGAGGGCCAGGACCGCGGCCAGGGACAGCAGGCCGCCGAACAGGGTGCCTCGGAGGGAGTGGTCCGCCAGGCGGCCGCCCAGCAGGTTGCCTGCCGTCGCTCCTACGCCGAACAGCGCCAGCAGGAGTGTCACGCTGCCGTCGGCGAAGCCTGCCGCGTCCGTCAGCATCGGTGTGATGTAGCTGTAGGCGGAGAACAGGGCTCCGAAGCCCGCCACCGTCGTGCCGAGGGCCAGCCATACCGGGAGTGACCTCAACGCCGCCATCTCGCGGCGCAGGCCCACCGCCGGGGCGTGTGCGTGGTCGTGCGGGATCAGCGTGGCCAGCGACGCTATCGCCGCGAGGCCGATCACGCTCACCGCGAGGAACGTGGCCCGCCAGCCCAGGTGTTGGCCCATCAGCGTGGCCGCGGGTACGCCCACGATGTTGGCGACCGTGAGGCCCAGGAACATCAGCGAGACGGAGCGCGCCTTGCGTTCGGGCGCGACCATCGTCGTAGCGACTACGGCTCCTACGCCGAAGAAGGCACCGTGCGGCAGGCCGCTCAGGAAGCGGGCGGCGAGCAGGTAGTCGTAGTTCGCTGCGAAGGCCGACAGGGCGTTGCCCGCCACGAACAGGGCCATGAGGGCGATCAGGACCGTGCGGCGGGACATGCGGGCGGTGACCGCCGCGAGGAGCGGGGCGCCGATGACGACCCCCAGCGCGTACGCCGAGACCAGGTGTCCCGCCGTGGGGATCGAGACGTGGAGGTCGTCCGCGACCTCGGGCAGCAGGCCCATGATCACGAATTCGGTGGTGCCGATACCAAAAGCGCCGACGGCCAGGGCGAGCAGGGCCAGGGGCATGGAGGTGCCTGTGCCTTTCAAGGGGAGAGCGGAGTTCCGTACTGACCAACTTAAGTTCAGTTACGGAACAAAGACTCCCGGGCGCTCTATTCCACGAGGTTAAGAGCTCGTGTCCAGGTTCACGCGGGCCGCGATCGGGAGATGGTCGCTGCCGGTCCTGGGGAGCGTCCACGAGGTGACCGGTTCCACACCCTGGACCATGATCTGGTCGATCCGCGCCATCGGGAACGAGGCCGGCCAGCTGAACCCGAAGCCGTCGCCCGCCGCGCCCTGGGTGGAGCGCATCTGGGAGGTGACGGCGTTCAGCGAACGGTCGTTCATCGTGCCGTTGAGGTCGCCGAGGAGGATCTTCCGCTTCAGCGGCTCGGCGGCGATGGCCTCGCCCAGCGCGTCCGCGCTCTTGTCGCGCTGCCGGGCGGTGAAGCCGGCCTCCATCTTCACCCGCACCGAGGGGAGATGGGCGACGTAGACCGCGATCCGGCCCTCGGGGGTGGTGATGGTGGCGCGCATCGCGCGGGTCCAGCCGAGTTTGATGTCGACGGCCTGGATGCCGGTCATCGGGTCCTTGCTCCACAGGCCGACCGTGCCCTCGACCGCGTGGTACTTGTACGTCGACGCGAGCGCCTTCTCGTACGTCGGGACCGCCGAGGCCGTCAGCTCCTCCAGAGCGACGATGTCCGCGCCGGACGCCGCCACGTCACGGGCCGTGCCGGCCGGGTCGGGGTTCTCGGCGTTGACGTTGTGGGTGGCCACGGTCAGGTCGCCGCCGGTGCCGGTCTTGTCGCTGAGCAGCAGCCCGCCGAAGAGGTTCAGCCAGACGACCGCCGGGAGTACGACGGCGATCAGCGCGGTCGCCGACTTGCGGACCAGGCCGAGGATCAGCAGCAGCGGGATCGCGATCCCGAACCAGGGCAGGAAGGTCTCCGTGAGGCTGCCCAGGTTGCCGATCCGGTTCGGGATGCGCGAGTGCAGCAGCATGACCAGGGCGAGGACGATCGCCAGCGCGGCGAGGATCAGACCCCGGCGCCAGATCCTCCGGTCGCCCCGCCAGCCGTCGAACAGTCTGTTCCGCAGGCGCCGAAGTCGGTTTCCGCGCGGCTGGTCCCCCGAGCCGCCGTCGTCCGTCTCCGCCACATACGCCTGCTGTGCCATACCGTCGCCTCACTACCTGCCGTGCACACCATCGTCCCCGCGCCTACGACCCTAGGGGATGATCGGTTCCGATCCGCCGTCCCATGACGGCCGTACGGGGACGAGGACGAACAAGTCCGCACCGTGAGTTCCGGATACCGGCCCGTAGGGCGTGCTTGTGACGAGACGCGCACATACCGGAGGCCTATGGATCGACGGGGCGCAGGGCCACCAGCACGGTGTCCACGAGGAGTTCGGACAGGCCCTCGGGGAGGTCGGCGTCGGCGCGCATGACGGTGCGCAGGAGCATCGGGCCGACCAGCATGTCGTTCATCAGCTCGGGGTCGAGGTCCGTGCGGAGTTCGCCGTTCTCCTGGGCCCGCCGCAGCCGCTCGACCTGCATGCGGCGGCGGGGTTCCACGACCGTCGCATGGTAGGCCGCCCATACCTTCGGGGCGCTCTTCATCTGCGCGTACACGTTGTGCAGCAGGGCCGAGGAACGGGTCATCAGGCCGCGCTGGCGCAGTTGTTCCGCCATCGCGACGAGGTCGTCGCGCAGGGAGACGCCGGGCAGTTCGGGATCCTGCGGCTCGGCCGCGCGGACGACGTCGACGAAGAGTTCCTCCTTGCCCGGCCAGCGGCGGTAGATGGTGGCCTTGCCGACTCCGGCGGTGCGGGCGATGCGCTCGATGGAGAGTTCGGCCAGCGGCACGCCTTCCTCCAGGAGCTTCATCACGCCTTCCGTGATGGCGCGTTCGACGGCCTCGCTGCGCGGGCGTCCCCTGGTGGGCGCACCCGGCTGAGTCCCGCTGTCGGTGCCGTTGTCGGCAAGGCTCACTTCACTCCGTCCCTTCGCCGTCCCCCCGTTCGCGTCTGTGCTGATTGTCGTCGCTATTCGCCTACGACGACCAACTCCTGTTCCTCCTTGCCCTCCTGACGGGCCGTCGGCTTCCCGGGCAGGAAGAGGAAGGCGACCACCGCGCCTACGACCGCTACGCCCGCGCCGCACAGGGCGGTGACGTGCATGGCGTGCAGGAAGGCGTCGTTGGCCGGGGTGATCAGGGCCCTGCCCTGCGGGCCGAGCTTCGCGGCGACGCCGAGGGTGGCCTCGATGGACTCGCCGGCCGTGTCGCGGAGGGCGGCCGGCACCGAGCCGAGCTTGCCCTCGATGCCGTTGCGGTAGGCGGTGGAGAGCACCGAGCCGAGTACGGCGATGCCGAGCGCGCCGCCGACCTGGCGGAAGGTGTTGCTCAGCGCGGACGCGGAGCCCGCCTTCTCGCGCGGCAGGGCCTGCATGATGACGACGCTGGTCGGGGTCATGACGTGTGCCATGCCCGTGCCCATGAGGAAGAAGATGACCTCCAGGACCCAGATCGGCGTGTCCGCGTCGAGGGTCGCGAAGGCGCCGAGCATCCCGGCGAGCAGCACGAGACCGACGCCCGTCGTGACCTTGTGGCCGAACCGGTCGACGACCAGCCGGGCCCGCGGCGCGAAGATCATCTGCGCAGCGGCCAGCGGCAGCATCAGCAGACCGGTCTGTAGCGGCGAGTAGCCGCGCACGCTCTGGGTGTAGAAGACCGAGAAGAAGGTCACGCCCATCAGCGCGAAGAAGACCAGCCCCATGGCGGCGATCGCGGCCGAGAACACCTTGTTCTTGAAGTACGTGACGTCGATCGACGGGTGGTCGCTGCGCTTCTCGAACCAGACGAACCCGGCGAGGACCGCGACACCGGCGAGGATCGTCGACAGCACCTTGGGCGCCGTGAAGTCGGCCAGCTCGCCGCCCTCGATGATGCCGTAGACCAGCAGGACGAGGCCTACGACGGACAGGACCACGCCGATCGGGTCGAGGCGGCCGGGCTTCGGGTCGCGGGAGTCGGGGACCAGCCAGATCATCAGGGCGAGCGCGATGATCACGATGGGCACGTTGATCAGGAAGACCGAGCCCCACCAGAAGTGGTCGAGGAGCACACCGCCGGTGATCGGGCCGATCGCGATGGCGAGGCCGACGCCGCCGGCCCAGATGCCGATGGCCTTGGGCTGCTCGTCGCGCTCGAAGACGTTCATGAGGACGGCGAGGGTGGCGGGCATCACGAAGGCCGCGCCGAGCGCCATCAGGGCCCGGAAGCCGATGAGCTGGTCCGGCGAGCCGGACTCGGCGGCCAGCGCGGAGCCGATGCCGAACACGAGAAGACCGCCGAGCAGAGTCTTCTTGCGGCCCAGCCGGTCACCGAGGAGGCCCGCGGTGAACAGCAGGCCGGCGAAGACGAGGGTGTAGGCGTTGATCGCCCACTCCAGCTCGCTCTGTGTCGCGCCCAGGCCGGTCGGGGCCGGGGTGGAGATGGTCTTGATGGCGACGTTGAGGATCGAGTTGTCGAGCACCACGATCAGCAGGCTCAGCATCAGCACGCCGAGGATGGCCCAACGGCGACGGTGCACCGCTTCGGGTATCCGGGTGCCCGGGACGGGTGGAGTGGTCATGCGGTCCAGACTACGGAGCTTCGGACGAATTTCGATACGAGACCGTGCCGTATCGTAAATCTTTTACTCAGACCTTACGTACACCACGCACGTGATCGGACGTGACGCGGGTGACGGGGGTCCCTCTGGCTCTCTGTGGCACGAGGTGCCACCATGGAGGGGATCCGGGGACGCCGTGAGGGTGCCTCGAGATGACTGAAGGAGCCGTTGCAATGACGCAGCTTTCGGCTGCCCAGACTGTGCGGAACAGTTCCTCCGACGGCAGCAAGGCGCTGTACGGAGGCAAGGGCACACGCCGTATCACCGTTCGCGACATCGCTCTCGCCAAGGAACGCGGCGAGAAGTGGCCCATGCTCACCGCCTACGACGCGATGACCGCGTCCGTCTTCGACGAGGCCGGGATCCCGGTCATGCTCGTCGGCGACTCGGCGGGCAACTGCCACCTCGGGTACGAGTCGACCGTGCCCGTCACGCTGGACGAGATGACCATGCTGTCCGCCGCGGTCGTGCGCGGCACGCAGCGGGCGTTGATCGTGGGCGATCTGCCCTTCGGGTCCTACCAGGAGGGGCCGGTGCAGGCGCTGCGCTCGGCGACCCGGCTGGTGAAGGAGGCCGGGGTCGGTGCGGTGAAGCTGGAGGGCGGCGAGCGGTCGCACGAACAGATCCGGCTGCTGGTCGAGTCCGGTATCCCGGTGATGGCGCACATCGGGCTCACCCCGCAGTCCGTGAACGCGATGGGGTATCGCGTGCAGGGGCGTGGCGAGGAGGCCGCTCAGCAGTTGCTGCGGGACGCGAAGTCCGTGCAGGACGCGGGGGCGTTCGCGGTCGTACTGGAGCTGGTGCCGGCGGAGCTCGCGGCCGAGGTGACTCGGGTGCTGCACATTCCTACCGTCGGGATCGGGGCGGGGGCCGAGACCGACGCCCAAGTCCTGGTGTGGACCGACATGTTGGGGCTTACGGGCGGCCGGATGCCGAAGTTCGTGAAGCAGTACGCCGATCTGCGGTCGGTCATGGGCAACGCGGCGAAGGCGTTTGCGGAGGACGTGGTCGGCGGAACGTTCCCGCTTGAGGAGCACTCCGTTCACTGAGCGGTTCAGAGCCACTGCGGCACCATGGCAGCCCGCCGAACTTCCCCCGTCGGCGGGCTGCCTCTTTGGTACCTGCCGACCGCCCTGGGGGCTCCGCCCCCAGACCCCCGGCCTATGCCCGCCCACCACCCGTTTGCTGTCTCTTAAAGGGTGACCGTCAAAACGGCCGAGTCGGGTGGGTGGGTGGGAAACGGGGGTCTGGGGGCGGAGCCCCCAGGGCCTGTGCGGCAGCCGTCGGTCAGTTGTCGGCGCCTGTCGGTGGGATGTAGGCGGTCTGTCGGCGGCCCCTGGCAGTGTCATCCGCATGACGCGAATCGACAACACTCCCAGCGGCACGGCAGTGACCGTGCGGGGGCTGGTCAAGCACTACGGCGAGACCAAGGCGCTGGACGGCGTCGACCTGGACGTCCGGGAGGGCACCGTGATGGGTGTGCTCGGGCCGAACGGTGCCGGCAAGACCACCCTCGTACGCATCCTGTCCACGCTGCTCGCCCCGACCGCCGGCGAGGCCGCCGTCGCCGGCTACGACGTCCTGCGCCAGCCCCGCCAGCTGCGCCGGGTGATAGGCCTCACCGGCCAGTACGCCTCCGTGGACGAGAAGCTCCCCGGGTGGGAGAACCTCTACATGATCGGGCGGCTCCTTGACCTGTCCCGCAAGGACGCCCGCGCCCGCGCCGACGAGTTGTTGGAGCGGTTCTCCCTCACGGACGCCGCCAAGCGGCCCGCCAGTACGTACTCCGGCGGTATGCGGCGCCGGCTCGACCTGGCCGCCTCGATGATCGGGCACCCACAGGTGCTGTTCCTCGACGAACCGACCACCGGCCTCGACCCGCGCACCCGCATGGAGGTGTGGGACGAGGTGAAGTCCATGGTCGGCGACGGCGTGACCGTGCTGCTCACCACCCAGTACATGGAGGAGGCCGAGGCGCTCGCCTCCGAGCTGACCGTGGTGGACCACGGCAAGGTCATCGCGAACGGCGGGATCGACGAGCTGAAGGCGAAGGTCGGCGGACGGGCGTTGCGCATCCGGCCGACCGATCCGCTGCAACTGCGGCCGCTGGCCCACGCGTTGGACGAGCTGGGCATCACCGGACTCGCCACCGTCACCGTCGACGTGCAGAGCGGCACGGTCCTGGTGCCGATCCTCAGCGACGAGCAACTGACCGCCGTGGTCGGCGCGGTGAGCGCCCGCGGCCTCACCATCGCCTCCATCACCACCGAACTGCCCAGCCTGGACGAGGTGTTCCTGTCCCTCACCGGCCACCGCGCCAGCGCCCCGCAGGACTCCGTGCCCACCCCCGACCGCGAGGAGGTCGCCGTATGAGCGCCGTCGCCGTGAACCCCGGCGCCGTCGCGTCGGACCCCCGTATCCCGCTGCGCAACCATCTGCGCCACACCGGCGCGCTGATCCGCCGCAATCTGCTGTGGATCCGGCAGGACCCGGAGTCGATGTTCGACGCCATCCTGTTCCCGGTCATCTTCACGCTGCTGTTCGTGTACGTCTTCGGCGGCTCGATCGGGCAGTCGCTGGGCGGCGGGCAGGAGGCGTATGTGCAGTACGTCGTGCCCGGTCTGCTCGCCATGATGGGGATGAACATGGCCCAGGGGGTGGGCACCGGCTTCAACACCGACTTCCACACCGGGGTCATGGACCGGTTCCGGTCGCTGCCCATCGGGCGCGCCTCGGTGCTGATCGCCAAGATCTCGGTCGAGATGATGCGGATGCTGGTCGCGTCCGCCGTGCTGATGGTCGTCGGTGTCCTCGTCGGCTTCCACATCCACCACTGGCTCGGCATGTTCGCCGCGATCGGGCTGTCCGCGGTGTTCGGCTCGGCCCTGATGTGGGTGTTCCTCACCCTCGGCGTGACCATGAAGTCCGCGCAGTCCGTGCAGGCCATGGGCTTCCTGGTGCTGATGCCGCTGCAGTTCGGCTCGTCGATCTTCGCGCCGACCGGTTCGATGCCGGGCTGGCTGCAGAACTTCACCGACTACAACCCGCTCTCCGCCCTGGCGGACGCGGCCCGCGGGCTGATGGTGGGCGGCCCGGTCGCCCACGGCACCTTGCTGACGCTCGCCTGGTCGGTGGGGCTCACCGCGGTGATGGCCCCGATCTCGATCTACAAGTTCCGCACCAAGACCTGACCCGGCCATGCGCCTCATCGGGCGGTACGGCTCACGGGCCGGTCGTCCCAGCGGGTTCGTGCCGGCTCACACCAGGGCGGCGGCCTCCTTCGCGGAGAGGCTGCCGCCTTCGGCGTACCCGGCCGCGCACTCTTCGTAGGCCGCGTCGCCGAGCATGGCACGCGCGTGCAGTTCGGCCTGACGGTAGACCTCGCGTTCCATGAAGGTCGGAACATGCCCGGGCGGCAGCAGCGCCTTCGCCGCGACGAGGCAGCGGACGCCGTCCTTGGCCCGGTCGCCGCCGTCGAACTCGGTGAGGCCGACCGCGGCGATCCCCAGGTACAGCGAGGTCATGTGCGGGGCGATGGCCTCGGACAGCGGGTCACCGGCCCGCTTCAGCGCCTTGCGAATCTTGTCCAGGGACTCCTCGTACTCACCGTCGAGCGCCGCCACCCAGGCCTCCGAGCCGAGGATGAACGCGTCGAAGACGATGAAGTGCGCGATGTGGAACTCCTCGCGCAGCAGGCGCAGTTCCTCGCGTGCCTCCGGGATCCGGCCGGACGTGGCGAGACGGCCGGCGAGGAACATCCGGGCGGCGGGCATCGCCTCGCTGCTCGCGCCGTGCGGCCGGTCGATGACCTCGCGCAGGATGCGCTCGCCGCGTTCGAACTCGCCCTCCTCGATGAGCACACTGCCGAGCCGGGCGCCGAGCACGGCCGTCTGCCCACGGGCGCCGAGCCGTTCGGCGTGTTCGATCGCGGCCTCGTAGTCGGCGGCGGCGAGCCGGTACTGACCGGTGCGCTCCCGGGCCTCGGCGCGGGCCGAGAGCGCCTCGGCGACGCCCCAGGTGTCGCCGAGGCGGAGGAAGATCTCCAGTGACTCGTCGGCGTCCCGGGCCGCGTTGCCCGCCCAGTCGGTGCGGTTGGCGAGCATGTTGGCGCGCATCTGGAGGGTGGTGGCGAGTTCCCACTCCATGCCGGGGGTGGTCCGGCAGGTGTGGACGTCGGCGTCGAGGATCGCGGGCAGCCGCTGCACGCTGCCGCTCAGCATCACGGCGAAGAACCAGAACATGCCGGGTGTACGGCAGGTCTGCGGCAGGCCCGGTTCGTAGACCTGGGCGATGAGACCCAGTTTCTCCTTCGCCGCCGGTGTCTCCCAGGCGTCCAACTCCGTGTCCATGCAGGCGAGATGGGCGAGATGGAGGCCGCGCCGGGCCTCGGCGAGGAGCTCCCCGGTGAGCGGGGGCGGGACGTCGGTGCAGCGCTCCCAGACCGGGGCGGCGCGCTGGACGGGGGCCGCGAAGGGGTCGGGGCCCAGGGCCATGACCTCGACGCACCAGTTGCGGGCCTCGATGCGGACGTCGCGCATCTGCCAGTACCAGACCAGCGACAGGACGAGGCAGAGGGCCTCCTGCTCGTCGCGCTCGGCGACGGCGTGCCGCAGGGCGGTGCGGAGGTTCTCGTACTCGCGCTCCAGCCGCTCCACGGCGGCGAGTTGGCCGGGACCGCGCAGCAACGGGTCGGTGGTGCGGGCGAGTTCGCGGTAGTACGTCAGATGGGCGCGCTCGGCGGCGGGGCGGCGGCCGGACTCGGCGAGCCGTTCGCCCGCGTACTCGGCGACGGTCTCCAGGAGCCGGTAGCGCATCTCCCCCTCGCCCGAAGGGGCCGCCACGACAAGGGACTTGTCGACGAGGGAGCCGAGCGTCTCGAACGCGACGGGTCCGCACACGGCCTCGGCGGCGGCGAGGTCGCAGCCGCCGGCGAAGACGGACAGGGTGCTCAGCACGTCCCGTTCGTCCGCGTCGAGCAGGTCCCAGGACCAGTCGACGACGGCCCGCAGGGTCTGCTGGCGGGGCAGGAGCGTACGGCTGCCCGAAGTGAGCAGCCGGAAGCGGTCGTCGAGCCGGTCGGCGATCTGACGCGGCGTCAACATCCGTAGCCGGGCCGCCGCCAGCTCGATCGCGAGAGGCATCCCGTCGAGCCGCCGGCAGATCTCGGCGCAGGCCTCGATGTCGTCCTCGACCGCGAACCCCGGCCGGGCCGCCGCGCCCCGCTCGGCCAGCAGCCGTAGCGCGACAGGGTCGGGCAGGGGCTCCACCGGGCGCAGCAACTCCCCCGGTACGCCCAGGGGTTCACGGCTGGTGGCGAGCACGGTGAGTTCGGGGCAGCGCTCCAGCAGGGCCTCCACGAGGCGGGCGGCGGCGTCCACGACGTGCTCGCAGTTGTCGAGGACGATCAGCATCCGGCGCCGGCCGCAGTGTTCGGCGAGCCGCTCCACGGGGTCGTCGTGCCGGTCTCCCCCGGCGGCCCGGATCGCCTCGGCGCCGGCGCCGTACAGCACGGTCTCGCGCGCCCCGAGGGCGGTGAGCACGGCCTCCGGTACGGCCTCGGGGTCGTCGACGGGGGCGAGTTCGGCCAGCCACACCCCGTCCCGCGCCGCGTCCCGCACCCCTTCGGCGGCCTCCTGCGACAGCCGCGTCTTCCCGGCCCCGCCGGGCCCGAGCAGCGTCACAAGCCGGGCGGCGACGAGATCGGTCCGGATGACGTCGATGTCGGACTCCCGGCCGACGAAGGAGGTGAGGCGGGCGCGGAGGTTGCCGGGGGGATGGGCGGTGTGGTCGTAGGGGGCGGCGGGAGCGGACCGGCTGGGATCGGCGTCACCGGCGAACTCGCCGTACCCACCGGGTGCGTTGCCGTCGCCCGGTCCGCCGGGGCGGTGGTGGGCGCCGGGTCCGCCGGGACCGGAGTGCGCGCCGGACCCATCGGGACCGGAGTACGTGCCGGACCCATCGGGACCGGAGTACGTGCCGGACCCACTGGAGCCGTAGGACCCGCCAGATCCACCGGAACCGGAGTACCCGCCCGACCCACCAGGACCGTAGGACCCGCCGGACCCACCAGGACCGGAGTGTGCACCGGACCCACCGGGGCCGTAGTGCCCGCCAGATCCACCGGAACCGGAATGCGCACCGGACCCA
>Ga0307511_10004434_pt1 | contig 14335 bp, 15 predicted proteins | sample 13_EM_MG_FD_200266 | JGI IMG/M metagenome (GOLD analysis project Ga0307511, IMG submission 200266) | Populus trichocarpa ectomycorrhiza microbial communities from riparian zone in the Pacific Northwest, United States - 13_EM | ecosystem: Host-associated > Plants > Roots > Unclassified | place... | reverse complement strand
TCTATCTACCCGAACTGCCGATATTCCGGAGCCGCAAGTTACGCCAACACGTACGGGAGTGGTCTGTCTCGACCCACTCTGAAGAAATCCGCGGTTGCCCCACAACTTCGTGTACCGAGCTTTAAGAGAGACTAGCATCGGTTCAGTAGGCCTGTTGGCGAGGTCGGTTCTGACACCCCCCACCACGCATCTCATTCCACTGTCATCGTGTGGACATACCCACCAGGAGTTGATGGGGCGAGCGTCCATGGGTTGGCCGTGACCAGCTCCAGGCTCATGTTGCATGTTTTCCTCCTTGATCAATTCCAATCGGACGGTCCAGCAGGGTCCGGGGTGGTTTTATGGGATTGGATAACTGGAGACTTGGTAAGAATACCATGGCTGCGTTTACACTTTCCTCATGTCAACCTCCCAGGTGTTTGACCATTTGAGTGTGGACGGAAGCGGATTGATCAAATGGAACTCTCAGGTCTCACTCCTTGACGAATTTCGAATCATGGTGGTACACAACAATTTCCCAGATGCCCCCGAGCTTGCCGTGTTCAACACGCTCGTTCCACAAGGCCACCCCAAAAGTTTGCGACTGTTTAAACTCCCACAGAAGTACATTGAACGCACTGCCTACGTACTTCTCGATCGGGATAGGTCATTGGGTATGGTGAACAGGGACGGCCATCTTATTGTTGATCCATCCCAAGCCGTCCTCATAGTAAACATATCCCCGACTTTTTGGGATTCACAGGTCTCTCTCGTTCTGCGGACGCAATCCTTGGTTGAACACGAGCGTTCAACGCACACAGATGCTCGGATACCCTGGGATGAGTGGGGGAGAGGTGCCGTGGTCATGGAGAACCCAAATGATTATGGATCTTCCACCGCCATCATTCATGGGGCCCACGTGTTGGTACTCCGCGATACCTACCGTGGTCCGAGGGATCGCTACCGCATCCATGCATTCGACTTTACAAGACGGGGAAGCTCTACCTTGCCGCTTTCGGATGAGAATGACGGTGCAACCGAGAGGAAGGTTGTATTTAACGACGGGCAGGGCTGTGCGTTCGATGGGGGTCATGGGATGAACCCATGGGGTATTCAATCGCCGGGCGATAGCATACCGTTCTCGATCGTAAGCCCCTTGCTCCACTGGGGAGGATATTATGAACTAATCTGTTGGTTAGGCCACGCACTCGGATTGTATATTGCACGTTTTGGATATGATGTAAACCTCTTCTCCCGTCCTGACCGTTGCTTCCCCACTCCCTGCGCTGGGAGGGTGGGGTCACGGGAGCATCGGACAAAGGGCCCACTAACTATCTGTATGGTACGACAAACAGGGTGCTTGCTATGCGTTTAAGATAAGAGATTATGACTGTGCCTACAACGGTTGTGCCAAACCAGAGGTATTCCGTAGCAGTCAGTACCACCGTGACCTCACCCGCACAGGAATGCGGGAAAAATCAGAGGTGCGCTGTAAAGCCTGCACAATTTGGATGCCCCTTGCCAAGCACATCGTTCGTGGCACACAAGCTACTTCACATCTTCTTGCTTATAGATTTCTCAGGATCCCGTTTCGCACTTCATGGTAAACCAATGCATTTCTCCGCCGCACGTGTGTAATGAAAGAAGCGCCAGGTCCGGGCCCGGTCTCGTCAGTTGACCGGATCCCGCACCATGCGCCAGATGTGCCTCCCCTTGACATTAAAGACTCCATACGTTTCTTGAGCGAGAACCCACTACAGAATGGAGTTAGCCTGGCTTCATCGGCTTCCCGTTCGGACTTACGGGACCAGGACTCCAACCCCGGTCGCGGATCAGACCTTTAAAATACCATGCCCGGGCCCCCATTCCAAGATCTTGGTGGGACACCCGGTGCGAATGTCGTCCATGTATTCAAATTTGTAGATTCAACGTTTCCGGATGAAGTGGGAGGGTGTGGGACACGCGAGCGAGGGCCTACCACAGTAGCACGTTGAATTAGTAGGACGGAGCCGGAATCAACGTGTTTCCCGGTGACACGGGTGAAACCACCCAACTTCGATTCAACCTATTTTCTGATTGTAATAATTCGAGCCGCGCGGCTGTAGCAATGTGAAAGATGACCGCAGAGCTTGGAGAGTTCGCAGGGCGACGTGCAGGTCAAGGTTCCAAAGGGTAGCGCATAGGGCTTTCCTTGCCGCGCCGAGGCGCGTTCCGTCTTGGTGGACTTGACCTGTATCCCGAATCAAACAGTACAATAGGCTGTCGTTGACAGTACATGCGACGGTTGTTGATTTGAAGGCCTATTTCACTGGCTCCGATATATCTAATACGCCAAACCACAATGGAAGGGGGCGATCGCAGCAACGATCGGCTTGTTACTAAACCTGCACCACGTCACGTCGTCGGCGACTCTCTCCACGACCTCAATGGGCGACTTTAGTACGAGCGATGGATTGGCCATCAGGCAATTGCTGCATACCTTGCGAGAGCAACTTGCATATCTCGTGTTCGTCGACTCATTGCCTATGTTGACTGCGTCGACTGACGTCCCACCAGCCAACATAAACCTCCCGATCTGACTCTCGAAGAGGTGCGTGGTCGATTGGTTTCCTGCTCTTCACAGCTCATTCGTTTCCAGGTTCGAGAGTACGGGGAAGGGATCAACAAGCTACTCATCCATGCAAGATACCTCATGAACTCATTCCACGTCACCGTTCGGATACCACCAGAGATCCTCAATATGGTCTGCTCCTATCTCACCACCGAGGACGATGCGTTTTCTGCGTCCCAGGTCTGCCACCACTGGCGCGGCGTTCTTACCTCATCTCCACCTCTCTGGACTCGACATCCTTGTCATCACGTCTCCAGGACTATCGCCAGTCTCGAGCGGTGCAAGTTCATGCCGATTCAGTTGGAGTTTGACCAACGATCGTCGAACGCTGCCCTGGAGAGTCTCATACTTTCCGAGAACAAGGTATCCTCGTTGGCCATACACCACGGCTTTGATGGAATGCAATCATTACCCCGGTTACTCTCGGTTTTTGGACCGTCCGTGGAGCGATTACACATATACTCCAACAACTTGAGGGGGTGGAGAGATGAAGACCAAACAGCACACGAAATTTGGCAGGACCTCCCGTCCCTTCGCGAGCTGTTTGTTTGCCGATACTCCATCCCCATCAATCAACTCACCGCCCCAAACCTCACGCACCTGGCTCTGGAACAGGCGGCCTACCACCAGAACGTGACAGTCCAACTTATTCTAGACATGCTCCGCGGCTATCCTCTACTGGAAACCCTCCTCATTACCGGCTCGGGTGTCCGCCAGAACCCAACGCGCGATCATTCCCCCGTCCCCCTTCCGCACCTCCGTAGCATTGAGCTGGGTGCGTATGAAGTCTGCTCTGGGCTGACAACCTACCTTCAGTTTCCCCCGAATGCCGCAGCGGGCTTCCGAATGCTACCCTTATCCGATGTATGCGGTGATATCCCACTCGAAATCATGGCCGCAATGCAGCACGTGCTACGAATGGTCGACATCCACACCATTACCCTTGCAGTTCCCCCGTATTCCCGGGGGGATGTGGAGCTCCTTGTTCGCTTTGACGGGTTGCAGGGTTCTCTCGAAATGACCATCCGTGGTGCAAACACCCACACACAACTCTGGGATGTTTTTTTTGGCCCAAGAGGGGCACTATTTTCCCATTCGCCTCGCATCGAGAACGTGAGGGAGCTACACATCGTATACTGTCCCTTCGAGGATGGTCGTGGGATGGATCATATCAATGCGGCCATGTCAAACCTCGTTTCCATTTCCTTCTCCTATTGCGAGGGGCCTCACCTCTTTGGGCTGCTTGCCCCAACCAACCCTTTATCACCTCCATTCCCGCACCTCAAACGCGTCATGAGTCTCGGACCGGAATCGGAGTTGAGAGGGATGGCAAAGGCGAGGAGAGATCACGGCGTACCACTCAAAACTCTTGTAGTCGGACGACCGCCCAGAGGGATCAAACATGATCTGGGGGGCCCCACTGCGCCGGAAGAATTCGAGTATGACCGCTTGGAAGATTACACCGTGCTAGAAGAGTTTGTGGAGGACCTTTGCGTTGGGTGCCCTACCGAGATCTTGGAGTGGGGAACCGGGAATGACATTCTCGATGTCTGGTCCACGGCTGGGATTCCTGGTCCTGTAAGTCCTAACGTGAGGTTGGTGCTACCGGGCTAACGTCATTCCGCAGCGCGTGCTCACCGGAATGCGCGAGGCCTTCAAATTTTGTCGGTTCGATCCCTCCGGATAAAATTGGTGGGGGCTTGATGTAATAGGGGGGAATCAGGGTGGAAAGGGACAGCATAGACGCGGAAAAATCCCAGCGTACTACCCAAAACTCTCCTGGTAAGTCACGCAACTGTGCTCATGTGAGAAATTGCAGAGTTTGGGGTATTTGTAGTAATGTGCAGGCCGATACGCCCGATGATTTTTCGAGGTGGCGGGACGAGACGAGATCCTGCATACTTGCGGGCCCCCACCGTCCGGTGGGATTGACCTGTGTTGCGGATTAGACGGTCCGGCGGGGTCCCATTGGGAGTATGCGTGATGGGAATTAGTGTACGAGGCCAATTCATTAAATGGGTCCATTGAACGATGGAAACCCTGGGGAGAGAGGGCTGAAAACCGCGTGGAACGTATGTCCTGGCAGTCCTGGTATAGTAGATCCGTGGAACATAGATTAGTTTCGTTGTGCGTGGCTTTCAAGGGGTCGGCCGGGCTCGCGAAGGCGCACTGTTGATGCGCCGGCGCCACCACCCACAAGGGAAGTGACGATCGCCAACGAGCCTATCGGTGAGCAGGAAATCGTCAAACCAGTACCACGTCACAAATCGTCGGTGACTCCCTCCACGACTCCAATGGATGATGTCCGTACAGGCGACGGATTGACCATCAGGCAACTGCTACACACCTTGCGGGAGCGATTCGCATCTCTCGTGTTCGTCAATTCTTTGCATATGTTGGACAGTACACACTGACATCGGGCCACCAGCCAGCAGAAACCTCCCGATCTAACTCTCGAAGAGGTGCGTGGTTGATTGGTTTCCCGCTCCTCACAACTCACTCATTTCCAGGCTCGAGAGTACGGGGAAGGGATCAACGATCTGCTCGTCCACGCAAGGTACCTCGTGAACTCATTCCACGTCACCGTTCGCATAGTACCACCGGAGATCTTCAACATGATCTGCTCCTATCTCGCCACCGAAGAGGACACGTTTTCGGCGTCCCAGGTGTGCAGCCACTGGCGCAGCGTTCTGATTTCATCCCCATCTCTCTGGACCCGACATCCTTGTCATCACGTCTCCCGGACGATCGCCAGCCTCGAGCGGTGCAAATCTATGCCGATCCGCTTGGAATTTGACCAACAATCGTCAAACATAGCCCTGGAGAGTGTCATACTCTCCGAGAACAACATATCCTCGCTGGCCATACACCTCCGCTATGACACAATCCCACCGTTGCACCAACTGCTGATGTTCGCAAGGCGATCCGTGGAGCAATTGCACATATACTCCAGTACCCTGTGGGAACGGAGAGCGGAAGAGCGAATAGCACACGAAATTTGGTCAGGCTTATCGTCTCTTCGCGAACTGTTTGTTTCCCGGTACACCATCCCGATCGGCCAACTTACTGCCCCAAACCTTGCACACCTGGCTCTAGAAGCAGCGTATCAACAGAATGTCACAACCCGATCCATCTTGGATATGCTCCGCACCTGTCCTCTTCTGGAAACCCTTCTAATCGCCGGTTCAAGTTTCCACGGGAACCCGGCTCACGATCACTCCCCCGTTTCCCTCCCACATCTCCGCAGCATCGAGTTGGGCAGGTACGAAGTCTGGTCTGAGCTGATTACCCACCTTCGTTTTCCCTCCAATGTTGCGGTGGGCTTCCGAACGCTGACCTTAACCGATGTGTGCGGCAATATCCCGCCCGCAGTTTTGGCCTCCATACATCACGTGCTAAGAAGGGTTGACATCAACAAGATCACACTTGCAGTTCCCCCGCTTGGCCACGGAGACTTGGAACTCTTCGTTAGATTTGAGGGGCTGCAGAGCTCCCTCGAACTGACCATCCGTGGTGCACATACAGATGCCCGACTCTGGAATGTTTCCTTCGGCCCTGGAGGGGTGCTATTTTCTCATTCGCCTCATATTTGGAACGTGAGGGAGCTACACATCGTCGGTTGTTCCTTCAGGGATAGCCGTGCAATGGATCACATCAATGCGGCCATGCCAAACCTCGTTTCCATCTCCTTCTTCCATTGCGAAGGTCACGTTTTTGGACTACTCACTCCAATCATCCCTCCGTCACCTCCGTTCCCGCAACTTGAATGTGTCATGATTCTCGGATCGGAATCGGAGTTGAGAGGGATAGCAGAGACGAGGAGTGACCACGGCGTGCCACTCAAAACTCTCGTAGTTGGACGACTGCCTGAAGGCTTCGTGTACGATCTAGAGGACTACATCGAGACGAGAGAGTTTAAATATGACCACTTGGAAGACTACACCGAGCTAGAAGAGTTTGTAGAGGACCTTCGCATTGGGTGTCCCACCGAGATCTTGGAGTGGGGAAACGGGAACGATATTCTGAATGTCTGGTCCACGGTTGGGATCCCTGGTCCCGTGAGTTTGAACGTGAAGTTGGTGTACCAGGCAGGCTAACTTCATTCTACAGTACGTCCTCACCGAAATACGCGAGGCCTTCAAATTTTGTCGATTCAATGTTTCTGGGTAAAGTGGGAGGGCGTACGATGTATGGGTAACGAGCACAATAAGCACCATCTTGAATCAACGCGTCGCGCGTCGAGGTCAACACGAGTGAAGCCGTGCCAAACCTCGTGTCAATCTATTTTTTCTGATCGCGCAAGAGTGGATCGAGACTCCCATGCCACTCGGAACCTGAGCGAGACCCTGGAAGCTGGAACTATCGTTGTATGAGTCTTTGATGGGGTTAGAACACAAGTCGATACCGTCGATACATGCAAAACCAGGAGGAAAGGGGACGATCGGTGAGTGAGATATCGTTAAACTTGAGGGCATCGACGGACGATAGCCCAAGTTCACAATACGAATGGGTGAACCAAAGGGAGCAATAAACGCGCAGACGCTACTTGCAAACCGGGCTCCAACACCAAACAACCAAGCGAGAAGTGAGACCGCTTCACCTACGTCCAATCGAGTGAGATGATACTGTGGTTCGGGTATACGAGTCCAAAAGAAGCAAAATCTACGAGATAGTGGGTCCTCGGAACATGACATCGTTAAGTGGAGGGAACGGGACAAAGAATCTGGCTCAGACTTTCGGGTCTCGAAACAACTAATTGTCCGCTCTGATGGTTCTCTGGAAGTGGTACCTCCACCTGTTGTGAAGGAATCACCTTGAATCGCTCGAAGCCCAGAACAGCGCGGAAATCATCCCCAGGTATCGAGATCGGAAAGGGTCTTTGATTAAATTGTTCGAGTCGCGAAGCAAAGATATAAATGCTCCATCTTGGCGCCCGACTCCTTGGTCAACGTAAGACAGCTTTAATACAATGGAATAGGATGGTCCGGGTACATGTGGTGGTTAGGAGTGAATTCGTACAGATATGTGAAACAGAGGGGTGTGAAAACAAAAGTATCTCGAGGACACGACGATTACGCCTTGATATCTTGAACAGGGACAGAAGGGGGAAGAATAGCGCGAGCCTGGGGCTCGGCTTGGAGTCTGCGGTCCCTCCAAGTAGGAACGACGAAGTAGGCCAGAATGAAGACGTATCCAGAAAGCAACAGGCAGAGGACGAGCTTGAGGAAGAAGACGAGCTCCTCGAGGGTTTGAGCGTCGGCAGAGGAGATGGCGGAAGTGAGGGTTGCGCGATCCTCGGTAGCGTCGGACCTCTTGAAGCTGTACCTCGAGGCCGAGCGGGGGGCTGTGATGGAACTGCCACGAGGAGCACCAGATTTGACATTGTCGTACCAGCTCCAGTGAGGGGAATTGGGGTTCCCACTCTTTCCACCGCTGGGCCCATACCTGAGGTTCCCGTTCTTGCCACTCTTCCCGTCAGGCCCGACCCTGTCGTTGCCGCTCTTCCGGTTAGGAGTCCTGTCGTCGCCGTACTTTCCATCTGGCCCCACCCTGTTGTCCCCGTTCTTTCGATCAGGAGATTTGTCGTCCCCATTCTTCCGATCGGGGGACTTCGTGTCAGAGTTTCTGTCGTTTCCGCTCTTCCCATCAGGCCCGACCCTGTCGTTCCCATTCTTCCGGTCAGGGTACCCGTTGTCGTTCTTTCCATCGGGCCCGACCCTGTCGTTTCCGTTCTTGTGATCGGGGGACTTCATGTCAGAGTTCTTGTCGTTCCCGTTCTTCCCATCCGGACCAACCCTATCGTTTCCGTTTTTGCGGTCAGGGGTCCTATCGTCGCCGTTCTTCCGGTCGGGGTTCCTGTCGTTGTCGCTCTTTCCGTCGGGCCCCACCCTGTCGTTGCCGTTCTTTCGATCGGGGGGGGGCTTCATATCGGAGTTTTTGTCGTTCCCATTCTTCCCGTCCGGCCCAACCCTGTTGTCCCCGTTCTTCCGGTCAGGATTCCTATCGTTGTCGTTCTTCCCGTTGGGCCCCACTCTGTCGCCTCCGCTCTTCCTATTGGGGTACTTGTCGTTCCCGTTCTTTCCATCCGGCCCAATCCTGTCGTTCCCGTTCTTCCTGTCAGGGGTCCTATCGTCGCCCTTCTTGCCATCTGGACCCACCCTATCGTCTCCGTTCTTCCGGTCAGGGGATTTGTCGTTTCCGTTCTTTCGATCGGGGGACTTCATATCTGAGTTCCTGTCGTTTCCATTCTTCCCGTCTGGTCCAGCCCTGTTGTCCCCGTTCTTCCGGTCAGGATTCCTGTCGTTATCGTTCTTTCCATCGGGCCCAACTCTGTCGTTTCCATTCTTGCGATCGGGGGACTTCATGTCAGAGTTCCTGTCGTTCCCATTCTTCCCGTCCGGACCAACCCTGTCGTTCCCACTCTTCCGATCAGGATACCGGTCGTTGTCGTTCTTTTGGTTAGGGCCTTTGACGTCGTCCTTGTCGCTCTTTCGATTGGGTGACTTTTTAACGCCAGAATCGTCGTCGTTACCACCGCCGTGTTCGTGTGGGAATTTCCTCACCCCGGAGTCGTCTTCATCTTCGTCCTCGTCCCACCAATTGTCATGACTCGGAGAGGAGACGCCGCCGTCCTGGTTGTAGTCATCGTCGCCCCAGTCCGGAGTATCCCCATCCTGATCGTCGTCGTCGTCCCACCCACCATGGTCCCAATCGTTCTCGGATTCATCGTCGGAAGGGGGTTGGTAATCGTCGTCGCCGAAATTGCCGCCTTGGTTATAATGAGGCTTGTCGTCGTCATCAGGGGAGTCTGGAGAGTCTGGAGAGTCAGGAGAGTCGGAGGAACCGTAATCAGAGGTGGGTTGCTGTTGGTACTTCGGTTGGTCACCACGCTTGATCTTGCACTTGTCGAGACAACTCTGGACACCAAGGGAGAACGTATCTGGTATCTGCGTTGGAGACAACGTGTGTGAGGATTGGGAGATCGGGCTCTATCGTGAGGAGCGGTGCTCACCGATTTGGCGATCCGCACGACCTCGTTGACTCCGATATCACCGAGCGTGGCATCGACGACCTCAGGTGGAATCCCGAAGACTACCAGGGGAAGAGGGTCAATCAATCGACAGATGAATTAGATCGCTGATCACTTACACCTCTGGGCAATAGTAGCAGCGCCAGGGTCGGCACTATTCAGACCAGCCACAAAGCTGACGGGCTCGCAGTCCAGGTTCGCTTGGTAGTGGAAGGAACCCTTGGGGAAGATGGCACCCTGGCCAGGGTTGAGGGTATTGGTGACAAATCGCGCCCCATTCTCTTGGATGAAACCGACTTTAAGGTTTGACCCAGATATCATGTAGAGGAATTCGGTGGCACGTGGATGGTAGTGAGGTGAGGATAATCCGCAAGGCCTGCGTGCGTCAAAAGTGATTGAGATCGATGGGAAACATATAGGGACAGAGAGACATACGCCATTTTACCGACAGTCAGAGACATGCCCTGACCGACAAGGAAAGGGAAGTCTGCGAGGTTGGCGACGGTGATATTTCCGCCAGCTCCCTTACCAACACCTATCCCGGCATTGAAGTCAAAGACGAACTGAGGAGGATAGTGGGTCAGCGTCGTCCCACACGTGGTCAGTGATCGTCGAGAACGCACATCACGTCCACTGAGCAGATTGAAGCGGGCGGCAGAGGTCGGTGCGTCCTCCAGTCGGTCTATAATAGCAGCAGCCTGGGCAGGGTCCGCGACCTGAGCAGTGGCTCGCAGAACGGCACCCAACACGAGCGTTGTTAAGGCGGCGCGCCTCATCTGTACAATGGAGATGGGGGGAGGGAGGGGGAAGGAGGGAGAGAATGGAATGCGGCCGCGGATCTCTCTATATCCCGGCTAGGACTGCAAATACGCCAGGGAGAGGGCTAGGACTGCAAATGACATTCAACTGCCTCACACCCTCTGTGCCCAACGGCAGCCATCTCGGATCGCCGAAACGCGAAAATGCCAAGACCGGAGAACAGTCAATCACAAAAACCCCTAAGCGGGTTGATGAACGAATGAGTGGCGATCTGAACTGTGCCGATCAGGGCCTGTCGCGGTTCTGGCCCGACCTCGTGAGTGCGTTCCTGATCTTCGACAACTGGGGAGGTGGCCAATCAGCTTGCTTCAAACGGAGCCAGGTACAGCGGATGTGTTTTTATCAAATTTCGGGCACCTCAGGCTGTGCGCGCCATCGGAATGGTCCAACGGAGGGGATTGATTGAGGCGAGTATTCTACGGGGTTCCAACTTTGCGTCCTTCTTTTTGAACCCATTCTAGCCAAGACCCTTTGTAGTTGTACAATCTAACGTGGGTGGACGTTAGGATGTCGTCGGGACGCAAATCCTGACAGACATACTTTTCGTAGCCGTTCTTCTTGGCAATATCTCCCGCCGTTGCGGCCCTCACACCGCTCCTACAATAGAAGATGATCTCTTGTTGTCTCTTCGGTTTCTTGAACCCGAACTGCTTTTCGAAGTCTTCCGGGCTCATATGTAACGAACCGGGAAGTGCAGTGAGGGGGATGTTGACGGATGAGGGGATCGAGCCCTGGATGACCTCGTCCGGCTCCCGGACGTCGATCAAATATGAATCCTGATGCGGGGTGTGAGTATCACGCGGCCAAAGCAAAGGGGGACAGACAGGGGAGGGCTGTTCAGTCATTAATTTCACTTGATCATAAGCGACTACGGGCGGACTCCAGGCATCAGACGAAGTTGGGTGACGGCGGACCGAATTTTGTTTCCCATTCCCATCCGAAACCGGCTGGCCGGTCGTCGATAGGTTCCGGGGAAGATACTTTCGTAATTGTCGAGCCGGGGTTAGAGCACTGGTGGATGCGAGTAATGGACGTCGCAGAGCTTGCGAAGCTAAGGCCCTGGACAACATGGAGGGAGTAGTGGACGAAAGGCGCGTCGGCGGTTGGCGATGGCGAGATCGTAATGTGTGACAAGTGTGACCACATCAGAGCACCACGTGGTGAGAAAAGCGTCCGGTGGGCCAGACGAAGGAAGCAAGAAATTCAGTTTACGCCATCCGGGCAACCATCCGCCTCTAGTTTATGCGTTCTCTTCATTGGTGTTGGAGACTTTGAGGTGCCCAGCCCAACAATCCCTTTTCGGATTCGAGCGCAACTATCCGGAACAATTTGATCCCGAGCCGAAGCCTGTCCTGCGACCTTTCGTAGGACGACCATGTCTCCCCGTGGTTTCAAACTGCAAACCCCTGTCTGGAAAGCCTTCCAGCGACTTTCAAATATTATTGGGACGAGACCACAATCTCTTAGCCGTGCGCCTTCCACTGACCCGTCCCTATTCACCGCCGCGCTCCCCGTCGATATCATCGAAGAGATACTGCTCTACCTGCCCGGCCAGGATGTCGTCAGGATGAAGCAGGTTGGTTGGGCGGCGGCGGGGCGTGAACATCTAACCGACCGGCTGATCCGTGTTTCTCGTTTTAGGTCAGTCGGGCCTTCGCCGAATTGATCTCTGCGTCTCCATTCTTGGAGCACCGGCTTGAACTCCTCGCCGCCGGCTTGGTCGACAATCCTTACTCCCCATGCAGTCTTGAGGAGGGACGAAGGCGGGTCAAAAAATACTTGGATGTGTGGAAGAATCTGAATGCCATCAAGAAACGCAGTCACACCCTGCGCCTGCAAGACGTTCGCTGGAGGGGGCTGGTTTCTGTAGGTCGGGACCTCCTCGCCGGACATTCTGGCCGTTCAGTTTTCTTTATTCGCGTGCCTTGCACTACCGCGGGTCGGAGGGATGTCGAGGAGTGGACGGTTGATCCCGCCGTCACTCCGTTCTTGCCCCGCACGTTCACCGTGTACTCGCCAGACCATGTCCTTGCTCTCGTAGAGTGGTGGCACCCGTAAGTTTGGACATATTTTACCCAAGGAATGTGGTTCTGACCAGTTCACAGCGTTTTCCAAATCCGCCTCCTCGATGCCAAGGACGGGTCGCCTCACCATCTGCCGCTCAACAGCGTCATCTCGTGGGACACGGGCTTAGATAGCGCAAGTGTAGACGTTCCGTGCGCGAAGATGAGCGCCTCCAGATTGATGCTTTTTGTTTCCACGTCCTCGCTCAATACCTTGATTGTCTGGGATTGGAGGACCGGGAGTATCGTAAGAGTCTCCGATTTTTCGTTGACTCTGACTCTCATTTCCCCCACCATTGCAGGTTCTCAAAATCTCTGACGTAGGAGACATTTCTATGCGGCACCAATACTCCGCGTTCAACTTCCTGGACGAGTTTCGACTGGTAATCTCAACGGGAGGGGTCACCTCGAGAGAAGACGAGCCTGGTCTGATCATATTCGACACATCCGTTCCACAACAATCACCCGATAGTTGGCGGCGGTTGAACATAGCCCCAACGCACCACAAGCGGTATGCTATGAATCCACGGTCCTGGGAGGCCCAGATCCACGTAGACAGCGAAAGGTCACAAGGGGGAGGCTCTTGCGACGGACCACTCATCGTCGACCAAGCTCAATCCGTGGTTGTCATCGTTCTTCACCATCGCGAGCGTGTGGCCCTTCCCGGTGCGGATGTGGTTCTCGTCGTCCGGGCTGCATCTCTGGTTAGATACCTGTCTTCAACCCCCTCCGGTCAGCCCATACCATGGAATAAGTGGAAGGGAGACACGATGGCCGTGGAATTCCCGAATATTGGCGCCTCTTATGTCCAGACTTTCGTGCTCGGCACCCACGTTTTGTTGATAACCTGTAGGCGAGGGAATTATATTGTCCGGGGATACGATTTCAGCTGGTGGGGATGTAAGGCCCTGGTTCGCGTTGGAGACGGACGGAAGGAGAGGAGGGTCATGCCTAACCTCGAGAAGGTCTGGTCTCGGAGAGAACCTAATGTTGGGCTGGAGACGATGCTAACCTTGGGTGACAGTCTTGTAATGTGCATGGTGGGTGGTTCACAGCCCAACCGTACGGAGGACTTACCTGTTGTGCGAGAAGAATGTAGTTTCTCCCAGCGAGATATGTGTCTGGGAGTTGGCCTAGTCGTGGACCATCACGTTGACACATTCTGGGCCCGAATGAGCGTATCCGTTTACGATAATTCTGCAGGCTCCTTTTCTGGGTTTGATTTTGTACGGATAGATTACAGGAAGAATTCATGCGTTGTCCGTTTGGACTATGATCTCCAAATAAGGAAGACGGATGTTTGGCAAAAGCTTGCGAACCAAACAAACACTGGTGTTCCGCTGGGACTTGGACGGCCTTGGACATTTCCTTACATTTAACACACTGCAACGATGATATTACCGCGGCTCACGCATCGCGCCTTCATGGGCTTAAGGCCGCCTTATTTATGCTTTTGGGAATTGGATATTAAGGATGCGGTACGCGGTCTTGACGTTTTTTTTAGATTTCTGGGCTGCATCTCAACAGGTAGGTGGGCTGGGTATATATATTTCTCGATGGAAAAGATTAGGGGAGCACCGACTTGGACTGCGGTCGTGGTGATCTCCCGTCCGTTGGTGTGAGCTTTCCCGAAGCAACGAGAGAGTCGGGTGGCCATCGCGAACGGTAAACCCTCCGCATCCCGGTGATACACCCATCTATTGGCGTCGTGCAAGGCGAGTCCTGAGGTGTGTAGACGGTGGTCCGCACGTTGGAACCGGCCCCTGGCCCACTGTGTACAGTGTACACACCGGGTGATGCCGAGCATGTATATGATCCGCCAGATTGGGAATC
>Ga0307511_10004433_pt1 | contig 14336 bp, 11 predicted proteins | sample 13_EM_MG_FD_200266 | JGI IMG/M metagenome (GOLD analysis project Ga0307511, IMG submission 200266) | Populus trichocarpa ectomycorrhiza microbial communities from riparian zone in the Pacific Northwest, United States - 13_EM | ecosystem: Host-associated > Plants > Roots > Unclassified | place... | reverse complement strand
TGGCAGAAGACAGGAATGTATTTCGATAGTGATTTAGGCATCTCGAAGCGACAGGGTTCCGGCCCGAATTGCATCAAGTTCCTTCTTCCCGCTTCGCTCGTGCCTTTGCAGTTTCTTCTCTTGTTTTAACTCGTCCATATCTTCGGGGTCACTCAGATTAGTAGAGTGCCATACACCACTGAATCATTCATGTTCATGATACCTACCTGATGTATTCGCAGGATTTTCCACTTTTACGTAGTATTTGGTGCTTTGGTAGATCGATGCGGAGGTCTCTGTGCATGTCCATCACCTGACAATTTGCCCCACATGTGCACTGTAGAAATTTGCAGACAGCTGAGCGAGCGCCCCCCTTCTCGTACAGCGTCCGTCTTAGACGTAATAGACCTTACCAATTCATTCGCAGGAACCAGAGATATGTTGCAAAGGGTTGTGCTTAGTGGGTGTCAGATGCAGTCTGGCTTCTCAATTAATGTCAAGACCCTGCAGCAATCCTCGGCCTCCAGGGCTGAGCGGAAACCCCCGAGGCGCCATATACCAAGCCGGAACAGACCACTCGTGCACCTGGCCTGAAGGAGATTATAGATACTTTATATACAGTATATGAAATTCTTGGGAAATAATTCTATAGTGGAGTGGTTCTACGTGGTTCCAGAGACCCTCTAATTATCTTTGGACTTGGTCCTGGAGGTAATAAATTTAAAACTCCAAAGCAGCTGGACGTTGGGTGCTCTGATCCTGCACATCCGGAATATCTACATCGATCTCAATCTGTTGTCTTCATCTATTTCCCCATTCACCAATTTGACTTACTATTTGTGTGCTTTTGAATTCTATAAAATATTTCTATTCGCGGTATTGTAGGGCTGAATCTAAAGAAGACACTTGGTAAATCCTATCAGGAAAGAAGATATGTAACTAAAACACTCTAGGGGAATACTACTTATAAGAAAGTACCTATGATTAAGAAAGTAACCGTAAATAAGACGCGAAGATAGCTTTTGGCAAAGCCGCCGTACTGTAAAAAAGACTGCAGTCTTGTCCACGAGTCCTTACATTATTCTCAACAACAAACATATCGATATCAACCCGTAAGCCGTAGCCACCACCGGCGCTTCAGTCCCACTGCTCCGTCCTCGTCCGGTTCCTGCAACTGAAACCAAGCAATCCGGCTTTCTGGATACCGCTGGACGGCTTCTGTCATCCGCTCGAATCTGTCAAGTATGACTGCGACGCTACTCGTAGGCGCATACTTCCGCGCCAGGCTTATTGCCGTTTGTTGTGTGTTTAGCACCTTCACATTGAGCTCACGGTCAGCTCCGTAGCGCAACAAGAGCTTCACAATTTTCTCCCTTCCATGTTTGCAGGCAGAATGTATTGGCCGCCAGTTATCGATCGTCGCTTGCCTCGCTAACACTGGGTGGATCCGAACCAATTCCTCTGCCATCCCGACATCGTCCGAGTGCTTGATAACTGAGAACAGCATTTGTGCAGCGAACTTGTACTGCTCATCTTTGTCTTCAGGAAAATATGGTATGAGCAGTCGACCGATAGAGGGGGCTGGGTTCGTGTGCATAAGCACCTCGGCTAGTATTTCTGAAAACAATTGTCGCATAACAATATTGGCCTTCTTGTCACCTAATCTGGATTCCATTTTCCTCAATACGAACCCAGCAACTTCGCTGTTCCCGCTCCGGAAGGCATGGAATAGGACATGGGACTGCCTAGGGCTATTCCAGCGGATATGGGTCCTTGAGAAGAGGGTCTCGACCATCCGAATATCCTTCGTTACCGCAGCCTCCAGCGGTGACTGCCCTTGTGCGTTGAGCAAGTTCGGATCTGCACCCGCTTTCAACATAGCCCGCAAAACGCCTCTCTTGCTATGACGTACAGCCAAATGGAGCGCAGTTGAACCATCCATAGCCCTTGCATTCAGATCTATCTCAGTCCCGAGCGAAAGCAAAAATTTGAGGACCTTTGATGAACCACTCTGAGCCGCTAGGAGGAGCGGCGTGGTCCCAGTTTCATCCTTCTTTGCCACATTGCTCCCCTTTACGACCAGTAGGGTAGCAATTTCCACGTAGTCGAATTGGCAAGCACGGTGAAGGGCAGTTTGACCGTCTGCTCTACAGCTATGTGCCATCGCCGGTCGTGCTTCGAGAAGCCTGTTAACTATGCTGGCGTGGCCATGCTCAGCCGCGAGGTGCAAAGCCGTACTTTTGTCTGTTGTAATCTGCTGAAGGTCCACTGTGCCGAGGAGCTCTTCGACTATCTCCAGATGACCTTCTGAAGCAGCTATGTGCATGGCGGTATAGCCCCTCTTGTCTTCCGCGCACATGTTCCACCCCCCGCGGCGAAGGATCCGTACCATCACAAGATAGCCACGAAATGCTGCTAGATGCAGGGCTGTCCATCCAACGTCCCCTTGCTGTGAATCAAATGTAACTGAAATTTTTTGATTTGTTGGTGCACCAACTCTAATCATTGCACTCACACCTTGGCGCAGATCGTGGCCTGCAGAGATCAGGCATAGCAAACCTCGCTCAGATGGTGACAATGGGGAGCAATCTGCACCATATTCGATAGCCGCTGCAGCTGTTTCGAATTGCCTGCATTGCATAAGTAATTTTAGGAACTTACCACTTTTACTCCCATCACCTGACTTGTGCTCTTCTGGTTGTTCTGGTACAGCTGACTCCCGGCCACCTCCCACCATATGGAAACCTAGGGGGGTGACTTCCATTTTCCCCTCCGGTATTTTCAACAGCGCCGACGCCCCAGCTACTTGCTCAGTATCACCGTTGGTGTTAGTGCCTGGGTGGTGCTTCGCCAATGAGCCTGCGTTCATGATTTCTATATTGCTCATGTCGACACTCGAATTTTTGCACAGAAGTAGGAGTAAGGGCATCGTATTAATATTTTTGGTATTTTCCTGCACTCTGGTATAATGTCTCTCGAAGTTGAGTTGCGCACCGTAATCGACCAGAAGCTGAACCAGGTCTATATCCCCATTCGCAAGGGCCCGACCTATCGTTAGTCCAGCAGGCTCAATGCTCAAGTCGAGACCGTTGCCTAGCAAGAACTTGACAGAAGAGACATGATTATTCAATACAGCCCAATAGGCGGGGGTGGCCCCTGTTTCGTCAAGGTCGTTAACGTTAAGCCCTTCCTTGATGTACAATCCAACAAGCTCTGGTATTCCTTGCTGTGCTGCGATGTGGAGCAGGGACCGACCACCGACTCTGTATTTTAGATTAGCACCGCGGGATAGAAGTATGGCGGCATTTGCATATCTTCCGCCGAGGGTTGCGGCAAAAAGTGGTGTACCACGAAACTCGGAACAGTCCTTCGAGTTCGGGTCGGCACCTTTGTCGAGCAACATTTGTAATATCTTTGGATTGCTGCAGCGCTGGGCAGCAATGTGTAGCGCACTGGCTCCCATTGTATCCCTTAAATTGACATTAACTCCTGCGTCTAGGAGTTTTTGGAATACAAGCTCGTCATTGGAAACTGCAGCCATTGCATGCAAAAAATTGCACGATGGATGTGAAAACGTCAGTGGGTAGCCGTTTTCACCAAATGCCCTGATGACATTTTTTCGACGCTCCTGAAGGGCCTCCCCGACATATAGCGCAGGGAGTGGAAGTGGGAGTGGGTTCTGAAGAAAAAGAGAGACAAGTCTGTAGTCGTCGAAACCAGTCGCGATGTCAAGGGGCGAACTCCTAACACCATCCTGCAGCAAAGGATCTGCGCCTGCATCAACCAGACATTTACAGATTGCAAGGTCTCGAGCGCTTGTAGCAAGGTGCAACGCGGATTGCCCGTGAATGTTTTGGAGATTTACTGGGAACCCTCTCGCTGCAAGATGCCTGACAATCGTTAAATGGCATTTGGCAGCCGCTAAGTGCAGAGCAGTGTTCCATGTAGTGTCATCGTAGAAAATAATCTCATCATCGTCGGTAAGCTCAGTTAGCTGCTGTAGGATTTGTGCGGACATATTTGCTTTGAAGCTATGGACTACAATGCATGGTCAGCTGACAATATATTGGGGATGGAGAAGTTGCTCTCTTACATACTCTATGTAGACAGCTGGGGTACTCCTAATGTAGCAATTGCACACAGCATCTGTAACAATGTTCGAAGGTAGGAATCGACCATAATATATTTCGTGAATGCGATGCAGACTTAAGGGATTAATCTTATTAGTCGAGCGGCTGATTGAGGATGAGCGGCTGAACAAAAAGCAAATCGGATTCACATATTATGCGAGCCTCAGGGGCGAGCCATGACTTGAGAGCTCTATACCAATAATTCACTTGACCGAATATACATAGATATCAGAATAATCTAACAACATTACTATCATGGACGGAATTTACGAATGCGAGTTGTCGGGTTATGACGAATATGGCAGTGGAGTCGACAGCATAATCGATAAGCAGGCTGATGAGCACACGGCGGAAAAAGCGCGCAGCAGCCAACTCAATGTCATGCGAAAACTCCTAAAGCGCATTAATTTAGTCCGGTCTCGAAACACTGCTGGGCGTGATTTTGCGGAATTTAGGTCGATACCTGTTGGTCGAGGGGCATACTTCCAGGTGCGCAAGCTTGCTGGTGGTACAACTGCTGCAAAGTATCCCGTAATACACAACAAGGACGGTGGTGGCATCGAAATCCACCCTAAAAACTATATTGCTGCTGCACAGGAGCTTCTGGTCCTTCGCCATGGGCCTCTTCGCAGCCATCGGAACATCGTTAACATAGTTGGCATTTGCTGGACCAGGGTCCTACCCTCATTTATGCCCATCACCCTCGTGGAGTATGCCCCTCATGGGACGCTTGCAAATTATCTCGGGGTAAATCCTTACATCGACTCGGGGCTAGGGAATTCACTTATGCAAGATATTGCGCGTGGACTACAAGCATTACATGCCTGCGGAATCACGCATGGTGACCTCAAGATGGACAACATACTGATTTTCGATGTTCTGGAAGGGCAAACTCCACCACTCTTTCCAGTGGAAGCAAAATTGTCGGACTTTGGGAGTTCCGTTCTGGTGAGTGATGGCGAAACACGACTCACTGGCCATCTACCTCGATGGTCAGCACCGGAGAGCAAACAAAACATCCTACCGCATAACCTCCACTTATGTGATATCTATGCATTCGGTTTGGTATGCTGGTGCCTGGCACTCAATGGCAAGGAGCCTTTCGAGGGAATGGACGACGACGCAATTGAATCTCACAAGTTGTCGGATTTAGTTATCAGTTGCTCAATACAGTCGATTGAGGAAGAATACGATACGAAGATGCTGTTGCGTGGTGATTTCGATGACCGCACCCGCTTCTTCGTGTACCGTAATACTGTTTCTATGCCCCGCCGGGTCTTTGAGCAAACCCTGACCTTAGAGCCCACCAAAAGAAGCCTCCAGAAGGCACAAGAAATTCTTTCAAACGAATCATTTTACGGGTAAGTCTCCTGAATGTTTTAGTTTAGAGCACCCTAACAAACAATATAGATACCATGAAGAACACATTCTCCACCAAGAGACAGAAAAGCTCGAGGACATCGTGGTAGGCAATATCGCTATGGAGCTGCCACCTACACACAAGTACGATCCACTAACTGAAAGGGGCGATTTTTAGGCACAGATTTCATTCGGCAGGTTACTCCAGGCCCCGAATTATGTGAGAACGGAGTTTCTGGAATGCCTCCAAGAGCGCGCCAGGGATAACTCATTGGATATGTATACGCGCTCCGGGGAAGCCTTGCAACTCTGTTGGGCCTATATCGATGGCTTCGGTACGAAACAGGACATCGATACTGCTCTGGGATGGATCATCAAGTCCGCTGAGCTTGATAGTTCCCGCGTTACAGGACTCATAGCGCGCCTTTTCGATATAGCTAGACAAACGCAACCACCTGCCCAATCACAATGGTTACATGAAGGTGGTCAGGCGCACACGTCGGTTAATATTCCTGACGAAGCCCCAAGCGAAGTCCAGGATGCCCTGATGCTATCCATGGGCGCCGCGGAGATGCACTCTTGGGACCTCGGAATATCGCTATCTGACTATAACAACCAACTCTTCAATGCAAAAAACGTCGAAACAATTTTCCCAGCGACTCAAGTACGAGAAGGCCTAGTTTTCTTGTTGTCCACGAAGAAAAACAATATTGTCCATGCTGGTGCAGCAGCGGGAGTCGATCTTAGTAACTTTGACATTGTGCTCACGAAGGCGCCAGAATATATCAACATGACTGATACGAACGGCAACACCCCACTTCATAGTGCTCTTAGGTGCAATAATCCGAGGCATGCTGGGTGCCTCCTGAAGCATGGGGCTGATGCATCGCTGACCAACAAGTGTGGCGAAAGCCCTCTCCATTGGCTTGTCTTTGTAGATCCGGTGGAGCAGCGTGGTCTGGTAGAATTGATGGCACCAACATTAACTCGTGAAAATCTAACTCTTGCTGCAGGGCCGAATCCCGAGCTCTTCGGTTTCTATGGCTACGTACGGCATGGGGGAACACCATTACATTGGGCAGTTGAAAGCAATTGTCCAGAACTGGTTGAAGCACTCCTTAACGAAGGCGCTGACCCTCAGGCTGTCTATCGGCATCATACGCCAATTGATCTGGCGGTCCTTAGAAACAATTCCGAGGTTCTTAGGAACCTTTTAAGCAATACTAGCGACGTACCAATTTACCCGACAGTATCTAGTGAGGATGAGTGGCGACTCATCTATGAGAGCTATGTTCATTATGGCACAATGGGCATGCTGCCCCATGACCGGTGGTTGTTTCATGGGCGGAACTGGTCGAACTGCATGCGTAGCACTATCCATGTTCTCCAAGAATTCAGATTGGACGTTGCTACCGAAAATAACCCCATATTAGTTGCGGCATATGGAACCTATGACAGTACGGAAGTCCTGAGGTTATTGGTTGATGAAGGCTTTGATAACCAACTGGAGTCCAAGCCTCTCTTTTGGCGGAATGTATTGGGTGAATGCATTCAACATGCCCATCCTTCCGTACTGCACTTCATTTTTGACCAGTACCTGAAGTATGCCCCATTGACTGAAATGAGTGGTGCGGACGATCTATTATTCAAGAGTATGGTCAGCTTGAATTGCGATGCCTCGATCGTTGCCAGAATACTAGAGACTGGAGTGGACATCAACGTTAGGAATCTAAGCGGAGAGACTCCATTGCTGAAGGCTGTGATGGCTCGCAATTATGAGGTTGCAAGCTTCCTCCTCAGTCAAGGAGCGAGTGTCAAGACCCCACTCTCTGACGGGCCCACTTTCTTATTTCCCTTTCTTACGGACAGGGATATCGACCTCGGACCATTGAAATATCTCTTAGAGCCCTTGCATCCGTTAAACGACCAGATTCCGGATTTCATTATATCTCCTAATACGCAAACCAGCGCTCTTCATGTGGCCTGTGAGCGGGGAAGCCTTGCCATTGTCGAGTACCTGTTAACGAAATTGGTCGATGTGGAACAAATTAATCTCAAGGAACGCTCCAAGGGATGGACGGCATTGCACTTCGCCATATTTCTTGGCCATTCTGACATTGCCGAGATTCTTTGCAAAAGAGGAGCAGATGTCAATGCCATTGGAGGGATTCCTATTGGGCTACAGAGGACCCCCCTTGATCTATGTTTGCAGCGAGGTTACCCGCAAAAGGAGGCTATGGAGCGTAGTCAGATGCGCAGTTTTCAGGACGTTTGCCTTGGTCGGTTTCACATTGCAAGATACATAGCCGTGGAACACAGGCCACGTAGGGACAAGCTCCGTTCAAATTGGCAATTGCCATTGTCCCTAAAGTTTGCTATACTTGGCGCACAGGCAGGGTTTCCGAAAGTTCTTGAGAAAGTTGTCCAGGAGTTTCAATACGAGTTTGTGGACGCCGCTTTTCGACAGTCCATTCTTGATTCTCTTTTATTCTTTGCATGTGGTAGCAAAAGTGTTTTGAGCGTTCGGATTTTGGTTGATGCAGGCGCAAACGTCAATTACTGCAGCAGAAAATCGAACACCCCCCTGCATATCGCGGCACGCTATGGCAATCCATCCACCCTTCACCTTCTAGTCCGGCGGGGGGCAAAGGTGAATGTAGTAAATGATGACGATGACGCTACGCCACTCCTTTATGCACTGCAAAGCAAAATGCCGTCCTCCATCCGGGTCCTCAAGAGGGCTAGAGGGCTGATAGCCACCCCGCGGGGAGTGTATATAAAGTATCTGTTTACTAACCTGGGGCGAGAGGTTCCGCATATACGTGGTGCTGACCTCCCACTTATGTCTATTGGTTTGGAGGGTGAACCGAGCTACGAGTTTGAGGCCCTGGGTGATGAGTGGGACGGAGACGAGGCCGAGGGGTGTGATAGAGACCACGAGGCGGAGGAAGACTCTGAGGGTACTGGTACGGATCAAACGTCCGACGGGTTCGAGACCGCGTCTGAGGGGGGGGCTAGCGGTGAAGTTCACAAAGTCGAAGGTCTTGAGGGCGGTGCTGAGGACGGCTACGGTTTCGAGGATGAATATGGCGACGGCGGAAAATTTGAAACTCCCGAGAATACAGATGTTGTCTGGTTGGATGGCGAATCCGATCACCCTCATCAGGATGTAACGGTGCTCAACACAAAGCATTCGACGGAGCACTGCAGGCTCCCCGAGCCGGCTCACAATTTCCAGGCGGCAAGTACCTACAGCACAGTACCATCCACAGCGGCTTGGCGCCTCTTTTGTTGTTGGTCGCAGACTCGCCGACGGAAGACGAAGCAATGAGGTGAGAGGCTGCATAGTCTTGTCGATCAGATCAATCGGGGCAACACAGTTTAGCGACGAGATATGCATATATGGTAATGGGCGTGGGTAGGAACCTGTGATGATAGTGTTCATGAATATGCGTGCTGCTGTTGTGATTTATATATCATTTGTCCAGTTGTGTGGGGTAAACAGAAGGGTCTTCATGATCAGTTGAGCATCAGGATCGTTTCTCATTACATTATCTCTTTAATCTTACGATTTTTATCTTGAATAAACTTAATGTGAACCCATACCTGTTTTCTGTGGCCTATGAGTGTCGCCATGATAGGGAGGAAGGATTGCCATAATTTCACTGCTTCCTCCACAGTATCTATAACTGAGCAAGGCGTCGCAAGGCACACTAGCTTGCGAATCGGATCCTCCACTGCATTTAATTATCAACCTTCGGAGGTATTGAGGGGACATCAAGAGTCTGGTGCAATCCTGTGCAGGTGCCCGCTTATTTGCACCAGGGTCAGGCATAACATGGGGAATTGCAAAGTGTTCATTCGGGACCGGCTCGATTAGCACCACCCGTTTCCGTTTGCGATTGTTATTGATAACCAGGCTATAAATCGATAGATCTGTACGAGTCCGCGGCTACATACTGTAATTATTAAGCCCCTTCATTCCCGATATTTTATGCCTGACCCGAGTAATTTCGATCACTAAATTCGGAATTTTGTCTCTATCTATATAAATTAGATACTAGCACCATCCAGTTTCCTCAACACCCTAACCACGTCCCACGAAAATAACTCAAGCAGTGGCGCTGCACTACCAGTTCCACCATCTGTCAGCCCAGCATCTATCCAAGCTTCATCTTTGTCAATACACAGGAGAACCACATCCCTATATGCCTCACCAACATAGTGTGCAAGTTTTCGATGGCAGTCATTCACAACACGCCGATGAAAGTCAATGGGGCTATCATCGCTCACTGAAAGGTAGTGTAAATCTTGCCACATACCGATCTCGAAAAGGATCATCCCGAGGGAGTAAATGTCGTGGTAGCGATAATATCGGCGATGTGGCACTGCGCGCAGGTCTGGGTGTTGCCACAAACTCCATGGGGTGTCTAGACTTCGAACATCAATGGTAATGTCTCCCGGCTTGTCGGGACGGGAAACACCAAAGCCCATTATCTGTGGTCTTGCGAACTCGACTGCGTTCATTGAGCCTGGTTTGTGGAACATCACGACATTGGCACTAGTCAGGGCCTTATGGACCCAGTTGACGCTGAGAAGAGCAAGTAACCCTTCAGCTACCGCTGCAGCTAATTGGTATTTCTCCTCCAAGGTTGGCCAGAGCTGTTGCGACTTCGCCACCGCCCGGGACCTGGGGTTTCGCCGTATGACTGAGTATAAGGAAGTAGTGTCGCGGTAGGGATCTGCAAAATCTGGTGGCTGGTAGATAATTGCAAATTCACTCCGCTGGAAGTGGAGAAAGCCTGTGGAAATGGGGAATATGAATGTCGACGGCCTATCGATCGTTTGAAGTAGCTCCGAGAGCTGCCTAATTCGTTCTTGGAGTAATTTGAGTTCGGTTACTTCCAGTGAAGGATCAAAAACGACGAATTCCACAATGACAGGAATACTGGATTCCGGGGTCCTAGATGTTTCTACCACGTACAGAATCTTAGAACCGTCCACACATTTAATCTCAGAAACGGATCCGGATAGTAGGATAATTATATACCTGGATAGTACAACGACACCTGCCGAGGTTTTTCTGAGCTTTTCTGCACCAGCTCATCAAACCTAGCGATTTGAAACTTTGCTAATATTTTCGGAGGATGCAACGAGGAATATGAAGCTGTGGACGCCATGGCTGTTTGTTGCTGTTGCCGTTCAGCCTTGATGGCACAGGCAGTGGATATGTCATGGTACAGCTGGCCAGTTAACCCACGTGCTGCGGTAGCAATGTTTGTCAACTCTGCACTGTCCTCTGATAGCGAGACTGCCCTCACCCCAACAACCGCATCAGCAAAGGCTCGCTCTCTTGGTGCAAGCATTTCCCGCAACCCATCATTGTAGTATTTCAAGCTATTGATGTATTCCATGATTTTCTGCCGATCACTTGTATCATCATTCAAAGCCCAGCCGAACTTGACCTTTTTGAAAAAGCTTACACGGCTGCTGAGTACTTGCCGCTGCCGGTTGGCCTTCGTGATAGCCTTCGCGACTAACCCTACAGCAAAAAGCGCCTTCGAATTCTTTCCCGACGGCGACGGTTCCGGTGGGGATGACACTTGTACTTCCGCGTTTGCATTAATATTTTCGGGAATGTCCTCGTCCATAACGTCTAGACGGTACTTCGTTTTAACAGCATCGAGGGTATTGAGGATAACATGGACCTGCTCGATGTTCCTCACAAGATTCCGCAGGAATGCCTCTCGGTAGGTTTGGTCCCAGGATGTTTTGAGGCATTGGTTAATTGAGTCCTCCGTGATTGTAGGACTCCCGGTATCATCTGTTGTTAAAAGACCACTCTGCTGTATCCACGTCTCGAACCGAAAATATTCAAACGCAATCATCCCAGCATAGGTTCCTGCGGACCTCAATTAGCCCCCGGAATTATACAGCTACGCGAGCTTGACGACACCAAAGATTCATGCATGTAGGTACTTACCAGCAGTGCCGGCAAAGCTCTGAGCAGCTGAGAGGTGTCGGTAGAGATGGAATGTCTGCTGTACCAACTGCGTTGCACTAGTGACTGCACCAAGGTCTGCCATTATTATAGCTATAACTGTTGCGCTTCAGGTGGGATATCTATATTGGATCGCAAATTTAGGATTGATCATGAAAGGGCACAAGCTGGGGTATATGTAGCTCTCACCTAGCCAGAGCCATAAGGATTTGACAACGGATGAATACTCGTACTGATCCGATCACAGATTTGTCTTACAGGCTGATATATGAGACACATGCTTCAGGTTTTCGTCCCGGGTTGCTTTTACCAGTAGTGAAGTTTTTGGTACTCGCTAAAAGCCCTGGCAAGGTGCTGGGTTGTAATAAAACTTTGAATGAGATTATTAAGATAAAACCTTCTGAATTATTATTCATTCAGCTCCCAGAAGGTGCAGAACTCATCAGAGGGCAGAATACATGTATATTTATAATCATACAACTTTGTGTGGAAATATATGTACAGTGCGCCTGGGGGAAAGTTTCCGCGACCCTCAGACATGCATTAGACATGGATGCCCATGCTCGGAATATGCAATAAGGGCCTTTCATATACCTCTGCATCGCACCTATAGGTCACCCTCAATAGCCCTCAAAAGGTTCCGATATAACCACCTCAATGTGGAGCCCTCCTCCGCAACTTGGTAGCCCTCTAAAGCTTCATTTTTTGGGGTTTATGCAACCTTATGTCTTGGACACCATCCGCACTAGCAGGTTGACCTGAGACAAAAAAAGAAAAAAAATATGGGGTCGCGGATACTTTTCCCCAGGCATGGCAACTACGTCAGTCATATTCCCAACCACCTGGATAATCCAAATATTGATTCCCTCTCCTAATTTCTCAGTAGTTATGTCAGAGGGATTAGTATCCTGAAGAGGACTGCAAAGGTAGGGCTTCTAGATTGCATGCGATGGTTTTTCACTGGTTTTCAAATTGGTCTTAAAACGACCTCGGAATGCAGTACATATGCCAGCGGTTAAGCGGGACGTATCCTATGAACTGGTAAAACATTGTAAGACAGTAGCTTAATTACAGGGGGTTTTCACATTAAAGCCACCTCAGTTGTGTCTTACCAGTCCATGGGATACACGGTACTTACGTTCTGAACCCCCTATTCACACTGCATGTTAATGTAGTACAGATATGGAGACCATGCAAATTACTCAACAATAGGTAGCACGAAAGGAGAAACACAACCGTGCGGATCATTTGCTCTCAATGGGAACTGCCGGTACTAGAAAATATGTAGTAACTAATTTCGGGGCGTAGCGCTAAGCCTAGAGTAGTTTAACGTGCACTTGGGAACGGGCTGAGATTTAGCATGGTGACTTCAGCCTTGATATCAGCCATAGGTTGATAGAACATGGTGATGGATCATCCACCGTCAATTCTATCTACGACATAATGCCGGACTTTCAAAGCGGCGGTGGTTGGTGGTTGCACATAAGGATTAATATGACAATCGAAATTTACCTAACGGGGTCTTTGAATTTTACAACCCTCAATTGGTCTCTGGAGTTCAAATACTGCCCTGAACGTAGCCCTCACACCAACCGGCCGAACGGGATGGTTGAAAGAGAAAATACAAATATGGGGAACCAGGTTCGCCAGACATAGCTCACATCTCTGCGGTGGCCTAGCAGATAAGGCAGCGGTTTTGCTAGGCATAGATAGGTATGTTGGTCTCTCGGGATAAGACAGCGATTTCGCCGGCATAGCTAACATCTTCTCCTGTATACGTACTCCACAGATACAACAGCAAAACCGCCCTGCATAGTGCATGCCTCCACCAGGACTCAGCAGATGTGATAGCGAAATCGCAGGTATAGCGTGTCCTCCAATTGGGCTTAGTGGGCAAGGTAAGAGGTATTCCAGGATTTCTCCCGGCATGATAGCACCTCTCCCGAGATTCAAGGAAATAGTACGTTCCTCTAGTTGGACATAGCAGATATGGCAGCGGAGTCTTCAAGAATACAAAGCGATGTAGCAACAAATTCGCCCGGCCTATGTAATACCTCTTCCAGCACTCAGTGCATGTGGTAGCATCAGTGGATGTGGCAGCACTCAGTAGTTGTGGCAGCATAATCCTACATCCCTCTGATTGGACTCTGTTGGTGTGAGTAGGGCGGGTGGAAATCCGAGGTGATATAGGCATCAGGTGGCAAAAAATATCATATATAGTTAGAATAGAAAATCTGTTACAAATTGCATAAGGTGAATTTGGAGTGGGTAATAAATCGATATACCAATGTGCTTACAGCTACACGCTACAAGTTGTACCATGCATGCATTGCCACCACTGGCAGCAACCCAGCGGGGATAGATGGCAAGATTGAAGATGATTGAAGATGACAAGATTAAACATGCAGCCCAGTAGTATGATAGATATATGATGAGGACTACCCCAAAGGTGTATCTGCGGAGCGCGGGCAGATAACGAACTCCTACAGATACAGCTATAAGTGCTTAGAAGTCGAAACGCCCTAATTAACTAAATACTGCATTTGCGTAGGCACGTGCAGTTGATATTTTGTTGCCAGACTGCTCCCGCACCTACTAACCACTGTGATCGGAGATAGGTGGCCGCAACTCGGTAACATATACTCATATGCACATGTGTGACTCGTGACACCCCCTAATATTACCAACGGCCTAGTAGCTGAGTGATGGTAAAATATGTGGAAGATTAGGTAAACGGTACATGTTCTGACCCATTCAGCAATACGGCCCAGTCAGCAATGGGCCGGCCCATTGGTCAATGGGACGCTACTGCTGGTTGGGCCGGCCCATACACCAATGGCGCTAATGACCGGCCCATTCACCAATCT
>Ga0307511_10004432_pt1 | contig 14336 bp, 14 predicted proteins | sample 13_EM_MG_FD_200266 | JGI IMG/M metagenome (GOLD analysis project Ga0307511, IMG submission 200266) | Populus trichocarpa ectomycorrhiza microbial communities from riparian zone in the Pacific Northwest, United States - 13_EM | ecosystem: Host-associated > Plants > Roots > Unclassified | place... | reverse complement strand
CAGTTCGTTGGCTTTCATGAAGGGTGATGCATAGTATACCATGTACATAGGGGTCGCAGACCAGTGCTCTTGCCTGCTCTCAAATGTGATGCTATCGATAACAGCTCTTGCAGGTCTAGGAGGAAATCTATCTCTCTGGGGCTTTATCCAAGCGCAATCCACTGTCCAGTCCAGTGGGAGAGACTAGAGTACCGGCATGTGGTCCAGCTCCTGCTCTATTTTGAGGCTGGTCAGTTGAATCAGCTGCTTGGTTGTCTAAAGTATTTGCATAGTGCCTGAACGGTTCTCGAAGAGTTTCTCGATGCGATCGAGGAAAGTTCAACAGGATAGGCTTACCTTTCCCTCTTCACCCTTTATTTTTCCTTGTCTCACGAGCTGTTTGCTGGCAATTGGAGGCTAGGCAACTTGAGCAAGGCATGGAAGCTTCGATAGAATTCATGATCGATTCTTTACATACATTCCATACATATCATGAGACATCTTCGTTTTGTTGAGGGGAAGCATCGGAAATGAATGGTACCGTGTGGGAGAGAGTAATGAGTGAAGACAGGGGCGTTGTCATAAAACGGTCTGCCCAAGTGTAAAGATGCCGAACCCAACTTGCCGGTAGTTTTGCGAGGCTACGGTAGGTTAGATTGAGGTTGAGCTTGGGCTGTGGGTTTAAACACATGGTTATGTTGATGAGTTCTGATGCACTACGAGAACAGTGCAAGGCTTCTCAAGCAGTGCCATATTCAATATACTGTATCCGCGAACTTATTATGTTTCACAAGTCAGCCTTGAGTAGGAAACATCGAGGGTTACAATACCGTCCGGACAAACAACACCCTCCAATCTTCTGCTCGCCCATGCGGCTGGAATCCGTCCCACAGATTTTCACCCCAAGAAGACACATGGGCATCCGCCCGCCGCGCCGCCGTCAAGAGCCGATCAAGCGCATATGGATTCCACATGATCTGACCATAATCGCGGTATCGATCTCCGATAGCTGCCCCGCCCCGTGCTCAATAAGTACCCGCGACCCTCAAACTAAACCTTTCCCACCACTCATACTAGTGCGTAACCTCTTTATGTAGACGCTCAACTAAGTTACAACCTAGAGCACAAGATATTGGTGCCTTCCGTGAAGCCAAAGCACCCCCGGACCTGCAAGGCGCTAGTACTGGTACCTCTATCGCGCAGCAAATGGAGAGTGCAGCAGCTCGTACCTAGGTGCATTCATCTTGTGCATGTGCATTCATTCACTTTCCTACTGGTTGTGGGATTTGTAGCCGAGCGAAAGGGCTGGGGCTAGTACCTAGCGAGATGAGCAATGGTATCTAGCCTCTAAAGCTTCTAATTGTATCCGAGCGAAAAGTAAGTAGGTATTTTCATTATTTTTGTATGGGGTAATTTTTTTTAAATTTTTTTTTTGATAATTCTAGAAAGTTTGTATGAGTGTAGAGTACGGTCAGCTATGCTATGCTCTTCTCCCCAGCCTTCGGATTAAGGGCAAGACCAGATATCAAGGTGCATGGCATCTGGATGGATCATCCTGCTTTCCGAGGGGCTAGTCCCACTTTCCCGAAATAGGAACTGTAGATAGAGCGCCCTAAGTGATGTGTACCGGTAACTTGACCGTCCACCCCGGGGTATACCTACATTATCCACAATGAAAATACTTCTTTTCTCTTAAGTGAAGTTGGCTATTTGGTATGAAATTGGCGCCTGGTCTCATGATTGCTAAGAGTTCGTTCTGTGTGCAGCTATTCTGACAGAATATCTGTAACGTCTCTCACGACCACATAGGATCTCCCGCTATCCCCCTCCTTCAGTTTGCATCCGGCCTAAGAGTATTGGAGTGTTCCCGGAAATCTTTGTACACGTCAATGCCAGCTCAATACATCTAGGCAGGAATAGATAGAAAACCAGTATAATGCCCTAAATATAGTGGAGTTAGTATCTGCATGGCCCCGTATTATATGCATGTCCCAAGTATAGACATCATGGATATCAAACAGCACTGGTATCGTACAACTTACAATATGTAGCTCCAACTCACGTCCACGGCCCGATGATGTGTTCTAAAACATGTCGAGGATAGCCTATCAACCAGATAGAATAAGGGCGTAGTTAGCTCACATGTCTACGTATCTTGCAAGGAGGGGGTAGACGGGGCAAACTGGAATTGGGTGAGGAGGTGGTCAGGCACGTCAGCAAGCAGGAGCATTGCCAACGTGTGAGGTATACTCAGGACGGATGACTAGATGTAGCAAAGATAGCAGGAAGAAGAAATACCCCATGGCTTGCATCACCGACTAAGTGGATGTATTTCGAGAGCGTGCCCCGATTAACTTTCGGTTTAGGAGCTTTCCAACTCTTCAACCTTGTTGCAATTTCCTCGTCACTGACATCCATGCTAAGCTGGTTTAACTCTGCGTCGATCGTGACGACGTCTCCGTCTGCTCATAGACACCGTGCCCGTGTCAGTAAGCTTATGACTGTAGACATTCACAACACTGCCTATCGTAGCTGCTCGCCGTAAACTCCGGAGTATGTATGGAACAGTGCGTACCATGGAGGACTGCAATTGGGCCACCACACTGTGCTTCTGGAACGACATGGCCGACAATAAATCCATGGGAGGCTAAAGGTTTGACAAGTTAGCTTCAGTACAGCCTCGGAGACTTGGTATTGGAGCAAACTAGCCTCCGCTATATCTTCCGTCAGTAATCAGGGCCACGTTTGTGAGGCCTGCACCCATGAGGGCAGCACTAGTTTTGAGTTGCTCCGGCTGTTTTCCACATGATTTGTTAGCGTTTCCTTGAGGGCGCCTCAATTTATCCCATTGGCTGTAGAGAATACGCCCGTCCACCCCCCTGTTTCCTGCTCGTTGTTGTCCCACTTTTAGGTCGGTCAAACGATCACAAACGTCTGGACCAATCCTGTTGTTTCTCTTCCAGCAGCTCCTGCTAGCTATTCTTCCAACACTTTGCCGTTTCCGCAGATGAATGTGAACGGGGATCGAGGATTGCACCCACCATTCCTGGCCCACCTTTTGGCCCCTCGTACCTAACCACCAGCACTGTGTTTTCACTTGGTTTTATCTCACCCCCCTCCAAACTCTTCATCAGCTGTTCTTCCCCATTATACACTCTGGCCTTCCCAACAAATTTCTTCCCTTCTTTTCCTGTGATCTTGGCAACGGCTCCTCCAGGTGCGAGGTTTCCCTTCAGAATTCGGATATGGCCAGTAGCTTTGATGGGGTTTTCAATAGGCCTGATGATGTCTTGTTTCATACTCATAAGGTCTGGGGCGCTTGCAACATTTTCTGCAAGTGTTTTCCCAGTGACCGTTGGGATGTTGCCGTTGATGAGGTTGACTTGAATAAGGTATTTCAAAACTGACGGGGTACCACCTAGTTCGTACAAATCGTACATCATGTATTTCCCCGATGGTTTCAGATCGGCCAGAACAGGGATCTTATCCGCAACCCGCTGAAAGTCGTCAATTGTCAGATCCAAATCTGCAGAATGGGATATCGCAAGGAAGTGGAGAACAGCGTTGGTACTTCCACAAAGTGCCATCGTCATGACTAGCGCATTCTCCAGTGACTCCTTTGTGATGAGGTCTCGTGGCTTAATGTCCTTTTCGAGCAAGGCTTTAATGGCGGCAGCTGCTGCAAGACATTCACGTCGTTTTGCAGGACCTTCTGCTGGGGTTGATGAACTCCCCGGAAGAGTCAAACCCATTGCCTCTATAGCCGTGGCCATAGTGTTTGCAGTGTACATGCCTCCACAACCCCCCGGCCCAGGGCATGCATGGCGGATAACGTCGTCCAAGTCGTCTGTGGTGAGTTTTCCATACATCATGGCACCGTGTGCTTCAAAGCAACTCGAGATATTGACAGGTTGTTTCAATCGCTCAGAAAAACCCCCCTTGATAGAGCCGCCATAGATCATACTGGTACCCTGATAGTCAGTCGCAAAATATTCTAGGATTCAGATATGGTTCGAATTCCTACAGCGAGGGTCGATTATGGCGAGCCATTGCCATTATACCTGTGTCATGTAAGTCACGTGTATGCGGTGGGGGGCTGCATAGACTCACATCCAGGCATATTTTTATCACAGCCGGGAATTGAGATATTAGCATCATGGGCTTGGGCACAGGTTGTCGTTTCCACACTATCGGCAATGATATCTCTACTTTGGAGGGAGAACCGCATGCCTATGATTCCCAGTTCAGCCAATGAATTCAATTTGGTGGTGAACCAAAGCTGGTATGCACTAAACACTCACCTTGGTTACTCATGGTAATTGCATCACTAACTCCAATTGTATTGAATTGCCAGCCGATCATGCCATTCTTCTCGAGGCCTTCTTTCACAGTGTTCCCTAAATCCAGCACTGCGGAAGTGTTTTACGTGAGCTACTCGGACAATTTAATGGGCGTTATATGATTGGTAACTGACAGTGCATACTACCGGAAATTAGCGAATGAATTAGCAAGACGCCCGAGCAATATTCTTCGAGGATGGTTAGAGTTACTTGCAAGGATTCCCTTCCCACCAAACAGATGCCACTCCTATAAGGCCCGACACATCAGAAACTGCGGGCACAATGTAAGGTTTGGGCCAACTGACCAACTTGGGGCTTTGACCGCATGTCTTCCTGGTTCTTGATTCCCGCAGCGTACAACATAGCTTGCGCTCCAGGGAACTCGTAGCCATTGGTAAGGATGGACGAGTACCGGTTGAGCATAAGACTGCCATCGGCATTCTTGGTGCCATGTGGATGGTGCCTGAACTCCAAAAATCGAGATGTTTCCTTTTCTTGGGACATGATCGGGCTCTGTGCGTGTCTGGGGAGGTGAAGGAGCTGAGTTGAGGAATTGGGGAAGTGAACAAGATCAGAATAGCCACAGTTGAATAGCTTGGGATGAGCTCCAAATATATCCGAATAATTACCCCACACCCCACACCGCACATCTATTCGGAGGGGGGGAGTGGGGTGTGGGGTGTGGCAAGGGTATAGGCTATCTTGGTTGCGGCGCGCTCTCTCGGCCCCACTTTCCCGCGCCCCTTCCCCGCAAGCTGTTTCTGTGCTGCCGTTGCCCCTCATTACCTATCCGCCCACTCCCGCTCCGCGAGGTCTGGTTAAGGTCCATGTGTCTTAGAGGAATAAATAGCTTATACCCGTTGCAATTGAATCACAAGTGAATCCACGCTAGTGTCGAGTAAATTCATGTCGAATTCTCGGTTCTCAGTAGTATTTTGTGTCCGAACATTTAACCGACAGCTTTACCCGTCAATGTGGAGTGTGGTCAATTGCGGATGGTAATGCGGCGATACTTCCAAATTGTTCATATTCAAATACCGCAAACAGACACTGCTTGGAAATTGAGGATACATAGTGCTCCGATACATAGTGGGCGAACTCAAATTTCAAACGGTGTCCTTTTCAAAATCAAATATAGAACTACACTACTACTCGGTGCGGACCGATTCAGGCATCTCCAATTGCAGGGCCGCTGTATGCGAACATAAAATTTGTGAGCAATGAAATCAACCCATTACTTTGACTATTGACCAACTATGCTGCTAGGCCCCCCACGGTCCAAGGCAGTACGCACACTTTCCCTCAAGTGGTTAGAGTTTAACAACTCGCTTTATCGATAAGGCATGAGCTTGGAAGGCCTGTGCAAGTACCAATTGCGGGGATGACAAGCCCTCATCCTGCTCATCCATCCCTCAGATGGCTCTGTTGCATGGGTGTGGAAGTGGCGGTCGCTGTGAGCTTCCTTGTCCCTAGTCCTTTCAGACTCTAGCCTTTCAGATGTTGAGATGGAAGAAGTGTTGCAGATTGAGAACTTGCCCACATGTACATAAAGATGACCTAGGTCCTTTCACAATTGTATATGCAATGGTCTCAATCAAAAAAGCAAGCAGGAGCTGGGTAGACGCTGGGCAATCACAAGCCAAGGAGCAGTCAAGGAGGGGCGGGATGAAAGTAGGTCTGAATAGATATTGCATATCCTAGGCCGGGCTTCCGCAAAAAGAACATATACTTTAATGTGCAAAACAAGGGTACCTATATACCGCAGCACTGTAGATGGAATAAACATACCTTATACTCGTAATGCTCATAAAACTCATCTATCCTGCGTTATCATCAAGAAGGCCTTTGCAGGGATTTTGATTCGGTACCAGGTTGCAAAATTACCTCTTCCTCGCGATTTGGTTCTGCAAGCGTTATAATGTCTCAAACTTGCATCCACTCCAGGTCCCAGAATGCAACGGCCTGTAGGTGCACATCTCCATGATTTGAGCAAGGATGCAGAGTCAGACAGAATAATGTGCTCTTACCTACTCACCACAGCCCCACCCTTCGCCTTAAACAGACTACCCTGGCATGAGAATAGGCTATCCCATTCCCCATGGCCAGACTACTTACCCTACAGGAACCAGTCCATGGTTCACGCCGAAGTTTTCCCTCGGGACAAGCAGTACCGAGCCAATCTTGTATGACTAGACGTTGATAATCGAGCTGTGGCGAGGGTAAGTTAAGTTAAACCCGAGTGGAGTAAACCATTCTCACGAGAACATCTCAAGCTGAAACGGAGTCGGTTGGAGGATGCCATGATCATGTGACCGAAAATACCCGCTTTTAGTCTCGGCACCGGTTCCGAAGACTACCATTCTTGGCAATTGATTTCCAGAATTGGCAGCTGATCTCAAAAAGGAAGTATCTTAGATTCTAGACAATTGCAATACATAAGTATTTAAGTTGCAAGATGTACCGTATAGCTGCTGTAGTACCTGCATAATGTATTACTCAGGCCGTATGAAAGATGTCTCCATTCTCGAGCTCAACCAGATGCATGCAGATATGGCTGGTTGGTTTTATAGCGGGCTGCTCTTAAGCAGGCAATGGATATTCGAGTTAAATATTGCTTATAGTATGGCAATTTAATTAATCGGCCATGGTTATAAGTATAAATTACGGTTACTATGTTACTTATGGGTCCTGAAACTTTAACTTTATTTGTCTTGTGGGGTACGAGACCGGTTTTTGTGGACAAGATAGCAATCCGAAAGCAAATAAGTCTCTATGGAATCGGCACGAGATCATATTTTTAATCAGATAGCGAAGATCTATATAACTTATAAGTTTATGGGTTGTGCATGCTTCAGTGGCAAAGTATAACTATATTTAAGGAGGTAAGTGGGACTTAACAGGAGTGCTTTTAATTTATTATACTCCAGCCTAACTTAACTGAATTGTACTTAGCATCTATTTATAAGACCTCGGTAAACCTCCAGATAGTTGGCTTCCAGAATTTGACTGAAATAGGCGTCTGTACGGCAAGCTAGTGTATGTACGATATAAAGTGCCCCATAGGTACACTATCAATATAGGGCCTCTTACGTGAAGTAGGATATTTGGTTCCTGTGACTTTGGTGAGGTATGGACTGGCCCTTGGAAGCAGACTAGGTGTATTTGGTGTGGGGCCCCATACCCATAGGGTTCAGCCCTAGCTACTTTATCTGAACCTGAGTTGCACTGTAGTTAATATCTATAAGAGTAATGTATGCTGTAGCATCAACTTCGCCTGCATTTGCCTGGTCTCTAAAACTAACATACCTAACCCTAGCAACGCCGCCGATTTCGGGGGCCCAAGCAATGCAGCAGACCATCATATACTATTTCCAATCTATACAAGTGCATGTATGTACTGCTGGGCCCAAGTATATCGAGGTTTGAGGTTCAACTTTCGACTCTGGAAAAAGCCCTAAATTATTGTTTCAACCCGTTACCCTGAACTGAGAAAAGCTTGGCCACGTGAGAAATTCGGAAGCCAGTGCTGGGTAGTCTGTTTGCCTAATAATACTTGATAAGGGGTAGTCTGGCTGCGATAGGGGGAAGAGTTGTAAGTCTACGAAGGTATACGTATGATACCACGTCAACTAGTCTCGGGAGATGTGGTTCCGAAACTACAGATTAAAGTTCATCAGGTAGGTGTTTCAAGGTAGCCTCGTATCTGCAACTAGACTATCGTATCTGTATATCCTCCAGGGTAGGCGCAGGTAGCACAAGAACTATTCTGGTTAGCACATCAGCCTTCTCAGAATGCGCGCCAGAGTGAGGCCAGGGAGTGGAAACATACATCGACTCGTAACGTTTCTGTGCATCTGGCTGCACCAGGTTGTCAGAACATTAGAGATTGCAGAGCTTGTGACCTGAATTGAAGCACAGCCTGTACCCGTTCGTAGAGATGCTCATATACAATTAAAAATCAGTTGCGCTGATTGGTGCCCCTGCACTGTCCACCAGAAATATACTTGCCTAGGTACTGGTATATCACCATCCCCAGAGTATGGTACTGAATTAAGTAAACTATGCGGTATATAAGCCTCTATTAATTGCGAACTCTAGTACGTACTCTAGATAACCCCGGATATAGTTATATGAGCCTAGGGATGTATGTTCACAGTGCATATGGCCAGCTCAAAAGCAAGGGGGTATATATTATATTTCGCCTTAGATACATTTTGGCCAGGCATACAAGCCACTGTTTCCCGAAGAGGATGAATACCCGTACGCAGAGAAACGCTCATGGGCTCGAGGGCTGTAATTTGTATACGTTGGTGGACGACATTTAGGCATTGCAATTGATAGTCTCATGCTTTGGAGGTCAAGTTCCATGCCTGCAGCTTAGTCAGTCACATGAAGTGCTGAGAGCCAATCGTGGGACAACGTGCGATAGCACCAACGGATCCTCAGTTATATGCGACAAGGGGGGATAATGCATAAGTATGTATGTGTAGTATGTACGCGCTATGCAACATCTGGCATCGACATGGGGTGCAAAAAACAAACTCCAAAAACATGTGCTTTTCACAGCCAAGTTTTACAGCTTTTTGAGATCCGGATCCCGTGCAAAACGAACTCCCAGCACGCGGCGCGTATCCCTGGGATTGAGCTGGAGACATTTGCTCGCAGCTTGGGGAACGTAACGGCGGGAGCCAGAGGCTACCCGCAAGGGGAACGGAAGGTACCGACACGATCGATCTTGCCGACCCTCATTCTACCCCACAGCCTCGCTCCTTAGTTCTGCTCACCATACATGTAGTCTCTACCCCATGCTGATTCTGGCTGTGCTTTGCTGCTTCGATGGTTTCGTGCTGATTCTCTCAGTCAGACAAGGCTTGATTCGATAGTATTCACACTCCAGCCAACATACCTGGAGTCAAGTTCGTCATTAACAGCTGCCGAGGCGCCCATCCACACTTGCCAGGGTCGAAGGTACGGTCCGCTCACATTAACGTCGTTGGCTGAGGGAAGCGGCGCCGCGCTCTGCACTCAGACATACAGACAGACATACATTACCTATATTTGTATGTGGAGCACTTAGCATACCTAACGCACCTAACGAGTGCAACATACATGCCTCCTTCATTCACGCATACTTACTCTAACTAGATTACAGATTGGTTGCTCAGATACATCCGCGCTTTTTGGTTTGAAACGAAGCTGAGAAACGCACCTATCCATCGCTCCTCCATCGCGGAGTCTTGGATAACCCAAACAGCCGCTCGTTTTATTGCTCCGAGACACGTTATGACAAGGTACTCGCTCGATTCATAGAGTCTCGGATTGACCCATACACTTCTCTTGTGTTCCAAGAAAAACATAACGCTGCAACCCCCCCCCCCCTCCCATCACTATCCCCGGAAACAAAAAAAAACCCAAATCTACCTACCCAGCCAATCCGACCCTTGTCCTGCCCTGCGTGCTCTTGATAGTTGGTCGCCCTGTCGTCCCGGCTTTCATAGCCTAGTTTCTGTTAAATATGGAAGTGCCGACCACATCAATTGCACAAGCTACCTCCCCCTTCATTCCTCCACTTTTCGGGTCAATAGCCAATTCTACGGCAGTATTAATAGCGTCATTCTCGTCTATTTCAACAACAGGAGAGGCCTTTTTGGAATTTGTTAGGAAGCACAAGGTTATGGCGATCACTATCTGTGGTGCTGTTCCATTGATTGTCGCCTATTTCAGATTCTCAAAAACTACTACAGCAAAGCAGTTCGACGAGTTTGGGGGCAGCTCTCGAGAGTCAATGGATGGTGAGAAACAGTCAGAATCAGAACGGCGAACTTCAATAATTTCAAGCTTGAGTGGTAGGTATGCTCTCAGACTGGTGGCAACCCCGGCAGGTCATTTATATTAACCAAGATTGCAACACCATGCAGACAATGCTGCTTCCAATACATCGCTGGTTCGGAAGCATACGTTCACAATACCTGTAACTACGGATGCCTTCTCTTATCCATCAGTTCGCGTCTTTCACCGGGAACATCCCAAGGCACCTAAGCTAGGTCGTAGCCTCCCACTATTAGTGTTCCTTCATGGTTAGTATTAGCTTTATAACGTTCCTATCTTTACTTAGCGCTAATTGACGTCTCAGGCCTTGGAGGTCAACTATCCCAGTTCCAACATCTGCTCGAATATTTCGTTCATATATCGCATACCTTGGCTATTGACCTTCCGGGATGCGGTGGTTCTGAATTCGCCCCGCGTGACTGGCAGGCCTATACCACAGAGTCTCTTTGTAAACTCATCTCCGTCATTGTGAGACAGCATGTACAAGAAGGCCAGAAAGTTGTGCTCATTGGACATTCTTATGGTTCTGCTCTTGCAGCTACCCTAGCTACAAAAGGGGGGTTTCTACATGAAGAGTGTGTGGGCATCGTAGCTATTTGCCCAAAGGCTGAGCTTGCAGATCAAGAAAAGAAAAAACTAGGAACGGCCTTGAAACTGGGCAACATTGGATTTGACATATTTCGGATGATCGACCGATGGGGTGGAATCGAGTCCAAATCTGTTTCGAGATTTGTTGGCACACAGGCACCGGTGAGTGTGAAGCAGATGCAGCTATTGTTCAACAAGCAGAGCAGAACTCCCGTTTGGAGGCGGATGGTTAAGGACATGACCTTCCCAACTCCGGAGCAATGGACCGCTATCACTTGCCCAGTCTATCTCCTAGGTGCTGCGGAAGATATGGTGTGCCCAGTTTCCGAACTCGACAAGATACACGACTGGCTGATGCATAGAAGGGATCACAAGCATGAAGGAGCCAGCGGGCAGGCGGCACGCCCAGCTGTCAAGAGATGTGTTATTCCAAACGCTGGCCACAGTGTCATCTATGAATCTCACCATATTGTTAATGGTCTTGTGAACGACTTCTTATCCCATCACGTTGACGAAGCCCTAAGCCTTGCCTGGCAGCTAAGTTTCTTGAAGGAAGATAAATGGCTCTTAAAGAATTTGGAGAAATGGAGCAGGATCCAAGCCGTTAGTCCAAGGATAGGGCGAAGCCCATTTCGCGCCATGAAGGTGAGATTACTATGTTAACTGTCTTTGTTATCACAAACTGACATCACCACTACAAGACTTTGAGGCAAAATGACGAACAGCACACCCCCAAGTTCTTTTCAGCTAAATATCCTGATATTGCACATGTTATCGACATCTCTCATGAGCAACCACCTTATGACCCTGAAACATTCGGACCCAATGTCAAATATCACAAATGTGAGTTTTGAAAAGTCACGGTGAATCTGCCCCCAAACTGACTCGCCACAGTCGCTACTGTTAGCAAGATTCCACCTACCCCAGATGAAGTCTCCCGGTTCATTGCACTAGTCGATGAACTTCGTGCAGAATTGTATGCGCGGGGGGACAACCGCCTTATTGCATGCCATTGCCACTACGGCTTTAATCGCACTGGCTTTTTTCTGGTATCATATATGATTGAGAGGCTGGGATATGATGTTGCACAAGCCATTGCCGAATTTAAAAAGGCTAGACCTCCTGGAATCAGGCATCCACATTTTATTACTGAGTTATTTGAGCGATATGACTGCCCAGGCTTGAGAAGGCCATCGTTCAGCTGATGGTTGGTGGAGGAGTCTGAAGAAAGCATCATAGTAATGATGGAGCATTGCATGTCATGATTTTTTCTCTTTCTTTTTCCTACACATTACTTAACGGTTTTCATCTTCTGCGTAGTCCGGTGGTGTTCGGTCTTTTGTTAGCGTTTCTCCGTTTTCAGTCATCTGCATTGATGCATTTCTCACAGCGAATTTGGTAACTGGATAGGGTGGGGGAGTTTTTTCCTGATTTTCTCACAGGCACTAAGACTTTTTTGGATTGAGGAGGCGTTGGCATAAGATTCTTGCATGGCATAGCTGAGGAGGTTTTCCTTCCAGTCTCATCGAATTCTTCTCTTGTGTAATTATGGTATTCATCAGCTTTTTTTTACATGGTCTTGTCATCTATATGTCCCAAGAGCAATGCCCTCTTAGCGGTTACCTAAATTACCTAGTCTGTCTCAATTGAGCATGTATACTAGCTGTGGCTTAAGGCAGTGGCGGTGCGGGGTTAGCCCTACTCAGCCCACTAGCTCTCGCCCACAACTACACCACAGTGCAAACTGTCAAATCTTGAGGGGTAATATACAAACTACGAAAGTTTACTACAACGACGCCAGCGCAGCACGCACCGCCTCTTCGCCAATCCTTATCACCAACCCATACAAGTACGCCCCGTCATCTCCGAGATCTGAACACCAATTTTACCGAAAAATATCCAGTGCTGACAAGACAATCTTCGACATTTTACAGTTAGCCCAACATGACTGGTGTTTCCGTCCGCGATGTTGATGCGCAGAAGTTCATTGAGGCCTATGCTGCCTTCTTGAAGAGGCAGGGAAAGCTTCCCATTCCCGGTATGTGTGACAAACTAGAGTGGAGGCTGATGGTGGGGTTCTCGACTGGTCGGGGGCGGTGTGCTCTTTGGCTGGGGAGGGGGCATGAAAAATTTTGATGGGAGTTGAGGGCATGGAATGATTGGACTTGTGACGAATGCTGACGGGTGGATTTTCGATGCCTAGGCTGGGTTGACACTGTCAAGACCGGTCACTACAAGGAGCTCCCACCTCAGTCCATGGACTGGTACGTTCGCTAAACCCTCACTTTCAACTGCACGAATTTTCAACCAGGCAACTGGAGCGGGCTTTTGTTTATTGGGAGTGGACATATGGGTTAACTCATATCCCAATAGGTTTTACGTCCGAGCCGCTTCCGTAGCCCGTCACGTCTACCTCCGCAAGTCGGTTGGTGTCGGTGCCCTCCGAAAGGTCCACGGTGGACAAAAGAACAGGGGATCTAGGCCATCTCACCACGTTGATGCCTCAGGATCGGTCGACCGAAAGATCCTCCAGGCTTTGGAGAAGATTGGTATTGTTGAGCAGCACGAGAAGGGTGGAAGGAGAATCTCCCAGGCTGGGCAGCGAGATTTGGACCGTATGTGCACAACCCTGATTTATGGTTAGGTAGGGAGTCATGTGGCTAATATGAATTTCTTGCTGGGTATAGGTATCGCCCAAACCACCATGGAGGCCGAGCAGGAGGAGGATGATGAGTAAACGCATCACTCTATCCACTATCCACATGGCATCTTTTTTTTTATCAGTCTTCTTCCTCGCACACTCAATTCCCGAAAATATAAAGATGAATCACCTACAGCACATCTGTTTTATAGACAGGTGGGTCAGGGATATATCGGACCGGGAAAGAGTTGGGAGTTTCATAATATGGGCGATATGGGTTGTGTCGAGGAAGAAGAGGTGTCCTATGTAGAAAAATTCAATTTAGGGCGTCCTTGCTGGGTTGGTTCTTCTCTTTTTTCTTCTCTGTTAATTTTCTTAGTTTCTCTTTACTGGTTATTTGGGATCCGGGTTTTTTATGGGCTGCGGGCATCAAAAGAATTTGAGACTTTATGATGGTTTCACGGCATCTATGATCACGAAGAAATGAGAGTGAATGTGAGCACGTGGATTATACGGGATGGTGTGCAAAGTGAAATTGAGGGTAATGGGGAACCCGATTCTCGTCCTTCCCATGGAAGTAGTTTTGCATCCATTGAGGAGCAGGTTCCTTATTCCTAATCTCGTGATATCAATCGTTCTAGTCACATGATTCTTCCTTCTGTATTCTTCTCCCATATCGCCAGATCCTGCTGCTTGAGATGAATACCAATATACTAAAGGAGTTCATCCAACCGGGCCTACTGGAGGACTGGCGCGCACTCCCGTCCATTACTTAAGTGCATTGCTTCTGCTCCTCTCCGGTGCATTTTGGGCTGTAGCACAATCACACGACCAGCTTAAACACACCGCACATGTAGGAGGCGGTATTTCCTATTGGGAAGCGGCATAGTGTCCGTTCGTATCTCGTTGGAGGATGGTTGTGTCAATAAGGCTCGGACAAGCTCATACCGACGATGCCG
>Ga0307511_10004431_pt1 | contig 14336 bp, 11 predicted proteins | sample 13_EM_MG_FD_200266 | JGI IMG/M metagenome (GOLD analysis project Ga0307511, IMG submission 200266) | Populus trichocarpa ectomycorrhiza microbial communities from riparian zone in the Pacific Northwest, United States - 13_EM | ecosystem: Host-associated > Plants > Roots > Unclassified | place... | reverse complement strand
AGAGATATATAAATAAAATATACTAGATCAAGGCCTCTTCCGTAGCACTCGAGTATTCAGTGTATTATTCAAATCAGGAGCCAATTTTTCTATTTATCCGTAGTGTGCCAAAAGAGGAGTAGCACGATTCCTAAAATGGTAGTCTGCGAGACCAGAAATGGTAGGGGCCAAATCGGGACTGACTAGTGTGACTTCCCAAAAAGGTAATCAAACAATGCCAGGGAAAATAATTGCAGATTGCCTGTTTAGTGCTGCGATGGGAGACTTTATCGCGTGGTCACCCACCGCAGTACTAGCCTGGCGATCTGAAGTTTAGATATGGCAGAGCGGATGGAATGCCTCGTTTTCTTCAGTCTATGGTCGTAGATGCTATTGCTTCTTACAAGGTTGTATAGAAACCCCCAGAACGACCGAACCCTGCACAGCGCCCCCTACCACCAACATACATCAGTGGAGGCTCTTTTGGTTCTATACCAATTTTATGTATGATTTACCATTCAAACCCCTCGGATCCACATCCACGGAATACTATGCTAAGCTCTTATGTCCGCATCCTCAGCCGAGAAATCCCCAGCTTCATCGATACTTTTCTGTTCCCTTCCGACTATGAGCCATTCCAGTCTAACAGCGATTTGTTTCCACCATTTTTGACACTGGAACGATATCAAATCCTCCTCCTCCAGTCCTTACACTATCTACCCCTACTGCTAGAGTTGAAAATACCATGCCGCATCCTTTTGCAGACCGAATGGTGACTTACTAGTAATGAGACTTCATTACAAGCTTTAGTAACCTCAGCTTTGCCTTCTGAAGTCACTGTTGCTGAGGCAATATTCTGATAACTGGATTCCGACCGAACTAGTATATAAGCATGCCGTACACATTAAATATACTTGTCTCGATCCCTCGAAATTCCATCGATGGAATACTCAGGGACACCTAGGTACTGCCGGTAAATTTCATGCCCAAATCTTCACTTGCAACTCACTCCTGGTTGAATGGTCGATATCTATCTTCGCACTTGAGCACAGATGTATATATGAACGGCAACCGGTTTTAGCTATCCGAGTTGGCACTAGCATCCGCATCCATATCCGTATATTCTCCTCGATATAGATGGTCGACCCATATTCTTACACTAAATACATTTTTATATCGGACTTCCCTATGTCGGACAATATGATATCAGACATTCTCATATCGAAAGTCTATTATATGAGAATGACTCTGGGATTCTTAATTTCTTATATTGAGAGTGTGCCGGAGATGCTGAAGTAGTCCAGTTCGAGACCGAGTGGCTACCTGTCCATGTAGGGATAAGTACAGAGGATCGATCTAAGACAGAAAAAAAAAGCCTATATTGCAAGATCATTACAAAGTCATAGTCAGAACGCTATTAACCTCTTCGCCAGTATGGTGTACCGTCCGTCTTATATCCTACAAACGACCAACAGCATGATAGGAACCGAGACAGACATTTCAGATACCCCAGAAACTCTCGCAACTATAGTAGTTTTGCCCTGTCGCCAGGCCTCAACCTCTCCCGGGTGGCTACCTCTGTGCTTGTGAAAAACTCTGTTCTAGTCGTACCTGGATGTTGGGGTATTAAAGCAAATCTAAAATGCCACACCTATTGATATTTGCTATAAAATGTCAATGAGTTGGACTGCGAGAATGTCCTTTCCAATCGCATACAGTGTGGGCGCTTGGAGGTACACGTCAGCCATAGGTAGAATTTTCATAGATTGTACTAACCGGTATTAATATTATAAACCCCGTCTCAGCTTTATTCATTCCGGATTATAGTAATTTAGAAGCCTTGTCTGCTATCCTGGTATGTCCGTGAGGGACATACTAGGTATCTATGCCTCCCGTGGACATTTCATATGTTCCCGCGAGGGGCGTGGTTAGCCTGCCGTCCGCGAACGACCCAGAACATATATGCAAAGTGCAGTACCCACCAATAGACATTAATGCGTACGCCTCGGATGAAGTCCCTTACTACGCTACGATTCATAGTCCCAATCAAATGCAAAAGTAGTACCGGTAGTCTAGTTTAACTGGGGTCTAGACTCGCAAATGCAGGCGAAAAAAAAGAATCTACAACACCAGGGATTCCCGCGTGGTCACCCACCGCAGTACTAGCCTAGCGATCTGAAGCTTAGATATGGCAGAGCGGACGGGATGCCTCGTTTTCTTCAGTCTATGGTCGTAGATGTTCTGCCTAACATTATTGCGGTATGTAACTCCTAGATCCCGTAGGACGGACGATAGCTTTCTACTGAGTTGAGATTGTTTTCCTTTCCGAGGGTCTATAGTTTCCATTGCTCCCTCTCAGCTGGTCATGTAGATTAACTTGTTACGCACGCACCTTGAATCAGCCCAGGTTTCTCCTATACTTAATTCCAGAAAGTCACCCCGTCAGCAGTTGAATCATACATTGAGGCCAGTTCCAAGACTGTAAGGAGACTCATTATGCTGTTATCGTTACTGATTGATCCGGGTATTTAGTTCGAGGCTTGCTACCCCGAAATCCTCTTAGTCAAAATTCCCAGGTTACTGAAAATTCCCGAAATCAAATGCTACTATTATGAATTTTCATTGGAGTTGATTAATCAAGAGGTTTGTTCCTGTTTCTGTTCCTTTCAGAGATTACTTCACTGCAAAATTGCCCCCCCAGAATAACTATTTTTGAACGGCCTTGACGCCCCGTGCCATCGTATTTATAGAACAACTGTCTGGTAGGTGTACTCGTTAATGCGGATGTGTTCGCACCCATTGATATGGATCGTTAGCCTTAAGCGCCATAGTTGGTTCAGGAAGGAGCTTGTGAGCGTTCCCACCATGTTCCCAAGGGAGGCTGCTTGGATATAGTAGGAATATATGCCAGTATAGGTTAATAAACACAATGTAATATTTAATCTCCCGATGTTCTTTTGGGAATGAAAATAGTTCACCTCACCTCTTGATTCTCCCGCTTGTCCTTGAGGTGAATATACTCGACAATACCACACTAAGCTTATAGAGTTCAAGCATGCATTTAGACATAGACACACTATATCATAGGTGTTCATTATATTCACCTAGGTGACACGTGGTAGCAATGAATATTTTTATAAACATAGATAGGAGAAAAAAACAGCATGGACCGAGAGTGAACTTGTCCTATTAGGTTAACAACAAGCGTAGACGCATCATCAGCCACCATGCAAGGTTTGAAGGGGAGAACAGTAAGTCCACAACATGGGGTCTCCTGTTAACCCATAGCTTGATTCTTTGAATATAGTACTTGCTAAATCTTTTTCGTAGCTACATATATTATAAGGTCAAGCACATACACATACCCTCAGTTGTGTGCATAAGCGTACGCAGTAGTATAATATATTAGTGTATAGAGAATATGAGCTGTGCACTAGCATATCCCCAGATCAATCAAGCACTTGTACAGATTCTATCCTCTAGCCGAGCATGAGTTCGGCCTAGGTACTATGTCGAATTCAGATTGATTCCGGCCATCAAACAGAGTAGTCTGGTTCAAAGAAAGGGTTGGAATCTTACAAACCTTTTGCTTAAAATCTTGGTGATGGGTGCTGGTTTCTCAATATTTTCTCTCACGTGCGTGACATGAGTATGAGCTGCGCAAAGGTTAATAAATTATATGGAGATACATACTTAGTAGACAGTGGAGTGGTACAATAGGTAGCGCAGTAGGCTATGTGGGTCTGAGCGCAATATACAGAGCAGATTGCGTAAATAGCAATATATGAACGATGCAGTAAAGGCAGAGTGCACTAGGTAATAGTAGATGATGCAGTAAAGGCTTGCTTGTATTAAAACCGGAATTATAGGTTTTTTTTTTTTGAGGCTTGAAGTTTGAGGCTAACGCCGGACAGGGATGGCTATAACCAACCACTGAGAATTAAGACAAAAGATGGCGGATGCCATACATAATGGAAGAATGCCATGAACAGCTGAAGAGCTGAACAGCGGAATTAAGGAAGCGACCTAGAACAAGGAGATAAGAATAGCCGGATATAGGAAATAAGTCATCGGATATGCTAGCGAGTTTAGGGTAACCAGGGTGGGTAAGCGCTACCTAGCGGGTGGCACTGGTGATTGTGGATTTATTACGCTACGATAACTTTGTGGTAAGCTTCACAGAGTCTTATCCGCAGCGGATTACATAACCCGTAATCAGAGTAAATCACTTAACTCCAACAAAGGAAATACATAACTTGGCGGGGCGACTGGGACTCGAACTAGGGCTTTCCTCCAAAGAGACAACACAAGGCCCGAGTACAAACCACTCGGCCAAGGGGGCACACCCCAACTCGGGTGTGGTGGACGTGTTCCAACAATTGAACACTTTGTTTGATTACTAACCGGAACAGAAATACGAGAGGGGTAGTTCTTGAGAATGATGTATTTGCTGTTATTGCATAGTGTTGGTGAAGGATTGAGCGAACTATTCCTGTTCTACTAGTGCGAGGTACTATTATACTACAGTATATCTTCGTATGTTATCTACACATAGACTAAAGAAAACGAGACATCCTGTCCGCTCTGCCATATCTAACCTTTACATCGCCAGGTTAGTACTGCGGTGGGTGACTATACGGGAATCCCTCGTGTTGTAGATTTTATCTTATTTTTGCCGTTTTCTTGGGGACGTAAGTGATCGGTTCGATATCATCGGTACTACACTTTTTGTGAGAAATCGAATTCCCCACCAACTGCAAATCAGATATCCTATAATTGCATTGGAGGACCTGCTACGCTAGGATAACAACGGAGGAGTGCAGTGGGGAATATTTATGTATAAGAGGCACATACTGTAGAAAGGTAGGATCCGAAGGATGCCCAAATCGTTGGTATATAAAACATCTATAGACAAACCTGTACTGGCATACTCTCTATCTGGCTCGAGTTTGGTACTATAACTATAATAACATATCTCTTTAATAGCATGCATAGCATTTTACCGGTCCCAGTCCTTGTAAGTGAGAACAAATTACTGCATGGGGGCGGCCCACAACCCACGCCAATTTGTGGAGTGTGCCGATTTGGGGTTCTATTAGATGGTGGGAGTGGCTCTGAACCTCCACACCTTGGTTCTCGCATGTGGCTTTTGAGAAGCTTTAGCAACACTGAGGCTCTATGTTCAAACAAGAATGGGATCTGGGGATGCTAAGTATAGTATTTCAGGTGGTAGACGAGACTGCCATAGCGGTACAGCATGACCTCTATAAGCTTGAGCGCCCGCTAACTGCTCTCTAGCTCCGGGGACCCTAACGGCAAATACCACCTTCATCGGGGCGGCGGGGGCAGCGGCGGCATGATGGATATCATATTACCTACGATCACCTAATTCCACACCATCCCACTATAAATGCATAACTTTGCTAATAGCATAACAGCTCCCAGTCCCGATGTTATGCTAATATAAAAGTTTGCCTGCACCCCCTTTCTATCATCTTTCCGTCATATGCTCTGTTGGATTATTTATATTTATATGCTCCACTCCACCTTGATCGATGGTTGTTGTACTACGAATCAAACACCTTGGAGTTCGCGGATCGGATACCGTCATGGGTGGGCCCCGACTATGCACGTGTTGTGTGTCCTCTATATAATCTTAGAATTGAGGAAGTTAATCCAATCCAACTACAAGAGGCTTGAAATACGGAACCATTATATACCACCATCTCATAAAGCAAGATGCCTGTTGGAGTGCCCATGGGTACATAGTCGATGGGCAGGGCCGGAGAGGAGGTGTTCTGGGATCCCAAGTGGTGTGAGGCCCAGATGGAGTTCATGTATTTTTCTTGGCTCGCTTATGTTGTACGTATTACAAGGGGAAGGACAATTCACCGGGAAATCTGGGGATGTGGTCCCTCGTTATGAGCTATGTAGTTTATTTTAGTTACTCAGTACTCATATCGAGAGCCATGTAGCTCAAATACGAGTACTGAGTTATAAATATAGATTAAAGCACTAGTCCCAACCCCTTTGATTGCTGCTCCCCATACTGGCGACTTCTCATTCCAATGTCAATGCTATTACGTACTCTTCCGGTAGCCGCGCCGCCATGGTTAGCAAACGCCAGCTCATACCTTACCCTTGACGTTTTCGCCTTAGGATTGTCCCGACCGTTAGCTACACAACATAAAATTAGAAAGTACTACAGACAAACGTAGTCATATCGCATCAAATTCGATTCCTTCTACCAATCCTGTAAGAATTGAAACCTGCTGAATCTTGTCCACACACGGCAGGATTGCTCAAATATAATCCAGATATTGTTTAGTTAGAGCCTCAGGATGATGGACTTACTACTGGAAATCAGGTCTCGGTTCAAGTACCTTCTGAAATAGAGTCCGACATTACGCAATCTCGTCTGCCAATCGGCAAAGCAACCAGCCTGCCTCAGCTGAAGTGTACAAAGCAGAGAATGATGCGATTCTGGTATGGTGCATATGTACATGTACATGTATCCGTGCACTGACCTAATTGCGTAGCTGCTGCGGCTTTGCAGGACGGGAGACCAATTGCAATGGGATCGAGGGGTGGCTAAGTGATATAGCTGCATACCTACAAGCAGTCTGACCCAGGGAATATGAAGTCTGCATCCTTACGTTACCTATGTCTATGAGTACCTAATGAATTTGGAAAAGCTTGGGCAATATACAGCTGCCTGGGTAGCACAAAGAATTATATGTACGATCTTATGCAAGCCGTGTGCATGTCCTACATTTAGCGTGCATGATCTACTCGCAGCTAACTATGTAGTGTATGCATATTCGGTGCGGCATGGGACAAGTACATAGTACAAGCGAGCCAACTAGGCTAACCACGATGTTATAAGACATGTACCCAAACTGTGATAGGCCCGATTTGATGCATAGAATCTTAAATAAAGCGTGCTGCATGCTTAGGCTGATTATGCAGCCTATGATCCATTTGCCAGCTAGCTGTAATGGTACCTACCGCTGCCGCTGCTCCGACCCTGGTTATACGAAGTCTGCATCAACATAGTCTACTATACCTAGATCCTGCATGCAGGCCATGAATTTGGACGAGGAAAATTGAAGCTTGCATGGATTGTTTCTAGCGATATAAGTTTTGTGTCTGTATTAGGGTTGTTTGCCAAACTAGAGTTCTTTACCCCACATTGTGGTGTACTATACCCGTATTGTGACAACCACGCAGTACACATAGTGTCCTAGGAAAATGAATCAGACGGGTGGTTCATTGAATACGACGTGTGCGCCCGTACTACCGGTAGTGGAGATAGACTACTGCCAAATGCCGGTAATCAATTTAGAAAAGGAAAAAATACGAAGTCTGCATGCATGCAATGTTTCTTGTAATTGAATTTTCCTCTCTTCGCATTGGTGTTGTTGTTGTTCCAGCTGGGGATCATTGCCAGAATATGATTTTCTATGACGGCGAAGCCTTCACTATGGTCCCTGGTCACCCAGCACCCATGAACATGAATCGAGTTGGATGTCCAAAGATGCCCTACTGTGTGTATTGGGGCAGTGTCCTAGGAGGTTGTAGCACACATTTAGCATAAATACCGTCCCTAGTGACCTACCGAATCGCCCCCTTCCAGTAGCACATACCCCTCCGCCTCCAATATCTTATTCATTTAGAGCCCGTGCTTTCCTACAACAGCGGACCCGCTGTCATCCCTCCATACGCATTCGTCACCTACCACCCCTGATACGACATTTGCCCAAGTCCAAATGGCGGACAAGCCTAGCCTAGACAAGCCATTCCAAAGCTGTTTGTCCTTTCCCAGGCCTTCATTCACCACATGGAATTGTTGATTATTGTACCTAATGCCTTGCGTGCGGAACAGATGCCGTGGTCTTGTCCAGTATAGGGGAGACTCACACAATCGAAGCTTACAAGCTCGTGGCAGATCCAAGGCAAATATGGCCGGAATATCCAGAATGCGAACTGGACACTCCCTACACCAGCCCCTATAAATGCGGTATGTAACTTGTGGGGATGAAAATGAGTTGCTGCGTAGCTCTGACGTATGCCGATACTTGACATAGACATCTTCGACGAGCAGGGAAAGGTTGACCAAGTTCAACCTGTAATCGATGGCCTCTTGAAATACGCACACGATATTATTCAACGTGAGCGATCGAACTCTTCTGGAACCAAGGGGTCCCGACATGATGCTGTGAGGGCGTGCCGACGCCAATATGGAACGTGACAGAAATTCCTGGCGGCAACATGAAAGGGGCCGACTTGCTAGATATTCCTAGTCTGGTTGGAGATATTCCAGCAGAGTGTGCTGCCGTATTCTGTGCTGGCGGCAACGGATGCTCGAAGAGGAAAGGTGCGAGTCACCCCGACGCGCAGTCACGCATGCTTGTCGGCGTTGTTAACACTGGCCACAACAGGGATTTCCGAGCTCACACCAGGCGCTGAGGGTGCGACAATAGAAGGGCTTGTTAGACATCACCTCCAGTCACTCTTCGCATACGCACTGGCGAAAATTACCGACCATTATCCGGGCAGAGATGACCGGCGCATAGCTCTGTTTGTGGGCGCAACTGGCGGCATGCGTGCGCTTCGCAATCAGGCCCGCAAACTAAGGATCGAGGCGCAGGCCCGTGCAGTAAGCAACGCGTATATGGAAGCCCCGTACGATGGCGCCCAGTATGACAACGTTGGGTATCAGACCATTCCGGTCGCGTCGAGGGCGTTTTTGGCTGGGTGGCTGCCAATTATCGCCCCGCAGGTGCTGGCATCTCAACGTTCGCTGCACCCAACCAACGTGGATACCTTGAGATGGGCGGTCAGACGATGCAAATAGCTTTTCATTCTAACCACGAACCGGCTGATGCAGAGAGTTTCCGCTCGATTACCATTGGTCCCACCACCTACAACGTGGTCGCACATTGTTGGGAGAATGGTGGGGCTGATGCGGCCTGGCAGACACACCGGGACAGTCTATACGGTGGATCCGGCAAGCCCCAGAGACGGGAGGGCAATGTGGCCGAGGCCGAGGCAGGCATCGACAACTGTCTGCCAAGCTCAGCGAAGGATGAGAAGCTCCCTAAGGACGGGGAAGTGTACTGCGGATACACTGGAAGCGATAGGTTTGTGGAGTGTGTACACGAATGCCTTCAGCTGGTCGGGTGCTACGCCCCTTGCGCACTTGGGTTTCAACCTCGACTGCCCGGATTTCTGAGAAATGATCTGCCGGAGGATGTCCGTGCCACAATAGGTACACTCAAGGAGTGGGTGGGAACAGCGACCTTCTTCTACGGCGCGCGCGGTGTTTTCCAAAATGCTACCCCACCCATCGATGATGTAGCTCCGATCGCGTTGATGGAGCAGGCCGCTAAGTTGCACACTAGTGAGCAACTCTACACCGGCCGCCGCAATGGCGGTGAAAATCAGAACATCAAGGAGCGTTTGTGGAGGGCTGTGTTCAACGCAGTCTACACCAGCGTTACGTTGCACAATGGGTTCGGCATGAAGATCCTCATGACCGCCGATGGACGCCGCAACGCTGTAACTGCATTACGCAATGCCCTACCGGGTGCTCAGCGGGGCGCATGGCCACCGGCACGTGCAGACCAGGATCCGGCTGCAAGCGCTCCGACTCCGCTGGAAAGACTCCTCGACGCTTGTGTGACTACCGATGCGGATAGTCCCGATTGCAAAACATATGACGCCATCAATCCAGACAGATTCCCCTGGGCACTGGGTGCGGCGGTGATTTATGCCCACGACCTCGACGACGACCAGCATAATGGCTTCAAAACACTAGTGAAGCTCTAGGCCGATACCCAGAAAGCCATCCCCTAGGTAACATCGTTTTATTCTTCGTTCTCATTCCACCCGCCTTGGTCCTCTGGCTAAACTGCTTGCGCCTGTTGTGCGCGAATTCTCGGAACTTGAGTTGTCTTGCTAGTCTGTGTTGGTGTTAGTCGACTGAATCATAATGTCTCTCATTCCATCTTTGTCATGTCGTTAATTCATATTTCTACTTGTATTTAGTTCATCCCCTTGATCGTTTTGAGTCTCCGATAGCATCATTCATGTTATTATTTCCAATTTGGTGCGTGGATAGCAGGGAATTATCAGGTGGGAACAGGTCGGCGGTGACGATGCTCTGCACGTCGTGGTTGTTTGTTTTGGGTCGCGGCGCAAAGTCCCTGACTTGCTTCCTTCCTGTCCCGGCTTTCGTTAGTCCACTTTTAGCTTGCACCGGGTTAATTTGTGTCTTGGAATCCATGCTACATTTGTTCATGCCCGTGATCACCCAACCTCGAAGATAGCTATATTGCACTCCTCCCCACCGTAAGTCCTGTGGGGTCCAGATGGTTCCGGTAACGGGTCTAGCTAGTGCAGTATTGTCCCTGCTGGTAAAGCTACTGTCTGGCTATTTCCAGTATGTTTCTGGCGTATTCTGATGCTGCCCACGTGACCTTCTTCCGGCATAAGTTACATATATTCAACAACAATGCGATCTGGGAATGCTCAGTCCCGTTGAAGTCATAAGATAAGACAGCTGTAGCGGAACAATATATGACCTTCATAACCTTGCGCGCCACATGTCTATTCTTCACCTTCGGAAACCCTCAACAGCAATCACCAATCACATCCTATTTTCGACCTTCATTGGGGGTAGCAGCGGTTGCGGAAGTAGCGGAAGTAGCGGGGGCAGCAGAAACCGTAGTGGGAAGAGTTGTTAACTAGTTTCCAGAACTCCAGCCTGAAGTTCACATAGTATTATTCCGCGTGCACGTGATTCCACCCACAACCTCTACATCTGCATAACTCCCCTAGTAGCATAGAATATCGCGGTCTCGACGGTATAGTAATATATAGAGGTTCCACGCGGTACATATCGACAGAATTAGATTAAGGTTTGCCTGAATCCTGCCAGGCTTAGGTACGATCCTCTCCTAAATGGCCTACCAGACATTGATTACCCAGATTCCAAACCGCTAGAAAACAACATACCCCACCCCCTTTCCGCCCTTCTATGGCGTTGGGACTAACGCTACATGCATACGGAGCACATATATACTGCATACGGCTGCATGTAGTTAGCTTAGTTGCATAGTTGGAGTGCTTGGCTGCGTGACTCAGCCAGTCACAGACATGTTAGGTTGAGCTTGGCTAGCACTTTAACCAGACTACTAGCACTTGGAGAATACAAGCTTCTTATAGGTACATACACTTACAGTCGCTGCCTATTGGGCAGCTTCTAATTGGCTAGGCACCAGCTTATGGCCATCCCAGCAGCACCTCCACCCATCTTTATGACATGGTGATTTCGGCTATATTCACAACTATGGAAGCAAAGACGCTCTACAACATGGTTACTCTCACACCCCGCCAAGTTCAACTCAATACCCGATACCCGCCTCTTCCAATATGACCGCCGTCAAGCTCGACTCCCCCCCCTCCTCAACCCCCCTCATAGGGTGAATATCACGGGGGTGAACTCATGACTACTAGGAGGCCTTTCTCTAGCATTTATATCCACGTTAAAACAGGTTCTAGGGCAACAGCCTACCGTACAGTGGGGTGGTATTCTCTCACAACAAGCCACTCAACCCTGCAAAATGAGATCATCACCGGCACCATCATCACCAATACAAACTGCCAGCACCCGTAAATATGGTCGTAGCAATCCCCGATAACGAGTCCATTCCAACATCTCAGCCCCCAGCAACCACCAACGTACGAGCTTCCATAAGCGGCACACAAGACGGACTTTGTGGGGTTTGGGCCGTGTTAATGCAACCAGTATGGAACTGGATTGTGACGAAAATACTTACGCGGGTAGATGCGTGGCTCCCAGACGACTCCCAGGCTCGTACAGCCACGGGCGGCATTGCCAAAAAGAGCCGAAGATGCGGAAAAGAATCTGGCAGTAGCCAAGAAGGGCCTGGTGTGTATGAGGGGAATTTAGGAGAGGAAGATGAAGGAAATTGATCACCTTAAAAGGCAATAAAAAGGCAAATACAAGAGCAACAAGGGGAGAGCTTAAGGCTACAAAAGCAAGCAGAAAGCGGAAAGGAACCTAGCGGCAGCCAAGAAGGGCCTTGGATGGGTGAGGAGCATCTGGGGGGGAGGGTGCCGGAAATTGACTACCTCAAGAAGGAAGTCAAAGAGCAACAAGTGGAGGTCTCAAGGCTACAAAAACGAGCAGAAGAAGCCGGGAAGAAGCTGATGGTAGCTGAGAAAGAATGGACTGGACTAAGGGGCTCTTACTCGTGATGCAACAATTAATCCAGTGTACACCCTAAGCGACATATCACAGATTGAATATCAACATCTAACGATATATCCCCACCTATATCCAATATCAAGCCCCTATAGCTGGCCCTTCATCCACCAGGATGCCCAAATCTTACAGCCAAGACCGACTGGAACATATGTTGGGTATCTACCCAATTCTAGAATCCATACTATTCTCCAGCCATCGCTCTAGCATCGTCAGCCTGGGCCAGATGTGTCACACGGTTCGCGACATCCTCACCACCAATGTTGCCCCTCTATGCACACCTTTTCCATTGTATAGGCAACCTGTACCCTGTGCCACACACCCGTGTGCATGGACTGCACGCGGCAGACCGCAGAGCTGCAACACGAAGTTGTTTTATTGTCTTACATGGATACACCTACACTGTGGTATGTGGCCAGCGAGCAACACATCACGCAGTGTGGGAGGCCCTTCAGAGTGCCCAACACAAGAGGGCTGAATGATTCCCATATATCTATAATATACACCCCAAACAGGACCACTTCTGCCAATCATCTATCCCCAACCATGGCGCAATCATGACCCAATCATGGGTAGAATGGTTTCTTTCAGAATCGAAGCCGGATTGGGTTCGGCGAAGCGTACTCGACATCAAAATGGATCCATCGACTGGACCGGCTGTAAAGGATCTTGAGTGGAGTACGTGCCGCAACCAGATAGTGCATGCACATGCCCAGAGTGCAACCCTACGTGTGAGGCCTCAGTGCATCTGGTCAGGGTTGAAAGTATGTTCGTCTTAGTGAGTTGAGAGTATTTGCGTAGATCCCAATGAGTTTGCGTCGGGCGTGGGAACCGCCGAGCCCACCCCGGGGTGAAGTGAGTGGAGACTACCCATACTTTGTGGATGTCTGGTGAGATTTTATGGAGGTCCGTTTAAAGATTTTGGATTGTTCAGGTTGCTCATCAGAGCTTTGGGGGACGTCACTCCTTTATATAATCCGGTGAAAAATAAAGTAAGTACAGATCGCTCCAGCAGGAACCAAACATATATAGTATCTCTTAAAAGAAACACATCCTTTATGGATGAAGATGAGATGTGGGGGTACAGTTGCCGATTAACAAGATTGTGGAGGTACAATTATAGGTTCAGGGTGTAACACCTGCATTAGACCTTGGCAAGCTGTGACATGTAGCAAAGAAAAGTGATAGAAAGCAGGTTCGTCGTTATCTCTTCATTCCCCATAATGCAAATGCTCTTGTACTAATTGCTCTTGTACTATTATATTTTTTTTATGCACAGGGACATATAGCTAGGAGACAAAAAGTTTTACGCGCTGCATAGAATATATATTGATCAGTTGAAGGAGAGTAAGGCTCACTTGGAAAAGGGCCTTGGTGAGGCAAAGGCCAGGTACGGGGCGAAGGAGTATTATATGAAAGCACTGGGGGGGGGGGGGCTAAGCAGAATATAAGAAGGCGCTCTTGGTAAGGGGTAGGGTTATGGTGGGAGTGCGAATCTGAGCGGGCAGAGTCTGGAGGAAAACACAGCAGAGGAGGGGGATCACGGGGAGGAGTTGCCGGCAGTAGGGGTTTGGGAGAGGAGTGGCCAGTGGATGGTGGATGCTTCAAGAGAAGATGGAGGCGAAGGTGGTGAAGGAAACGAAGGAGGCGGAGGAGGCGATAGAGTAGCAGACTAGAAATCAACTGGTGGCAGGGTGGAAGAGGAAGCAGGGTGTGTTGCTACTTGCTTCCCTCTTTTAGTTTACTAGTTGCTTTTCCGCTGGCTTTTCTCCACTTGAGGGTTTTTCTTATAGACAGTACCTAAGTGCAGTACATGACAACCAACTTACATATCTAGTCTTGGCACAGCTCCATCATGTGCTACAGGGAGCGGCAGCCATACTACCTCAAAGTGTAGTCTGGTACCTAAAAGCTACAGCATACGACGGGGTAATGCAACACGACCGGGATAGCAACAAAACAGCTGTAGGGTAGAACTCAATGGGTTTTCAGTAGAATTGGACGGTAGGGGGCTCAAAAGCTGCGCACGAGTTCGGAGAATAATTTATGAAGTGCCTAAGAGCCC
>Ga0307511_10004430_pt1 | contig 14338 bp, 18 predicted proteins | sample 13_EM_MG_FD_200266 | JGI IMG/M metagenome (GOLD analysis project Ga0307511, IMG submission 200266) | Populus trichocarpa ectomycorrhiza microbial communities from riparian zone in the Pacific Northwest, United States - 13_EM | ecosystem: Host-associated > Plants > Roots > Unclassified | place... | reverse complement strand
GAACAAATAGCAAGTAGCAAAATGCGGCCTCAACTTGACCGCCAGGACCAGAACTTCGAGAAAATGTAAGTTCCACCAAATGCTTAGGGACTGTTCCAGCCTCTCTGAACTGGGTTAGCCATCGACGCGCGTCTCTTGCGTGTTCTGGGGTTGTCAACGACGACAGCAATGGAGGAGATGGAAGCGTCGGCGAGTGAAGCAACCTCCGTGATAATGGGAATCTTTCACGAATTGAGCATTGCGACAGTCGCGCTGGAAAGTAAAGAGACATGATCAAATTGGCAAATGTCTTGTGAGCATATGTAGATCCGTGTCGTTGCTTCCCACTGTGGGGTCACCGGTCAGGGCCCTCACGATTCTATGTTAGTAGTATGTGAAATCCTTGGACTCGCTTCTGATAAGCATCTGACAGCGCGTCTCACTCACACTGTGGGCTGAACTTGAAGCTCGGGGGAGATCGAAAAGAACGACTACTTTCCGAACTATAGAAACTGTCCGACCGAAATGCTGCCGCTGGCGACATAATGACCTACATAAAGACTAAGTACTCTATAATCTTACACCTCCATTCAAATATTCAAAGACCAAACAAAGTGATTCCTCCAGTGCTAGATCCCATTGCTATGAGACCGCATTCTTCATCATAATCCATGCATGACCAGGGAGAACCGTCCTCATTCTCGACTGATACCCTGACCTCCGCCACATCGCTCCCGCGGTGTAAAGGCCCAGGAAAACTAGCAAGAGTTAGGGTCTGGTTCGAAGCTGGGACCGGGACACGTTGTAAATGAACGTGTTCTGAGATCAATCCTGCCACGGAACGGTCAGCAGGAAGTACCCATACAGCTGTCCCATAACGACCGAGGACGATGTCACTGCAGCGAAGTGGTCCCTGATTAGGGCAGGTGATGCTCGTGGTTAGTGTTAATGTTGGAGCTGGTGGATGAGAATCTGATCGCATCTCCTCTTGTAATGGGTATACGCGTTCAGTTCCGGCGCCTGAATGGACTGTGTAAAACTGAAATTGGTCCTGCAATGACCACGGATCATCCCCTTTGGTGCGGACCAACATCGATAAAGATAAAGTACTTGGTTTTTCTGTGCAATGTAGGATTGGCCGTTCGGACAAGGATACCCCGTCAACCCAGCCAAAGGAGATGCACGTGTGAGGCAAGTTCACAGGCACTTCTTGACTCTGTGGTACCATAGACGGTTCGCTGAAGACGCAGACAGAACGGGCGCGTACCACGATGGTATTACCTGCCACAAAGGTTACATGTAGCGGGTTGTCCTACACAGGGACGTCAAGTTTCAGCGATGGATGAGTTGGACTTCATCACCTGCCAGGTATCGGGGCTACGTAAAAGACATTGTTCCCCTGTCTTCCAATTCATTATTACTGTCTCTGAATCATGGTCTGATAGGGAGACGACATCCCCACGTAAAGTGATCGGTTTGTGACGAGTCTGCAGCGTAGCAACCTGGCGTAAGGACACTGCGGATGCAGAATCCTCAAAACTAAGAGACAGCAATTCGACAACTGTATAGCTGCAGGCTTTTCAGCTATAAAAAAAACGGGGCGATAGGACCCGGTTCCACCAACCTAGAGTGTCTCACAGAGATTGCAATCGTAGCATCTGAGTTTTGATCTGTGTTGATAGCCATTCCGTTAAAAACAGCCTTCCCGGGACTCCATTGATTAACGATTTGCAGGGTGGTGCAATCCCAAAGATAAAGATTGGTCCATATTCCAAGGGATATCGTGGCGATCCAATTTTTGCCGTTCTTTGTGATGAATTTTATCTTTTCAATTGCTCCAGTATTACAGACGGCAGCTCGGAGAAGATGCAACTGAATATTAGGAGATCTCCAATTTTTGCCAAGGCGGTATGCACGGATTGTCCGCCTTTCCAGTTCCCTAGCAGACAGGGAATTTAAGGATTCACTAGGAAATGGTATACATTCCTGGAGGATGTGGATTTTGCATGCATTCAGCCAGACGATGTGGTGCATTGATATAAACCGTAGTCGTCGACAAACCTCGAACCATCGAATTGAGACACATGGACAAAGACGCGGACAAAGATCATACTTGCCTTCCTCAAGGCTTGGATATCGGGAATAGTCAATGCAGCGAAGATGGTGATGAGAGCATCGTCATCTAGCCTGTCTAATGTTTGTGCCATTTCTATGTCAGGCAGACGACCAATGTCTCCCGAGGGGACCACTGAAGAAGACAGGTGGTTGAAGTTCGATTATGTATAGCCCTTAGTAGGGACAAGTATCATGTAAGCCTGAGCTTGCAGTTTCGCCCGATCGCTTATGCACCAGAACAAAGCCGTTGGAAACGGCAGGCACCTTGTTTACATTCACGCCCATATATCTCTAACACTGACCTCCTTGGGACGTGCCAATGATCATGACCATACCATTCACTTTGGTACACTTGCGCAGCGGTCTTCGGCTTTTTCCACAGCGGAGCTTTGTTACAGGCAATTGCGCGGATGTCGAAAAAAGCGTCTACAATTTCCACGCGCAGTGACCTTGTAAACAAGGTGATTCGTTTACAGTAAGTATTACTGTAAAAAGCTACAACTGCGGCAAAAGTAATCTGAAGATGGCCCCCAAAGAACTTACACGACATCAACTGTCTGCTCGTCTACAATACGAATCTCGAACACCTGCATTCCTTCAAAAACTTAAAAGCAAAGTACAGGGTGGCCCAATCGAAGACGAGGATGAGCCTCAATACTATGACGATGGCTCTGGCCGACCCCCAATTCCTTTGCGCCCAGCCATCCCAGATCGTCCCAAGGATGACCGTGGAAGCGCGAGTGAGGATGATGCGGATGAGCTGCCTCAAGTAGTCGTACTGAAAGAGGGAAAGCATCTAACTGCGAGGGAAGCTGAAAATGAGAAGAGGAAAGGTTTGTCAGTTTGTCAGTTAACCCAGCTGTCTGACTCAGGTTCCCTCAGCGAAAGGCCTTCCATTGCTCATGACGAGCGACGATGAATCCTCTTCTAAGCAAGAGACCCCTAGGCAGTCACACAAAGATCCACTGGCCAGGAAAACGAAGGAAAAAGCTAGTCTATCATTTTCATCGTCGAAGAAGAAATCAAATTCAACCTCGGGAAAAATGAAGCGGAAGATTATAGCGGGACATAATGGAAGTGGGGATGAAAACGAGCAGATGAAGAAAGTCCGCAAGAAGAAACAGAAGCGGGAGGGCAAAGGCCTACTCTCCTTTGCAGAGGATGTTTGAAATCTTCGGTAGGTCATCCTGGCATTGTTTCATGTCTAGTACATAGTAGATTTAGCGTGACAGCCACTCAGCGTTTCGCCCGGACCAAGACTCGGCGGGTCTATGGCTTCCTCTGCCCACTTCCTAGCACGTTACTGATTCCTGGATCTTCACACGGGCGCTCTGCATTCGCCTACTCCCCTGAATCAGACTTGAAAGTAATCAGTTTCGATCGTGATATTTGCACGGGTTCGGTCGTTGGCGGTGTTGCGCTTGTGAGTCCGCCGAGATGTGGAGCCGTGCGTCTATGGCCATATATCCATTTGACTCGAAAGTTGCCTTCGTCGGCTGAGGGACCTTAGCTTGACCAAGGAATTGATCTAACCGCATGGACTGTAATGAACGATGTAGCTGCGTACGAGTACTTACATGAGCACAGAAATGCAATTGTTCACGAAAGGTGCAAGAGGAAGAATATTTGAATGGTGAGGGGCTTTTAGTATGTAACCAACGCTTCACGAACGCACGTGACGACTTGGTATTTTGTGAAGTGGTGTTTCAAGCTCTCGAGTCTCAGTCACACCTAACTTATAACTGCCCTATTATCATCCATCAGGCAGCGCGTATATTTCTATGCAAAAGAGCTGTACACTGCTTGCGGAATCTGTCTCCGCAAAACAACTAGACCTTCGCATGGCGAGCTCAACGTTATACCCACCGATACCGTATGTATGTTCACAGGACGTACAACATGACGAGGCTCATTTTCCTGTCTGTAAGCCTTTACCGCAGGTTATTACGTGCCCACAGAAGGCTACCCCCAGAGATGCGTTCACTTGGTGATGAATATGTCAAGGCAGGTAATGAGTACGCACGCACATTGTTAACACTGCTCGCTCATATTAGCAGAATTTCGCCTTCATCGTAAAGTTACGAACCCCGTCTACGTAATGGGATTTCTAACACAGTGGAAAATGTACTTGGATGCGCTGCCGCAAGACCTCAGTGCGAAAAATTTCCGGAAGCTCGATCCTACAGTGTTTGAGAAGGTGAGGTTCCCACTTTTCTGGGGAGCATCCAACACTGCTGGAGCTGCATTTGTCCTTTAATAGATGTCAGTGGAACAACTGAGTCAGTTGTACGAATTAATGCATACCACAAAAGATGTCTGGAAGCCACTACAGAATGAGGGCGAGGATTCTACATCGTAGCACCAGCATTGCACCGTCATTGTACACACGGGTATGCCAGTAACAATTTTTTCGGACGCCATCTGCGCATACTTAGATCAATCATTCTGCATGGACAGTATGAAAGAAGCATTGCCGATATCTTCGGTCACGTGTCTCAGAAGATAAATGCATCGTGTGACTCGCATCAGCTCGTATCCTGTTTATCTCGCCAATGTCTCAAGCTGCGGTTAGTGTTGAACATTTGAGTGGCATATCTCAGGTTACTGAGTAGGAACCGCGCGCAGACTATCCCCTCTGATCTTCCCCCTATTAGTGCCGTTCTGTTCGAGGCCAAGGCTAGGAAAGGTGCAAAACGATATGCTTTTCTGTGGCGTTAATGCAAACTGTGTACTAGGCTTGACTTTCGACAATGTGGCGAAAGCAATCGGTAGGGATGAAGTCTGGGTTGCAGCGGCTTTCTACGGTCAGGTTAGTGGTTCGTGTGTCGCATGATAATATAGTCTGGGTGATTTGACGCCCCATAGGCGAAATTAGCCCCGGAGGAGATAGAGGCCCTTGCTAGGGTCCTCGATCTTCCAGCTGCAAACGTCCAGAGCGATCTTGGTGCCCACTGGTGGCCTAACCGCGGCTTAGGACCAATGCCACCAACGGACCCTGTTATCTACCGCTTATACGAAGTACACGCCACTATATTAGTCGAGAGCTTATCCTCATTCGGGTTTCTTCAGGGAGTCCTAGTTTATGGACATGCAATTAAGGTGAGGAGTGCACTGTCACAATTTCATAGAACCTTCTCAAGCTACTTTAGGCTATTATTCATGAGAAGGTAATGGTTTTCGTGTAATCTCCACAGTGCTCTAGCTAACACTTATAGTTCGGTGACGGAATTATGTCCATGATCGACTGTAAGGTAAACGTGACCAAGAAACCGGATCCCAAAGGTGACCGCGTACTTCTTACATTCGAGTAAGTAAGCTATGAGTTTTCCCGAACGCCATAATGACCTCGCGTTCAGCGGCAAGTTCTTGCCGTATTCAAAGTGGTAAAATTACGCCAGTCATTCATAATGTAAACATATTACAAGCGGGGGAGCGGGGTCGTCCTCTGCAGTGATCTTATGAAGCCTCTACCGATTTCGATAGGATGGGATAGATCTGGCGCGGAAACCGATTTCGCCAACGTGGGGAAGATGGAAGAGCCAATAAACGGCTAGACTGGTACAACTACTTGACCATAAGTGATATTCAGCCGGAATTCTTTTCTTGAAGCCAAGTCGTTATTTGTTTGGCCTCCATCCACATCCACCTTCCGCTCACTTGGCCCCCGGATTCACATCACACTCATGAAGTATATTCTGTTGCGCGCCCAGCGCGGACGTCCTACAGGTAATATACATGGCAGAGCACAGGGCATATTTTCACCCTTGCATTTGCAAAATTTATGGACAAACCTATGCAAAACCTACGCTCGTTCATTCGCCTCCTACACCTTCGCATCACTAGGCAACATGTATCGGAAGACCCATGGCCATCCTGCCAACGTGACCCTTGATGTCAGATTCCACAGCAAGCCCAACATAAGTAACACCCTCTTTAGCCTGACCAAAGTCTGGAGGGTTGGCGCCCTTTCGGAAGGCTTCGGCTTGCCTGAGGGTGTATTCCCAGTTCTGTGGTGTTTTTGGCACAGCAGGGATGTACATCACTTTGGAAGACAGAGAGTCAGCCACTGCTGATGCTAGAAATCCCGCCTTACCTGCCGAATCATTTCTTCCTGTGTGCTCTTGCTCCACAGAATGGATCACATCCTAACTGGCCGTAAGTACGCTAGGAACACAACAGATAAAGGACGTTACACAATGCCAGAAGACCATGTCCCCTGGATAAACCTTGGGCACCGATGTCATGGTCTCATTGAGCCTGAGGTGAGGGTGAAGTTCAGGGGTTGGCTGTGCGCTGAGGAAACCAGTATCACAACGCATGATACCAGGGAAATCAGGTGTAGATGTGTCTAACGGTCCCGGTAAGATGGAGATGGCAAAAATAGCCAATAGAGTGCACATTCACCTAGTTCCCAGTTTTTCGGATCGAGGATTGCAGGGTCATCCAATGGAACCATCGGACGAAAGAAAGGGCGGAGGATGACGTAGGCATTGGAGATCGTCACGTCAGGGAAGACCCTCAAAGTACCTTCGGTGGGTGCAGTCTCGCTACAACGAATCATGTCATTGTGGAAGATGTCCGTGATAAATGACACCTCTACCTCAATGCTAACCAGCCCTGGAAAGTTCTGAACACGCTTGCCTAGGAGTTGGTAAGTAACAAGTATATCAAGATCCGGAAGAATCGACACCAAACCTGGTCGGGGCGCCCATACAAGGAACTCCGTGCGTCCAAACGGTGCCTGAGCTCATATGGGTCGTGCTGACGCCAGTTACCAGTGAGAATATCAGCGAAGCATCGCCGGAAGTTGACATCTTCCCAACGTTCAATTGAACCACCTAGGAAACACTTGGTTTACTGTCCAAACTGGGACTGGACCAACACACCATCTATATGTGGTGGGTGTGCACCCCATTGTACTCCGGGATGACGAATACGGAAGCGATCGGCGTATACCAAAGGACAGGAGAGGTCAATGTCCTCTACCCTTTCGTCCGACTTGAAATGATACAAGTTGTTGAGCCAGGAGTTTACTTTGAGTACGTTTGGATGGGCACGCGCGTGAACTTGAGACGGAGTCCAACTGCACGATGCTCATAAATTCGACCCTCATTTGAGGCGAAATTTTACCAACTAGAGATTGAAGAATTGCTTGTCATTCTCAGGGAAACCTGGACAATACTGAGATGTGAAGCGCAGTCGGGAAACAGGAATGATCACTACATACCGTCAGCATGAGGGTTATTGTTTATGAACTCCTGCATATCGATCTTCCACTTTACTGCTTCGTCGATGTCCACAACCCCTCGAACGACGACCGATCCCTTTCGCTTAATGCTATCGATTTGCTCCGAAGTCAGATTTTCAAGATCGCTAAAGTTTACTCGAGGAATACACTGCACGAATAGCAGAATAAACGAGACTGGGGAAGAACCATATACCGTAGGCACCCACATCTGATCCTTGTTGGACGATTTCTTCAGTCGCCTTTGCCATCTCTTGAAGGAGATCGGCCCAAGATGTCATCAGGCGATCTCTTTCGGTTGCAAAAATAATTTCTCGTTTCAGATCAAGGAAACGGGGTGGCCACTGGTGAGATTCCATAGTCGAGAGGAATTGTGGTTGATGATATGACAGAGATGCCTTTATATCCCAGACGAAGACGCCCACATACTACATAAAGCCCCTAATGTTATGCCGAAGTTTCTCCGCGCACAACGTCAAGACTGTTCAGGGTCCTGAAACATGTCGATAAGAGACAGTACATATGTAAAGCACCTGATGCTATCCCGAAGTTTCTCCGCGCACAACGTCAAGACTGTTCAGGGTCCTGACACGTGTCGATAAGTGGTTGGACAATACAGATATTCTTCTGTAAATCAATTACTGGCAAAACATCCAAAGTAGAATCTAGAGTAAAATGAAGGGGTGGAGAAGCAGATAAGCACGAAACTAAAAAAAGGCAACACTACTGAATCTCCCCATCGCCGATCTCTTCCTCAACTTCAATATCATCATCCACAGCTGCTTCCTGATACTGTTCTCATAAAGCGTGCGTGAGGTGAGGTCATGAATTCGTGATGGCAATCACTTACCTGCTGATATTCGGCACTGTATCGCGATAGGGAAGGACAATGATCAGTTTCAACGGATCAATGTCATAGAGCTTAGACATACACCAAATCCTGGGCGTTGCTCTCGGCTTCCGAGAATTCCATCACGTCCATCCCTTCTCCTGTGTACCAGTGAAGAAAAGCTCGACGCTTGAACATAGCAGAGAACTGCAAGTGAAAGATTCATAAACAGAAGTAGCAAGGTCGCAACGGGCATGTATACCTGAGTGAGATTGCGCTTGAACAATTCTTGCATACATGTCGAATTTGCAAGTGCCACGGCCGCCTTGAAAGTGTTAGAAAGTTCCATCATCCACAAAGGCTGTGACCTACCTGAGCTTGCCCCACTGGAGGTACAGAGCATAAGGATACCGAGACGTTGTCTGGAATCCATCTAATGAAGCGAAAACATCGCATAAGAAAGAGACGCCTGAAGATGCAAAGCGCTTACTCTACGAAATATGCGGAGTTTTTGCGCTGAAGTTGTGCTACAGAAGTCTGTGAAATGGTCAGTTGGACTTCAATGCAAATATTCATTACTGACTTCAGCCTACGATAGAATTATTGGTCATCGAATTAACGCTGGGGGATGATAGCGTACCTCAGTAGATGAAACCTTGCCCCGGAAAATACAAGCAGCTGTGAGATAACGCCTGCCAGCGAGTTGAATGGGCAGATTAATCACCCAAATATAAAAACGCACCCAAAACGCGGATCACATGCAACGAGAAGGTTCGCCCGATCAAATAGGCTACACATGAAGTTGAAAGCTAGTGTATGTCGTGTGTGTACGAATACTCACGATGACGTCAGTTCCGGAACAGACACCTTCTGAAATGCGCTAGCGTTGGGGTCATAAAATGGGCCATAGCTTGGCATAAGGAAGTGAAGCTAATGGGAATAATGAAAGTCAAGATCATTCTTAGAAAACTCAGGACTCACTCGAGGGAACGGGATGAGGTTCATGCCGAGTTTACGGAGGTCACTAAGCAGGTGTTAGTAAACCCCTCCCAATCATTGGTATAACTAACCCATTGAGCTGGCCTGGAAAACGAAGACTTGTGCTAACGCCGCACATCACTCTTGAAATGATCTACGGGACTGTCAATGAGTGGATTCTGGGTAAAATAGCGTATCCATGCCTGGTTGAGGTCGTCAAAAGCAGGTGTCTTGATCTTCAATGTTCGCACTGCAATGTTATACCTAAGATTCTGTTAGAGCACAGAAATACTCGAGATAGAGGGTGCCCACAAAGCCTCATTGTCAATGCAAATGGTAAGATCACAGTTGTCAACGAGTTGATGGATAGACAGGAGCGCATTGTAAGGCTGCGGAGGGTCAAATTGAAGGGTTATAAGTGGATTAGGATATTTTTAACTGACCTCCACAACAGTTTCAGAAACCTAAAATGACATCAGCTACTTGTGTCACGGAACTATAACGGGTTCCTCACGTTCGGTGAAGGCAAAATTGAGAAGGTTTGAAGCATACGGTCGGGATATTCCTACTAGGCGTCAAAAGAGGTGCGCCGATATTGTGGACAACTTGCCTCACGTAGCTTGGATAACAAGAGTGATCCAAGACCAGCCCCAGTTCCCCCACCAAGGGAGTGGATGATCTGGAACCCCTGAAGAGCTTCGCAGCTTTCCGACTGCCTTCTAATGATATCGAGAACAGAGTCGATAAGCTCAGCCCCTGATGCAAGTCAGCCAGCATTATTATTCGGGCGGTCAGAGTACCTTCTGTATAGTCTATCTCCAATGTGACGTAAGCCACAGACAAGAAAACAGGATAAGAAAGCACGGCTTACATCCTTTCGCCCAGTTGTTTCCCGCCCCTGAGTCTCCTGTGAAAAATGTGTCCGGTCGGAACAATTTGCCCAATACACCAGCGCGAATCTATATACGATTGGGTGATATAATAGCAGAAATCGAGGCACTTGCATACTTACGTGGTTACATACACCCGCTTCTAGGTCAACTTGGACGCTCCGAGGAACATACTTGGTTGGGCCTTGGGAGTCGACTTGTGTAAAATACACGCTGGTCTGCACCAGGGAAATAAATTAGATCCACTTGCCATTCGGGGTGGTGGCCTAAAACTCACGCGTGCTGTCTGCAACGGATCATTGCCCTCATAGAACTGAGAATCGTGTGCCATAACGTCAGTTCCGGGCAATACGCAAACACAGAAAACAACAACTACCCCATCCTCATTAAGACCGTGCTCTGCGAGAAGCATTTTCCAAAACCTTTCGCCAATTTGGTTTCCGGCCTGTCGTTGATGAGTCCAACAGGTCTAAGCCGCCGATTTTGGGATCTGATCGCCTACCTGGCCAGCCTATGAAGACAGAAAATTAGAAGTTATGTACTGGGTTCATACTTGATATGTACCTGGATGTTGATGATTTCGCGAGACATGACGGCCGCTGAGCAAGTTCTACAATGGTACACACTGGACTTGCACTGGACAAATGATTCTGCTCACGGAAATAAACCCTTGTCTGTCACGTGACAATGACGTATTATCGGAAGCATATTGAATTGTTTCCACCCGCAATCGCCAAGGGATGCGGTTCCGCGCAACAGTAGAGAACGTTGCGATCTTTTATCGTGAACTTTTGCATACACGCTCTCTACCTTGCACTGATAATTCATGCAGGTGTCATACAAGCCGTCGAGAAGCTCCAGCGGAAATGCATTATCAAATTCTCTGAGAATGAAATGCACATCATCTGCAACGATGATGCAAATGAAGGTGGGATCCAAGTGTGGTCGTAAGTCGAATTTACGCGTCCTTCTCATTGCGCTGACCGTGCCTTCAGTGTAGTGAAGGTGGATTCTATCTTCACTAATTATCGCATACAGTCGAACGCGAACAACCAAATTACCATGGCCTTGTCGACTGAAGCTCTCCTTTCCGCTCTCAGATCGTCGTCTTCGTCTGCAGCGTCAGCTTCTGCAGCGGCTTCCATCCTTCCCACATACGATGCCGAAGAACTGGTTATGAAACTAGCGAAGAAAAATGACCAGGCTGTGCTCAGCTTTGAGATGTTCGGTGTGTCAAGAACGGGTCGAAAAGTCAGGGTCACCCATGACGTTCGAATTGACGTAATGCGACCTGCCGAAGTTGACAAACTTCGTGAACCACTCTGTCCTGAGCCTGATGTGAGGATTGATGCGTGTAAAGGTGCCTAATCTGACTGTTATCATTCAGGTGCACATCTTGCTGCCACCACTGCAAAAGCTGAGAACAATCGTCGACAGGCTTCGCCCTTTGTCGGATGTTCTGGCTCTTAGGGCCAACAACAGCGGAAAACTTCAGGTGGCAATTAGCACCGACTCCGTCAAAGTAGAAACGCAGTGGGTGGGGTGTGGCAACCCCTCTATAAGTTCGTCCTTTTGGTTGTAATTTTTTGGCCACTGTTTGTGGAACCCGATTTTCCAGGACAAACCCAGACCGATGAAGACGATAACTCAGATCCCGATCCCACCGAAAACCCAGATCCCGAAACAATGTTCTCTGTCCTGGTTTCTGTTCGTAGTTTCCTTAAATTCCTCAACAGCCATGTTGTTTCTACAACTACCGTCGCATGTAGGTGCTCAATGTTTTCAATGGAGTTTTCTCAGCATAGTTTGTCAAATCAGGCATTTGTCAAAATCACTGCGCGATTCTTTATGTTTACATCGGAGAAGTCGCCGACGCGGGGGGTGTTCTCACTTTCTATATTCCCAGCGTTATTGAAGACTAAATTCGATTTTGGTTATCACTACAGTCCAGTGGAGGACATCGGCATCTGGACGATTCAGCCCAGCCCATGGTACAGGTCCAGCTCACCGACCCCTTCTACGCAGTGCTTGTATCATTCGAGTTGCCTCTACTCATGACACAACAGTATATGCAGTGTTGCACAATATCGCGCTCCACATAGGTACAAGTTGCGTAACAAAAGAACAGCCATACAACAAAAGGTTCATTTCAATTCCATGCTTCTGAACACACTTTATCGGGCCGCCTACTATTCCTACCACGACAATCGACCTTGCCGCAGTCTTGGCAAGCGTTCAGACAAAACGAACGTCCACCTTTACCTTTACAATCTTGAGAGCCGCACTTGCAGCAGTGTCGAGTACGTTTTTGAGAGGGTTCTAAAATAGCAACTTCGGGGCTGCCATCTCCGTACCCGAAGGGCCTCTTAAGACTGTTTTGATCTCCGGTCGAGGAAGGATGAGGAGCATTTGGATTTTGAGCAGGCTGCGGAAGGTAGGCATGATAATTAGCATAGGGATATGCGACATAGGGCCCATGCTGGGCATAAGCGAAAGGTGGCTGGGCAGGAGTCGAGGATTGAGCTGGCATATCTGGGGTCATGTTGGCAATGGTAGAAGATGAAGCTTGCTGAGGCTGTGGGGCAGTGTTCTGGCTCGGGCCAGCTTCTGCCGTTCCGTTGGTACCTTTCCATGCACTGTTATACTCATTCGTGGTGTTCTAGGCGGTCATTAGCATAGATACCGTAATGGATGGTTGGGCTCGCACTTGAGAAATAGCCATGTCACCACCATCAGGTTGGACGACAGCAGAAATGCCTTGTGCGTCCTCACCTGCGGCATCCTCCTCCTCCTCCTCTTCGTGTTTCTCTTTGTCCTCCCTCATTGGATTTTGGATGGTGCTGACCACCTGAAGGATGGCATCCTTGGACATCCCAACCCTCAGACCACCTCTGACCATGTTCCACAGCGCCTTTGACACGCCCAAAGCATGCCAATTCCAAACGTTGGGCCCACTGCCCAGATCGGAATCCCCTTGAAGAAGCCGAGCGGGGAACTCGTCCTTAAGCCTGGCTGGAAGGGCATGCATGATAGAAGCATCTGTGCTGGCAAATTTTCGTCCATCCGGGGACGTGCTTGCAATACATGGTGGGCTTCGACAGACGTACTCGCAGCCGATAACAAAGAAGGGCTTTTCTAGGTCGTAGACCTTGATAGGCCCCGATCTAATACGACCCCGGTTGCTGATTGGCGAGCCACAACTGCTACAGGCGATCCCGTTAAAAACAAGAGGGAGAGGATCCCAATATAGGAATCTGTGCTCGGACAAAGTACGGGCATTGGGACCGGAGGCGATCAAAGACAGATAAGCCGGAGATGAGGGGAGCCAGAAAGTCTTCAAAACCGAATAGAGGGACGGAATGGCATGGGCCTCCTTGTTCTGAGAGGTAGACGGTGCCAAAGAACTTAGATGAGACTTGAATGTATCCTCGACGGTTGGCCCGGCATTCGGCAATGGATTCGGGGCAGCCAAAGCGGACAACAGTTCTTGCATGAACTTATCAGGTTTTGTGCGCATAAGTTCCGCCCATTCATCCCGATTAAGATTGGGATCGATAGGGTATGCCTGCTCTATAGCGGCACCCGCAGATAACGTAGGGGGTGGGGCCGAAATGGATCCCTGTAGGTGCATTCCTGTCTGCCAATGAGGCACCCCAGGATGTTGAGGATAATACGCCTATGAGGTAATCATAAAGAAAGAAAGAAAATCACACATAAGCTGAGGCTTACCCCTGGAAAAGGAACACCAGGGGGAAGCTGCGGAGCATCAGCAGTTTTCACCAATGATTTTCTGGGTTTCGCAGCGCGACGTGGGCCGACCGAGCCAGCGGGCAATCCATCCTTCCTCGGACGTCCGACGGGGCGTTTGATCTTCTCACCTGTGACGACAGGGAGATTTGCCTGCTGTTTCTTTCCGCTGCCCTTGGGCCTGCCTGGTCGACGCTTCATTGGCGGAGTGTTAGGTTCTAACATAATGGTGTTCGTGTCAGTTATGCACACAGATTAACAAGACACTACATACCCTGGGCCACGGGTGCTGGACCTGCTTCGGCAGGCATATTTGGCAAAGTGCTATCCATGAGTGAGTCGTGATCCTATTGGCATGGTCAGTGAAATGGTCGCATATTGTCGAGAAATAAAGGATAGCAAGGTTGTAATGTTGAATGCTCAGTAAAATATATCCCCCAACAAAGGTGGAATATGTAAAAAATCCAGAAAAAACCCCATATCCACTCAGTAACACAAAATCTGTTGGCGATCAACGCCATACCACTCGAAAGGGAGGGAAATAGAAAAGAAGAT
>Ga0307511_10004429_pt1 | contig 14339 bp, 15 predicted proteins | sample 13_EM_MG_FD_200266 | JGI IMG/M metagenome (GOLD analysis project Ga0307511, IMG submission 200266) | Populus trichocarpa ectomycorrhiza microbial communities from riparian zone in the Pacific Northwest, United States - 13_EM | ecosystem: Host-associated > Plants > Roots > Unclassified | place... | reverse complement strand
TTCCCTCACTTCCTCTGCTTCTTTGTTGATTGCGTTATGTTCTACCTTGGATTTTTCACGAATTTTCTGATATATATATATTTGCATGAGGATAATTAATGCTTGGTCATGCTCACATATTTTTTTTATGAAATATCAAATATTAGAATCAGAGAAAAGAATTGGTGGGAGTATTCTTCATTCTTCTACCTGATATCCTATTAAACAAAAAAGACAATTCCATATAACAGAAACATCCCAGCCAATATGAGCTAAGGTTCAATGAAGCACTGCAAGTTGCATCCATCCAACATTGAATCGCATCCCTACTCCTTCAGTCAATATTTTTCCTTGGAACTCTTCTACAGAGCTCTGGATTTTGGAAAACTCTACCCACATAAACACCCTCCTTAACAAACCAGTCAAGACAGCAGAATATTAATTTGCAGCTCCCAGGAACAAAGCAGCAGCAGAATCGCATATTTTCATTACCAATAATGCACTACATGATTTCCAGTATTTCAAGTGCAGCATTGAGAAATTACAGATGAAACCATGGATTTGAATTAGTTGCAGGATTGGCTCAATGAAAAGCATCAGAAGAAGAAGAAGATATAAAATAAAATAAAAAAACTGAAGTGTTTTTGGTTTTTAATCATTGAGCCAAGAAATCTCAAATTTAAAGAAACATCGCTCAGTCTTATCAAATAGAGTAGGACAGGAAACTCTCATTGTACGTTGTTGGTTAGGGGACTTGGTGTACCATAAAAGTAGTCGAGCCAAGGTGAATGGTGAACCACAGTGCCTACTCTGCCAGGATCCTATCCCAGATTTGAAATGTCTTGAATGGCAGAATGGGTTTTTAGTAAAACACAAAACATTGCGAGACGGCTTAACTTATCATGACTGAAGCCACAAGATGCATTGATATCAAAATTGACTTTTCTTTTCCAAACGATTTTTTTTTTCATTTTTTGCAAGGCATTTGTCTATGGGCCTTGCACGACACGAGGTGGATAATCTCAACCTGCATGTTGGATTAGATCGTCCTAGCCTGCACATCAAAATGCCCATTGTAGCTACGGAAAAGAAAAGGAGCATTTTATTCTAGTGTATAGAATAATAGAAGGCTGTATTTTGATTTCATGATTTGCGCGCATCATCATGGAAACTGATGATATGGATTAGAAAAAAAAGATGTAGCACGGGTTTTAGCTAAGCTTGCGGGCTCGTTCTAACTTCTTTCAAGCTTGGTTTAACCCTAGTCATATTAAACTTGGTTAGATTTTTTTTGGACTCAATTTGACCATAGTCAAACCTAACCCAACATGGATTTGGTTTGACATGATAACACCGAACTCATATGAGGCTCGGTTTGACCCAATCAAACCAAACCTGATCGAACTCATATCGAGCTTTGTTTAACTCCTTTCAAGTTTGATTTTACCATGATCAAACCTGGCCTGATGTGGGCTTTGGTTTAACCTCATCAAACAAAACCCGATCGAGCCCACATTGGGCTTAGTTTGATACCTTTTAAGCTTAATTTGACCATGGTCAAACCTAGCCCACCTTGGACTTGGTTTGATAGAATAATTCAGTCTTTTCTCTCTCTTTTTCTTCTTTTTTCTTTCTCTGTCTCTCTAGTTTATTATTATTCATCTCAATTACCTGTATGTGGAGGAAGACATCATGCTTTACATATTACACTTTATCTATACTTATCATGAGCTATTCCTGATATTTTTTTATGAGATAAACTATATAAATAATTATATAAGGTAAAGTAAAGATGAAGAATATCATTCACAATTATATACTTGTAATTACTCTCTTTACAGTTTTCTTATAACCTTTCAAATACTATATTGACTTAACTATTATAGTATCATTTTACAGGTAACACCAACATCTCGAGCCTCATTTATCTGTGAAGAGAGCCGAGGTCCAAGTGAAGTTTTAACAAGCGACATCAGAAACCATACAATCACTTCTGATTGATTGCTGAACACCAGCATGGTTTTGCTGAAACCAGCTAGAAATGAGAGGAATTCGGGCCTACCATAAAACTGTTATACAAAAGAAAATGCAAGCGCATGAAACAGCAAAAGAACTCACTTGTAGTTAAGGAGTAAACAATGAAGGAAGATAGAAATTTCAAGGTTGTCTAGATCACCTCCAGGGCACAGCCTACTTCCTATTCCAAATGGAATATCAGAGCTAGATTTCGGTCTATGTTCCTACACAGAATCTATGTCCTGCATGCTTTTAGCACACAACATATGCGACTGAATTAAAAATGAGAACACATTCATCTAATAAGCAAGAAATGTGTCCTCCCTTGCATTCCATCTCGAAGGATTGAATTTATTCGGGTCCGGATAAATCTTCTTCTTAATATCTCCTCCTGTTCTGCCAAAACTTAAGGGAGAGGCCCATGAGATATGGGTCCTAGTTTTGTATAACAAAGTCGGATGCACAAAAAAACTCTAGTCATTTGCAAGCAGGAATTTCTACTAACAAAAGTTGAACAAGTAATTCAACAGCATACCAAATGTTAATTGGAAAATGAAAATCACTATACATATCTCCAAATTGTAAGGGACTGTGCAAGTTTAGCTTAAATAACTATATATATTCAAGAACCACTGAGATTTTCACTCACCTTTGCATGATTGAAATATTCTGGATGTTCATCTAGGAGGACAATTGCCCACATTATTGGCATGGGCAGAAGACTCATGGTCAACAATTAAGCACATAAGGATTAACTCTATGATCTCCTCCTCAAAATTTTTACCCTTTTCATCTTCAATTTCTATTAGCATATCAATCGTATCTTTGCGTCTCTCAGACTGATAGATTACCATTCTTTCTCGCCCTCCTTCCATCTAGAACAGCTTGTAGAATCCTTAACAACTTCTTCTTCGCCTGGAATGAGCACAGCAACATCAGACTGGTTCATCAAGGATTTTAAGGAGAGAAGGAAACCTTATTCATTAGTTATCAGGCTGGTTCATCAAGGATAAAGCCTAAAATTCCAACAGCAGGATCAGTCAGAAGAAACGAGAAGAAGAGCTGAACACTTCTGGACAGGTGAACTTTGTACCCTACTAACTACACAGGGCATACCAGAATCACGAGTGCAAGGCGATGTTTGGATTGAGCCAGCAAAGTGACCTGGAAAACATAATAGAGATTGATCACAGTTGAAATGAGATTCAATAGCTGTATTTTTGGGGTTCTTTCCATGGAAGATGTAAAAAGCTAGAGGGGTCTAAATGATCTCAGCAAATCAAACCTAAATTCTTCACCAAGGCCAACAATCAACTATCAAAATCACACATAACGGATAAAGCTAGTGGAAATCCTACACGGTACTGGAGATTTCTCTAACCAGGCACCATATCCTGAATTCCACCTTCCTAACCCGAAAGGATACCAAGGAATATAGTAAAGTTCCAATAACTATTCGATACGCAACAGTTCTATTATCAGAACCACTGAAGTAAAAATGAACCCCCACCTTGAGACACAAAAAGACAAAGGGTAGAAAAAAGAAATTTAGCAGAAGTAAGGGATGTCGACGCGTTAGAACTTTTTATTGGCAATTAAAATTACCACAATAGTTGCTAAAAGAAATGTGGCCTTCCTGCATGGATGCTGGGCCTGACCCTTGGGTAGCATCTATATCTAACAGCTTGACAGTGTAATTCACGCAGAAAAACTGCAATGATTCAAGGAGCACCTGAAAGCATATAAGCGGCAAACAAACAATACAAAGTTAATGACACACTCTGTCCCTTCCTACAACTCTGCTCTGCAAGAGACAGCCTCATGAAATTTGTTTACTTACTGGCCAGCTTATAGTAAATCTGCCAGGTAATTGCCCAAGAATGAGAGAAAAAGCTCAAGAAAACCAGTGTCATCAAAATAGTGAGCAGGAATGGAGTGAATATTTCTGCTAAGCTAATAATCAAATCCATGTTAAGAAAAGAATTTGCAGAACTAAACTACTAAAGTAAGAAGAAAATTCCAGGAATATACATGCAGGCTCATACAACTCCTAGGAAAGTCAAGCAGCGGTTGTGCAATGTAAACCACGAGAAGCAAGTGACAACAACGCACTGTTACCAAAGTACATTTATTTTTCACATAACACACTTCCGCGGCTGTGCAATATAAACCACAAAAAGCGAGTGACAACAACAAACTGTTTCTGAAATCCATCTATTTTTTTATAGAAACACATATTCACCGTATCAAGTACTTTAATTTGTACGTAAACTCTTCTGCATATTCTTGTTCGTATTGACATCAACAGAAGCAGACAGCACAACCCGTGATTGGTTGTAAACCCACAACACAACAGTTACGACAAACTAACCTTTCACGACGCAACTTCTGATAGAAAAGGAAATGGGAAATATGCTACAACAACGTTTCAAAGCAAGTTTGGTTCTTGCTAACCCTAATGGTTTTTTCATGCCTCTGGTGATGTTGCAGTATCAGTAGACTGGCTATAAGAAATGGAAATCAGTTCGGATCTATACATTTCAGCTCCATCGCCATTCATGACCGGAAGCTTTTCCTCAACGTTGACCGCCTGAGGCACAATTTCTGAATTTGGAACCTTATCTGGTATGCAATAAGATATACCAATAAGTGACTCACGGGCCAGTTCTTGAGAAACCTTCTCACAAGCTGCTGCTTTGTTATCCATAAAATGTCTCTACTTTTTTCTCCAAGAGTTCAATCTGAAGATTTGAGCACAGGACAAAAATATTGAACCAAAAGGAAAAGAAACTCAGAGAGAGAACAAAGAAAAGGAATCAACTCTTTTTTTTATGTTTCTAAATTTAAATCAAACTTCACATGCATTGCACCTTACATTTACAATTAAAGGGTAAATATTGTTCCTCTAGTCTGACAGGAGTTAGCAGAAAAACTCAAAATTAGAGTTACATAGATGGGAGCTAGAAGCAAGGCAGGGAAGATGTACAGTACAAAAACAAATAAGATTTGAGTCAAAATCCTGCAAATGGAGCGCATCAAACTATCCTAATTTCTTTGCCTTCTGTTTTCACAACACCACCTCATCCCCACCACTATATACATCTTCTTCCCACCCTTTTCAATTCCTCAATATTTTTTGTTGTTGTTTTGTAAACACAACTAGAACATTCTTCTCGCAAAATACATTTACATTCAATTCAAAGAAAGTTATCAAACTGAATCCAGTCAAATATGAAATTTATTCCAATTACAATCAATTAAAAATATATTATAAAACATAAATTTCTATTTGCGGGAGATAAGTCATAAAACATATCTTTTCAATTACAACCAATAGATACCAAATCAACCATAAATTCTAAAGAGTCCTTTTCAATTTCATAAAACATAAATTTCTATTTGCGGGAGATAAGTCAAAGTTCGATTCTCAAGTCATTGAAATTGAAACCGTGAAGAAATATTATGTTTCTTTCTCGATCGAGTGTCGAAGAAATTGATTTCTCTCCTTTATTATTTTCATTCCTTATTTCTCGAGAAACAAACAGAAGTTACGGAGAATCGCAACCACCAAGATCAGTAGACAAACAAATTAATTTGAAAAAAAAAGGTAAAAAATAGAAATATTAACTCACCCCTTTTTTTCGGTGTTATAGATCTAACGACTCATGTGCCTCCGTCTGGACTGCGGCCTGTGATAGCAAATCCTTTTAAACTCTCTATTATCGACAATTTTACAAAACCACCCTCTCCACCGAATATTATAAGATATTGGGGTCAAGCGTAACTGTATAAGCAGGGAGGGATTCTTGAGGACTCTAGATACTATTTCAAAGTCTACTAAAATTGTATTTTAAACTTAAAATATATAAAAATAATATTTTTTTAAAAAAATTATTTTTAATATTAGTATATTAAAATAATTTAAAAACTAAGAAAATAATTTTAAATAAAAATAATTTAAATTTTATATAAATAATATTTTAACCGCGCTGTCAAATACCCCTAGCCTACTTGTTAAGTGCTCCTCTACCACGTCTTTTTTGCTGTAAAGTCTTATACAAAGAGATATAGCAAACCCCTCCCAATTAGGAAGGTCATGATCTCCTACCAAAAACCCCTCAAACCATATTTTTGCCTTGCCTTCCAAGTAAAGTGAAGCAATTTCCTACATTTTCTAATTCATCCGAGTGGATTATCTCCATGAAATTTAGATAACGGATAAGGCTGCATTGTACCCACCTCTATGGCCTTCATTGATCCCCATAATTTCCTCTTGATTGTGATTTTATTGTAGACGAACCACTCCTTTACTGTTAACTTGATTCCTTTCATCCCTCTCTGCTTCCTTTCCAGTAATAAATATGTGAATAGAAGCCATCAAGGTTTCCATTTGTGCATTAAGTTTATCGTTCCAGTACTAAGCTTGCTCTTTCCACCGCCTCTTGTTATCTGATATGGAATCTTGGAATTCTTGATGAAGAACTTGCATCCTATCATCCAACTGTCTTCCATGTTCATTCAAAGCTTTGACTTTGTGGTTTTCCACCATCTTTATTTAGGTCTTCTTTACTGTTGTAATTGCCTTGGATGCAAGGCTCTGATACCAGTTTGTTAAGAACTCAATCTTAACAAAGAGATTAATGTAGTGAGAAAAGGAGATTGTGAATCAGAAGAAAAGAGAGAAGAAAGTACTCTACAAAATTTATGGAAAAAGATACTTCATCATACCTACATTCCATTCCCATCACATGCCTTATTTATACAATCTTATCAACTAACTAACTAATCTTTCAACTGTCTAACTATTTTATTCTTCACTTGTTTAATGCTAAGTAACTATACTAGCAGATTTGAAAATTTGGGATCCTGAGGCTTCCGAATGTGCAAGTTTTCTATGTTTTCTTTTGATTTGAAAACTGTTCTGGAATTGGAATTTCTTATGGTAAAACCATTATTTTTACGACTCACGGGTTGGAAGCTTGGGAGGCCATCAGAGCATCCATTGCTTGGAATGGTCAATCTCTAACATCAGGAAGCCGTCGCACTATTAATCTACTTCACCTTTTCTTTTACTTTTTTTACTTATTATTACTTTTCAACACAGTGAGATGATTATAACTTTCCTATTTCCTTGTATCTGCAAATTCACTGACAATAAGAGAGAGTCCAACTTCATGCATAAAAGCACACACCGAAGAAGTGTGTGATTTGAAATGGTCATTTGAAGGTGGTGTACTGGCAAGTGGAGGAAACGAAAGCTTTATATACATGTGGGAAGCTTCAAAAATGAGCTCGTTGAACTTCTTGGGTCGACTCAATGCCCAAAGCACTTGCTTGGTGTCCCTATCAATTCAATGGACTGGCCTCGGGAGGAGGCACCGGAGATGGATGCGTTACGATATGGAATATAAAAGTAGGGACTTGTACTCGTAGCATTGAAACCAAAGCACTGGCGAGTTATGCTTTGTGGGATCTTTTACTTACTTATCTTGTGTGTGATTGCCTCATAAACTCCATCTGCATCATGAGTATTCAATTAAGGATTGGGTGTTTGTTCAGGTGTGTGCTGGTGGGTTGGGAAATTGAGTCTGGACATCTGATAGGACTTTATAGAGGCAATCAGTTTTGACACTGTTTATTCAGGAAACGCTCGAGTTTTAAGTTGTTGATATTGCTTGCTTGTTTCTTTTTCCTTGTTCATTTTTTTCTTCTTAAAAAGCTCCATGTAAATAGCTTGATGTGTCAGCTTAGTCTCTTTATTTTATTATAGCGGGCCGTTGCCCACGACATATCGGCTATGAACCAACAAGGAAGAAAACTAGCTAAATTCTGAGCATAATGACCCTTTACTGAACCAACAAAATCCATTGGCAACTTCCTATGCTTTATAAATCAACTCAGTACAGTTTAAGCATTATGTTATGGGATTGTGTTGTGCAAAACCAGTAACTGCGTGCTAAAACACAGTATTCGATAGAATTCACGAACACAAATACCACAGTACATTCTCCTAAGTGTTACTTGTTGTCTATTCTAGTTATTGTTTACATAGCAGTAGCATAGACCAGATATCACAGAGACTTGGGACCTTTAACCATGAGGTCTAAAATTTGTATCTACTCTGCCACTTCACTTCGAGGACTGCCCCATCATTAAGCATGTCTTTAGCATCAGTTTCCATTCCAAGCTTTGAGAGTGCAAGAGCCTGCAAGTAGAATGCAGTTGGCCACTCTGGTATGCACACTTGAGCCTGCATGGCATCCCTCAGTGCGAGTTCTGCTTGGCCATTCATCAAGCAGGAGAAGGCTCTCCTTGCAAAGACAGTTGCAGAAGGAATTGACATCAGATTTACCAACTGTTTCATGGAAAGGATATGTTAGACAATCAACCAGGGACAGACAATCTGCAGACTACAAGACTGCTTTATCCACGGCACCATAACTATAGGTTTCGCTTTTTTAATCTGAGCAAGATAATTTTATTTGTAATAATTCACGAACAGTCTTAAAAATAAAAAAACACTGTACCACCTAATATTTTGGTGCCCTGGTGGGTTATTATTAGTTCACCACTGAACAGAAGAGCACTATATCAGTATTACATGCAAGAAGAATTTCAATTATTTGAGGAAAGAATAACTTCGTTACCATTAGATCATCAGCTTTACTAAAATATCATATTAAACCATTCACATATGAGACAAAAGAATTGCAATGACAGAATTTTCGACATGCAGAAAGCAATGGAATGAAAATTATTGTACGGATTTTTTTCCTATTAACTTTGAACACCACAAGCATCATCTACCAATTACAGTGTTCAAGTTGTGAAATGCTAATAATCAGTTACTTTGCAAATTGTGCTAAATAATCTTAACACTGGTTTTTCTCTGTATATGCACATAGACATAATAGTCCATTTGTCTGCTTATTAATGAAGGATTCACCATCTCCAAGATAGCCCATGCAGAGCCAACAAAACATTAATCAATGGATTCCGAATTTCTTTCTTTGGGACAACATATATAACTATGACACATGGGGAGAAATACACCTACCTTTGAATAATATTCAATTGCATTCTTGAAATCACTGTCCCTGAATGCAATATCCCCAAACTTCTTGGTGTTCAATATATCTTGCACTTGCTGTGTCCATTCTTGAAATGAAAGCTACGAACAAAAGGTCAACTTTTTCAGAACATTGCAAGAACAGGATCAAGATATCATAATGGACCAACATATCTCCCAGTATTTGTGTTGTGTCAGCAAAATGATTTGTCTGATTGTCAATTATTGTTACATTGCTCACATGGGAAGGATACATGGTGTAGATTGTTAGTTTATGGTGGAGATTCTTAAGTATATTTTGTGGGTTTCGGGAGGACGAAAGATTGTCACTCGTCATGGTTTTCTGTCATTTGTGCTGCTCTATGGCATACCTGGTTGTAGAGGAATGCATGAACTTTTAAAAACCAATACACTTTAAGACAATTGTTGTGGGAAAAATGGTTTTCCTTCCTACTTTATGGTGTCATGATTCAGGTGGTTTTAGGGGAGTTTCCTTAGATATTAATGCAATTGTTTTGACATTCCATTTTCATCCTTTCTTGGTAGGAAGACTTGATTCTCCCATCAAACTTTTGCAATTGTTTTCTATATTAATGCATTTTTCTCTTACCCAAAAAAAGAAAACAAAAGTCAGAAACTCTTTAAAGAACAGAGTAAGGACATACCAATAAATTAATAATAAAGATTAGAGCTTCCTCACTATGTACTGCTGGTATGCTTACCTTTTTCTCATCGCCATCCTTCTCCAGCTAGCTCTCCTTCTTAACAATTTTGTTTTTCTAATTATGATATAAAAGCAATTATGGTGTTACATGTCCATTGCTAATTTATCCACACAGACCATCCACACAATTTCACAAACATGGTTTTAAATTTAACATTATTCAATGACATTTAACATATGGAACTGTTGTGGTAAAGTATCCAATACCAACATGGCTTGCCCCAAGTGTTTCTAGTGCTGCTAAGGTTAGGCATCAACAAGAAATGAAAAAGTTCTGGTACTTCAAATTTTGATTTTAGCATTACATGATCTGTCTTGTAAGCTAAATCTATAGTCCCGTCATTTGGGATTAACACTTTCATTGTTCAGCACATCTTCTGATTTGATGACAACCATGTTTTCTAGTTAACAGAGCCAGGCAATTAAAGTCCAGAGAACATAGAGTTCAACATACCTCATTTTCTGCGCCCTCTTCATCTTTGTAACCAGTTTTAAGCAAAATATCATGTACAGCAGTAAGATCCATCCTGGCACAAGCCTTCCCAATTGGAGAAAGAATGGTTGGCAGAGTAACTGTATCTTTAGACAAGCCCATGAGAATGTAAGATGCAACCTAAACAGCACATGAAACAGTCAGAAAATGTAGACAAGAAAAACACAGTGCTGAATATTACTCAACAGAAGCTGAAAAACAATAAAAGCATCGAATTTTTGCAGCTTTAATTAAGATTACAATTTTTTCACCTCTTTCTGTTTTTGAAGTGGTGCAACTGCTGCGAGGAGAAACTTGGGATCAGGCCGATCCCTAGCCTCAGATTGAAGACATTTTGAAGCAAGTTCCACCAAATTAGTAGCATCATCGCTGGCATACTGCCCCTCCAACGATGAATCCATCAACATCAGAACATTTTTTCCCCTTATTATGTCTAGGGCCTGCAGATGTTACCATCCATTCAGCAAGGTTTATATTATGGAAATGGAATTGAATATGATTTTGTCGAACATGATGCATGTTGAGATTTTTTCACCCAATGGTCAACAAATATCAATTAGATTTATAATAATAATAATAATAATAATAATAATAATAATAAAGAACATATCGTAACAACCAAAAACTCAGAGATCCTCCAGTTTTCAGAACTTGGCTAGAAAATAAAAACAGAAAATTAATTAAACAATATAAAAATTAACCAAGTGAAGTACATGAGAACACAGTGTGAATGGAACCATTTACCATGTTCTTATAGTCTCGATGATCTGCTTATCAGTTGCACCATACAATCAATAGAAAGAGACGAAATGCAAGGAAACACACAGAAGTATACAAGCAAAACCGGAACCACATGGAATGTACAGCAATCTGCATACATAAGCAAGTCTATAGCACATGCAGTGGCACCTCCACTCCTGTGATCATGCAACCTTAGATATGCAGCTCTAATTTACTAATTTCAAATGGATTACAGGAAAAAAAGGTATAGTAAATCCCAACATTCTTAAGTTTTTATTCAATGAGAGGCAACATACACGGCTAGGAGGAATGTGCTTTCCACTCAAAAGATCCAATAGAACAGTTCCATAACTGTAGATCACGCTCTCTGGAATGACTCTGCCTGCAGAGTACAACGCCAATCAAGTTTAGGGCACGTGGGTTCTAAAAAATCTCTATAAAATTAAGCATATCTACCATTGTAGTCAAATATGTCATGTCACTATCATGTATTAATTGCGTAGTGCAATACCACTAAGAAGATGCTGTATTTGCACATGTACCTTCGCTCACACAAGAAACTTATTTTTGAAATGAAAATCTGATTACTTTCCATTACTCCATTATTTCAAATATACAATAATTGAATTTTTTTTCATGAGTAATTTTCTCACAAATTGGCATGGCCTCTTGCAGCCATTTCTCAAATGATAATTTCCTGCCCTATGATCAGAGACCAGGGATCTTTGAATCTGAGCGATGGATTAAGACTCAATGTTGAATTTATATGCCATCTCACAAGCTAGTCAGAGTCATGAATATGATCTACACAGTCTCTTCTGATATGTTCCATTGCACACTGAACTGACTAAAAAACTTGAGTTACCAAAAAATGAATAGTACATAACCGTACTTATATAAAATTCTACATATCGTACTTATATAAAATTCTCGAATGATGAAATTAATAGTATATATGCTACAGTGAAAAGCCAGAAAAATACATTGTGTTTATTTGAAATCTTGTGATAAATTCTTCAAATCATCATCCAACTCTATACACATACCAATTGCCTTTAAATAAAACCTAGAGTACAAAAATTTGAATAGGTTAGGCACATGCTGTTTATCTTATAATTAGCTGCTGTAAAATAATGCTTTGAGTGTACAAGATAAAGTATAAACAACGTAGAAATTCCTGAACATGCAATGATATTAGTGAATTAGGCAAATTCTTCTCATTAAATTTCATTGAAATATCAAAAATGGTTATATTGTAAAATACACATATACCTGTCCGCAAGAACTCAGGTGGAGTGTAAGCCAAATTTGTACTGTAGCTTTTTCCATCTCTACTATTTTTCATAAGGCCAAAACTCGACAAACATGGGTCACCATCCTGAAAGGAGCCACAAATTAGATCTAACCAAACAAAGATTAAGAGAGTGGGCCATTTTTCTGAAAACAGCATCTAAGAAACAGTACATACAAGTGGTCGTATCAAGAGACCAGGGCACAAGCCACATTAATTCCACATTGTATGATGTTACCATACTCATAGTAATGAGTTGCATATATACCTCATCAAAAAGAATTCTGTATGCATTCAAATCGTGATAGATCTTCCGGTTCTCTGTATTACAATAATCAAGTGCTTGTGCAATGTAATGGGCAACTCTAACGCGCATTTCCCATGCCAGTGGCTGCTTGTCCCCTGTAAATAAATAAAAACAATTACAAAAAGCCATTAACATGAAAAAAGAAAGCACCCATTAAGATGAGAAATGAAAACAAACATCAAATACAAATACATAAAAACGTGAGCATATATCAACAGATAGATCAGCAGCAACTACAATATCTCCCAATATTCCTTAAGGCATTCTCAACAATATAATGGAAGGCCCACTAAAAACCACTTATTTACAGATACAAGCTGATATTCATAGTCTAAAACAGAACTTAACAAGAAAACAAAAGTAGGTAAGTAATGGATGCCTACCACTCTCAAATACAGTATCAGAATCTTGCCCTTAGGTAACAGAAGTACAAAGTAATGGAATTTGGGCATTTCATGGCATATTAAAACTTCTGGTTCTTTTGAGTAGTAAATCTTGAAAATTCTGGATAAGGAATAATCTCAAAACAATAGCTTCGGCATACAAGCACAAATCACATATAACAGCATGTTCAAAACATATCACAACCAAAATGTTTTATCCTCCATTGGCACTGGAGAGCCTATTGAGAAAATTCTAAAATGATCGCACAAATCAGTAATGAGGCAGTTTATTAGATGATCATACTCTTAAATTAAACACTAACGAACCTTCTCATTAGGCTCAAAACAACCATGATTTAGCAAGAAGAAACCGTGAAACATTTCTTAGAATGAAACTTAAATAAAGGGCATTGAATAGTACAGTGGAAGAGGTGCTTGGAAAGGGTATCATTGGGCATGTACTCCGCTACCAACAATCTTTCATCACCTTCATTACAGCAACCAATCAGATTTACCAGTCTCCTGTGCCTCAACTTCCCCACCCCTGCCGCTTCCACCTGACCAGCCAAGGAATTTCCATCGCAATCATACTCGATTATGAATTAGCCAGGAACCATAAACAGCATTTTGGATATGTTAAGAAAAACAAAAGACTATAAGAGAATTTTCAACCGAATTGGAAAAGAACTAGTGTGTTTGGTTTCTAAGAAAATGTAGGGCCTTTGACACTCCAGCTGGAGCATCCATCTCCAAAAGAAAAAGAAAAAAAAACCCTTACTCGTCAATAACCCATTTGAATTTCTACTCCGCTTCTTTATTAGTCCAAACAACTACTTCATTACATAATCTAAATCCGACGAGGCTCTTAATTTTCAAATTAAAAGAAAAAAAGGCACAAGCTAAACCCACATTCCTATTCCTTATTCCAAATTACTATTGCTACTTGATTTTCTTTCTTCTCGTTTTGTCAACAACAGACAGAAAATGGAGACTCACCACAAACTGTTGAGCATCAGGCCATGCCAGTTTAGAGAACCTTTTAACAGCCACCAAATGATTGTTGTCAAGAATACCCCTATAAACAACATTAGGCGCTTTCTCACCACTCTCAGAGACGATAAAATCTGGGCAAAACCCATTTGTGGCCTTTCTTAGCTCGCTCAAACTATACTCTTTGAATGCTGGCACTTGTTGGACTTGACCACCCTCATCCCCATTTTCTTCAAAGAAAAAAGAAACAACAACCAAATCCCATCAATAATTTAAAAGTATGCACTAGAAAGAAAGAAGAAAAAAAAAGGCAAATGCAAGCAACACTAGCTAATTAATAGAAAAA
>Ga0307511_10004427_pt1 | contig 14342 bp, 11 predicted proteins | sample 13_EM_MG_FD_200266 | JGI IMG/M metagenome (GOLD analysis project Ga0307511, IMG submission 200266) | Populus trichocarpa ectomycorrhiza microbial communities from riparian zone in the Pacific Northwest, United States - 13_EM | ecosystem: Host-associated > Plants > Roots > Unclassified | place... | reverse complement strand
GACCGCCTCGTCACCGATGCCCAGCAGCCGCCGCGCCTCGTCGTTGAGGAGCCGTATGCGGCCCGCGCGGTCCAGGGCGACGACGCCCTCCCGGATGCCGTGCAGCATCGCCTCGCGCTCCGACAGCAGCGCCGAGATGTCCGAGAAGGCGAGGTCCCGGGTCTGCCGCTGGACCCTCCGGGAGATCAGCCAGGCCGCCAGAGCGCCGACGGCGAGCGCGCCCCCGGCGTACGCCAGCAGCCCGGGGATCGCGCTGATCAGCTGTGCGCGGACGCTGTCGTACTTGATGCCCACGGAGACGGCCCCGATGATCGTGCCGTCGGCACCGCGCATGGGCACCTTGCCGCGGGCAGAGCGGCCCAGGGTGCCCTTGTCGATCTCCTTGACCTCCTGACCGGCCAGGGGCTGGCCGGGAGAGGTCGAGACGAACCGGCCGATCTCGCTCGGAGTCGTGTGCGACCAGCGCACGCCCCGCCAGTCCATCACCACCACGTACTCGGCCTTGGTGGCCTTCCGGATCCGCTCGGCCTCCTTCTGCACGGGTCCGTCCGCGCGCGGAGGGGTGTTCTGGAGGTCCTTGATGATCTGCGGCTGCTGCGCGGTGGTCTGGGCGATGGCCAGGGCGCGGTTCATCGCCTCCTGGTCCAGCTGCTTGCTCAGCGGTGCGAGGAACAGCCCGGTCGCCAGGACCGCGACTCCCGCGGCGATCGCCAGCTGCATCAGCAGCACCTGCGAGAACACCCGCCGCGGCAGCCCGAGGCGACGGCGGCGTGCGAGAGGGGTGGGGCTCATACCCACGAAGGTACGTGCCGGGACGGGACCCGCCCTAGGGGTGTGGTGTGGATCTCTTGACCAATTCTTGGGGAAAGTGGCCTCCAGTAGAGGGCGATTCTCCGTGGAAGCCGGTCAAGTGGCCCGGTGCCGGGCGGGTCAGCCCGCGAGGGCCGTCTTCAGCTCACGCACCGCCACCACGTCCATCCGCGCCGGCGCCCCGAGAACCGACGCCCCACAGCTCTCCGGCCGGGGCGGCAGGGAAGCGCCCTGGGCGACGATCACGCGCCAGTGGCGCCCGTCGGTGTGCGCGACCGTCACTTCCCAGCGGGGCGCGCCGCCGTCCGTCCGTACGACACTCAGCGCGTCCGCCGCGTACTCGCGCGACGCCGTCCGTACGGCCAGTTCCGCCGCCTGTCCGGGCCGCTCCCAGGCCGAACCGCCCCGGCAGCCCTCGACGACCACACGGCCCTCCTGGACGCCCTGGAGGATCTCCTTGACGGTGTGGGCGCCGACGCGCCCGTACGCATAGCCGTACGGCAGGACGAGCACCGTGGGCGAGAAACGGTGGCCGCCCAGATGGGTGACCTCCCAGGCGCCCTCGACCCCGGAGGCCGCCAGTTCGGCGGCGAGTGGACGGCCCAGGAGCGCGCAGCAGCGGTCGCGCTTGCCGTTGGTGCAGACGAGCGCGAGCGGATCGCCGGTGTGGGCCCGCCCTCCGAGTGCCGACCCGAACGAGTGCGGGTCGCCCGCCCCGAGAGCCGCGAGGTCGAGGCCTAGCAGCTGCCGCGGATCGGTCGTCGTGGCGCTGTGCAGCCATGCGTTTCCGGGAACGGTGTGGGCCGCGTACACCTGCCGTACCCGTGACGGCGCGGGGTCGGCGTGCCGCCCGGGACGCCGGATGAGCGCGATCCGTACGCCCGTGTTCACGGCCGCCGTTTCCAGGGCGCGGCCCAGCACGGGGTCCAGGTGGCTCGAAGTGAGCGCTTTGGCACCCCAAGGACCGGGCTGTTCCAGCAGCAGCCACGTCGTCGCCGTGGCCGCGGTTCCGGAAATGGGCTCGTCGAGGTCTCGAGAGACGGTCGCGCACGTACTCACAAAGGTGAGCCTAACCTGACTTGGCCCGGGGCGACTTCCGGCTGTGCTCGTGTCCTACTCCGGTAGTGGTTGAGGCGGTTTCTCGCCGACGTAGTGCCCGCTGGGCCGCATGCGGAGCGGGCGCTCGCCGTACTCCTCCAGGGCGTGCGCGATCCAGCCCGCCGTACGGGCGACCGCGAAGATCGTCTCGCCCGCCGTGGAGGGCATCCCGGAGGAGACGGTGAGCACGGCGAGTGCCAGGTCGACGTTGGCGTGCAGCGGGGTGTGGCGGGCCGTCGTGGCGACGATGTCTCGGGCCGCGGCGAGCGCGGGCCCGGCGCCGGGAACGTCCTTCAGGAGCGCGAACAAGGCACGCGCGCGTGGGTCTTCGCCCGGATAGAGCCGGTGGCCGAGCCCCGGGATGCGGCGGCCGGCCCGCAGCTCGTCGGCGACCACCGGGGCGGCGCTTCCCTGGTCGAGCACATCGAGCAGCATCCGGTGCGCCAGACCGCTGGCCGCGCCGTGCAGGGGACCTTCGAGGACGCCCAGGCCGGAGGAGACGGCCGCGTAGGCGTGTGCGCGGGCCGAGGCGGCGACCCGCACCGCGAGGGTGGACGCGGCCAGGTCGTGGTCGACGAGCAGGCCAAGTGCCGTGTCCAGGGCGCGCAGTGACGTCTCGTCAGCTTCCTGTCCGCTCAGCCGTGCCCACAGGCGGTGGGCGAGCGGACCCTCGTCGCGATGCGCGCGCCGCACCGGTGGCAGGGCGGCGACGAGGGTGGGGATGAGGGTGCGTGCCGTGCCGAGCACGGCGTCCTCGGACAGGTCGAAGCGCAGCGGGTCCGCGGTCGCCGCCGCGATGGCTGCGACCCGCAACCGGTCGGTGGGGCCGGTGTGTTCGGGCAGCGCGTCCACCGCGCGGCGGGCGACGGCGACGCTCGCCCTGGGCGCGGTGAACGTGATCCCGGGACGCATCTTCCCGGTCCACAGCCACTCGGCGATCTCTTCGTAGGAGTGGCGCGCGGCCAGCTCGGTCGCGTCGACGCCCCTGAAGAAGTACCGGTCCTTCTCGATGAGCGTGATCCGGGTCCGTACGGACAGCTCGCCTCCCGACCCCGAACTCCCGCTGCTCTCCCGCCTGTTGCGCCGGGCGAGCGCCTCCACCTCCTTGGCGTCGAAGGTACTGCCCCGGCCACCGGGCTCGCGCCTGCTGCCCAGCTGCCCGCGACTCACGTACGCGTACACGGTCTCGGGCTTCACGCCGAGCAGCTCGGCGGTCTCCTTGGTGCTCAGCCGTCGCTCGGGGTGACCGGGAGCGGTTTCTTGATCGCGCATGGAGGTCACCGTATCCACTCCTCATTACATTGATTCAATCAATATTGACAGCGATTGAGTCAACCATAGACATTTGAATCAAGTCCAGGGAGGAAACATGTCCATCAACAGGGCCGCAGCCACGCGTATCGAGGTTCCGCGGGGACTCGCGGGCGTCGTCGTCACCGACACCCGAATCGGTGACGTCCGGGGGACCGAGGGCTTCTACCACTACCGTCAGTACTCCGCTGGCGAGCTTGCGCGGACCCGCGGCTTCGAGGACGTCTGGCATCTCCTGGCCCACGGCGAACTGCCGGACGCCGCGCAGAGCGCCGCCTTCGTCGCCGAGACCGCGGGGCTGCGCCGGCTGCCCGACGAGGTGCGGGCCGCACTGCCCGCCGTGGCGGCGGCTGGCGGGGCGTCCGGACCGCTGTCCGGCATGCGTACGGCGCTGTCGCTGCTCGGTGCCGCGAAGGGTTTCCGGCCGGTGTACGACATCGACGCGGATGCGCGCCGCAGGGACACCCTGGTGGCCTCGGCCGCCGTACCGACGCTGCTGACCGCGCTGTACCGGCTGGGTCAGGGGCTCGACCCCGTGGAGCCGCGCGAGGACCTCTCCTACGCGGCCAACTATCTCTACATGTTGACGGGTTCGGAGCCGGACAAGCAGCAGGCCAGGGCGATCGAGCAATACTTGATCTCAACCATTGACCACGGATTCAATGCGTCAACCTTCACCGCGCGGGTCATCGCGTCGACGGGGGCGGATGTGGCGGCCTGCCTGGTCGGGGCCGTGGGGGCGCTCTCGGGCCCGTTGCACGGCGGCGCTCCCAGCCGCGCCCTGGACACCCTGGACGCGATCGGCACCCCGGATCGTATCGACCCCTGGATCCGTGAACGCGTCCTCGCCGGCGACCGCATCATGGGCTTCGGCCACGCGATCTACCGCACGGAGGACCCGCGCTCCCGGATGCTGCGCGAGGTCGCCCAGCAGTTCGGCGGACCCCGGGTCGAGTTCGCGGTCGAGGTCGAACGCCAGGTGGAGGCGATCCTCGCCGAACTCAAGCCGGGGCGTGAGCTGCACACGAACGTCGAGTTCTACGCGGGCCTGGTGATGGAACTCTGCGGGCTGCCACGGGAGATGTTCACACCTACGTTCGCGGCGGCGCGGGTGGTGGGGTGGAGCGCGAACGTGGTGGAACAGGCGGAGGACTCGAAGATCATCCGGCCGGTGGCTCGGTATGTGGGGGTGGGGGCGCCGGTGGCGGTGCCCGGGTGACACAAAGGGGCGGGTCCGGCGCCACGATCGGTGCCGGACCCGCCCCTGTGCCGGTACGTGCCGGACGACGGTCCGCGAGGTCAGTCGCGCGGAATATCCTTACGGGCTCGGATGAGTGTCTCCCGACTGATGATCACGATGCGTTCGTGGTCGGCTCTGGAGGCGTCGGCGGGTAGTTCGGCGTCCAGTTCTGCCGTGGCTTCCGTTCCGATGACCGCGTAGTTGCCGTCACTGAGTTCGAAAATATCGGGACAGGTCTGACCGGATGCGCTGCCACGCGCTCCGGGTGAGTCACCGATCCGCCGTACGATTGCCACCATTGCGGGGCCTTTCAGACTGTGACCTTGAGGTCAATGAACACAGGCTGACTGAATGCTGGGGTGCGCGGGGTGAATGTCCCCGCCGACTATGCGTCAGGAATGTCGCCCTTGGCATGAATAAGTGTCTCGCGAGTGACCACGACAATGCGTTCGTAGTCGGCTCTCGAGGCGTCGGCGGGGAGCTGGGCGTCGAACTCGGCGGTGACGTCCGTGCCGATGACCGCGAACCTTCCGTCGGACAGCTCGAAGATATCGGGGCAATTAGTACCTGACACGCTTCCCCTGGCGTTCGGCGGGGTACCAATCCGACGGATGATCTGACTCACTGTTCTGGTGTTCCTTTTGGTTTAGAGACGGGTTCTGCACTCGTGCTCCGGTGCGACGCGGCCCGGTGGGGCCGCAGTCTCGACGACCGGGCGGCGTGGGTGACGGTTCGGCGGGGATCGGCCCGTTTCACAGATGCGCAGTAGTCAACCTTGTTGGCATCTGGGGAAACGCGGCGGTTTACACGTTTGTTATCGCCCAACCGCGTGATCTGTCCGGGAGTGTGGCGGACGATGCGAGCGCACGTTGCTCGCGCCCGGCGCGGGAGCCGTCCGTCTCCGCTACTCGGTTGGGGGGTCACCGACCACCCACCAGTCGTCGATGTCTGTTTCCTCCAGTTGGACCAGAAGGTCGTCAACCATGCGACCGAGTTTGGCCTCGTCGGAAGCGTCGACCAGCGTCGCCCTGTGAGGGCGGGTTGCATACCAGTACTCGCGGAAGACGGGGATCTGGAGCAGGCTTCGGGCCAGGCCGAAAAACTCCTCGCTGGTTATGTTGCCCATGCGGTAGTAGCAGAGAGCATTGGTGTACAAGGCGTTGGCGAACAGGAATTGGCGCTGCTTCCTCGGCGGGACGGTTCCGTTGTAGGCGTCCAGCACCTCGGCCAGATCCGGATCGTCCATGGCCTTGCTGAGTAACTCCCAGTGCAGGCGCTGCTGGTGGGCGAAGTTCGTCTGACGCTGTGTCTGGGCGCTGTCCTCCAGGCGCTCGATCCGCGTGCGCAAGGAGTGGAGCACGGGCCGCTGGGCGGCCAGAGCGACAGCTGCGCCCGCCGCCAGACCGGCGCCCACCGAGGCGACGGCCCTGAGCCTCCGAAGCCGAGCTTTCCGTGTGGCCATGTCAATAACCCCCGAATCAGGCGGCCGTCCGCCGGTCGTCGGGGTGCGGGTCGACTGATGGGGACCGGCGAGCGATGGGCGGCGCTTGCCGTCTCCCAGAGTGCCGAGCGGCTCTGATCGGCAGGGAGGCGGAGAGGAGGCGCACGGAGGGAAGCGAGGGTCGCACGAACCGGCGCCTTCCCCAACGTGTGCCCCGCAAGGAGTGCTAACAATCGTTCACTTCGCGGCGATTCTTCCGGCTCGTATCCTGGGGCGGCATTCAACCTCCGTACGTGCACCCGACCGCGATCCGGTGCACGCGTCGGCGTGAAAGAGGTCGCACGTTGAGTCAGCAGAACCCGAGCGCACGCCCGAGCCCGAGCGGGAACGGGGCGCCGGTTCCGAGTCCCCCGCAGATCCCTGTCGTCGTCCTCGCCGGATTCCTCGGCTCCGGCAAGACGACCCTGCTCAACCACCTCCTGCACCGCAGCGGGGGCAGCCGTATCGGCGCCATTGTCAACGACTTCGGGGCGATCGAGATCGACGCGCTGGCCGTGGCCGGGGCCCTCGGCGACTCGACCGTCTCGCTCGGCAACGGGTGCCTGTGCTGCGCCGTCGACGCCAGTGAACTCGACGTCTATCTGGAGCGCCTGGCCCACCCCTCCACCGGTATCGACGTCATCGTCATCGAGGCCAGCGGACTCGCCGAACCGGAGGAACTGGTGCGCATGTTGCTCGCCAGCGAACACCCGGGGATCGTCTATGGGGGGCTCGTCGAGGTCGTCGACGCCGCCGAGTTCGACGACACCCGCGCGAAGCACCCCGAGATCGACCGGCATCTCTCCCTCGCCGACCTGGTCGTCGTCAACAAGCTCGACCGGGCGGCAGCCGATGCCCCGCGTGTCCTCGGACTCGTCAGTTCCCTTACCGACCGGGCCGCCGTGGTGCCCGCCACCTACGGCCGTATCGACCCGGACTTCCTCTTCGACTGCAGGCCCAGCGAGGAGCGCGTCGGGCAGCTGACCTTCGACGACCTGCACGAGCACACCGGGGACGAGCACGAGCATGCCGGCCATCTGCACACCGCCTACGACAGCCTCTCCTTCGCCTCCGACGTGCCCATGGACCCGCGCGGGCTGATGGGGTTCCTGGACAGCAGGCCCGAGGGGCTCTACCGGATCAAGGGGTACGTCGACTTCGGCGCCCACGATCCCCGCAACCGGTACGCCGTCCACGCCGTAGGACGGTTCCTGCGGTTCTATCCCGAGCCCTGGGCGAGCGGGGACGCCCGGCTCACGCAGCTCGTGCTGATCGGCACCGGTCTCGAACTGGCCGCGCTCAGCAAGGAGTTGGAGGCGTGCCAGGACGGCGACGCCCCACACGCCGACGAGCACGGCATGTGGGGCGTCCTGCGTTACGTACAAGAACCGGAGGATCAGGAACCGGAATCCGAGCCGGAGTCGGACCCGCAGCCAGATCCGGACCCGGAGCCGTAGGCCGGTCCGGCGCGGGCTACACCGGGCCCGCCACCACCGACACCGTCTTCGGCAGGGACACGCCCGAGCCGTCGCGGCGCGGGTCCATCTCCGGGAGTTCGGCCGGGGTGCCGTCCCGTTGTGCGGCCTTCGCCGGTACGGCGCCCGCCCAGGCCAGGGACAGACAGTCCTCGCCCCTCAGGAAGCGCTGGCAGCGGACGCCGCCGGTGGCTCGGCCCTTGCGGGGGTACTGGTCGAACGGGGTCAGCTTCGCTGTCGTCTGGACCGAGTCGTCCAGGGTGCCGCGCGAGCCCGCGATCGTGAACACCGCGGCGTCCACGGCGGGGTCGACGGCGGTGAAGGAGATGACCTTCGCGCCCTCAGCGAGTTTGATGCCCGCCATGCCGCCGGCCGGGCGGCCCTGGGGACGCACCTGGGAGGCCTGGTAGCGCAGGAGTTGGGCGTCGTCCGTGATGAAGACGAGATCCTCCTCGCCGGTGCGCAGTTCGATCGCGCCGACGATCCGGTCGCCGTCCTTGAGCGTGATGACCTCCAACTCCTCCTTGTTCGTGGGGTAGTCGGGGACCACGCGCTTGACGACGCCCTGCTCCGTGCCGACGGCCAGGCCCGGGGAGGACTCGTCGAGGGTCGTCAGGCAGATGACCGTCTCGCCGTCCTCCAGGGAGACGAACTCCGAGACCGGCGCGCCGCCGGAGAGGTTCGGCGCGGACGCCGTCTCCGGGAGCTGCGGGAGGTCGACGACGTTGATGCGCAGCAGGCGGCCGGTCGAGGTGACCGCGCCCAGCTCGCCGCGGGCGGTCGCCGGGACCGCCGAGACGATCACGTCGTGCTTGACGCGCCGCGCCTCGGCGTCCTCCGGGAAGGGCTCGCCGTTCGCCGTGCGGGCCAGCAGGCCCGTCGAGGAGAGCAGCACCCGGCAGGGGTCGTCGGCGACCTGGAGCGGCACGGTGGCGTCGGGGGCGCCCGCCGACTCCAGCAGGACCGTCCGCCGGTCGGTGCCGAACTTCTTGGCCACCGCGGCCAGTTCGGTCGAGACGAGCTTGCGCAGTTCGGTGTCCGACTCCAGGATGCGGCTCAGCTCGGCGATCTCCGCGGTGAGGCGCTCCATCTCCGACTCCAGCTCGATCCGGTCGAACCGGGTGAGCCGGCGCAGCGGCGTGTCCAGGATGTACTGCGTCTGGATGTCCGACAGTGAGAAGCGCTCCATCAGACTCTGCTTCGCCTGCGCGGAGTTGTCGCTGGAGCGGATGATCCGGATGACCTCGTCGATGTCGACGAGCGCGGTGAGCAGGCCCTCCACGAGGTGGAGGCGGTCGCGCCGCTTGGTGCGGCGGAACTCGCTGCGCCGCCGTACGACGTCGAAGCGGTGGTCGAGATAGACCTCCAGGAGTTCCTTGAGGCCCAGCGTGAGGGGCTGGCCGTCCACCAGGGCGACGTTGTTGATGCCGAAGGACTCCTCCATCGGCGTCAGTTTGTAGAGCTGCTCCAGGACCGCTTCCGGGACGAAGCCGTTCTTGATCTCGATGACCAGGCGCAGGCCGTGCGCGCGGTCGGTGAGGTCCTTGACGTCGGCGATGCCCTGCAGCTTCTTCGCGCCGACCAGGTCCTTGATCTTGGCGATCACCTTCTCCGGGCCCACGGAGAAGGGCAGTTCGGTGACGACGAGGCCCTTGCGGCGCGCCGTCACGCTGTCCACGGCGACGGTGGCGCGGATCTTGAACGTGCCGCGGCCCGTCTCGTAGGCGTCCCGGATGCCGCTCAGACCGACGATCCGGCCGCCCGTCGGCAGGTCGGGGCCGGGGACGTGGCGCATCAGGGTGTCGAGGTCCGCGTTCGGATAGCGGATCAGATGGCGGGCCGCCGCGATGACTTCGCCCAGGTTGTGCGGCGGCATGTTGGTGGCCATGCCGACGGCGATGCCCGAGGAGCCGTTCACCAACAGGTTCGGGAAGGCGGCGGGCAGGGCCACCGGCTCCCGCTCCTGGCCGTCGTAGTTCGGGGCGAAGTCGACCGTGTCCTCGTCGATCGACTCCGTCATCAGGTTCGCGGCCTCGGACGGCCGGCACTCGGTGTACCGCATGGCGGCGGGCGGGTCGTCGTTGCCCAGCGAGCCGAAGTTGCCGTGGCCGTCGGCCAGGGGGACGCGCATGGAGAAGGGCTGCGCCATGCGCACCAGGGCGTCGTAGATCGACGCGTCGCCGTGCGGGTGCAGCTTGCCCATGACGTCGCCGACGACACGCGCGCACTTCACATAGCCGCGGTCGGGGCGCAGGCCCATCTCGTCCATCTGGTAGACGATCCGGCGGTGGACCGGCTTCAGGCCGTCCCGGGCGTCCGGCAGGGCGCGGGAGTAGATGACCGAGTACGCGTACTCAAGGTAGGAGCCCTGCATCTCGTCGACGACGTCGATGTCGAGGATCCGCTCCTCGAACGAGTCGTCGGGCGGCGGGGTCTTCGTGCTGCGGCGGGCCATCGCTGCCGGCTCCTCTTTTCTGGTCGCTCGCCTGGGGGTCGCTCCCCTTCGGCTCACTCTTGCTGAAGCGTGAACGGGGTCTTGACGTGAACCATTGTGGACCGCGGCACTGACAACGCGGACCAGGACCCGGCGTTGGCCGCTCGGCTCCGTCACCGGCGGCTGCCGCGTGGGTCCACGTGTGCGACTGCCCGCAGGCTACGCGATCTCGCTCTCGGCGTACGTCCGCCGGGAACTTCGCCGACGGTCCGCACGCTTGCATACAGTGGCGGGACGAGCAGGATTTCTGCGGTTCCAGCCAGATAATCCGCGATCGAAGGGACGTACATGCCCATGGGTCACACGGCCACCGCCGAGGCAGGGTCCGGCGGTCTGACAGCGACCGAACACCGTTTGGCCAACGGTCTGCGCGTGGTGCTCTCCGAGGACCACCTGACCCCGGTCGCGGCGGTGTGCCTCTGGTACGACGTCGGTTCCCGCCACGAGGTCAAGGGGCGTACCGGCCTGGCTCACCTCTTCGAGCACCTGATGTTCCAGGGCTCCGGACAGGTGAAGGGCAACGGACACTTCGAACTGGTGCAGGGCGCGGGCGGTTCGCTCAACGGCACCACCAGTTTCGAGCGCACCAACTACTTCGAGACCATGCCCACCCACCAGTTGGAGCTCGCCCTCTGGCTGGAGGCCGACCGCATGGGCTCCCTGCTCGCCGCCCTCGACGAGGAGTCGATGGAGAACCAGCGGGACGTCGTCAAGAACGAGCGCCGCCAGCGCTACGACAACGTGCCCTACGGAACGGCGTTCGAGAAGCTGACCGCCCTCGCCTACCCGGAGGGCCACCCCTACCACCACACGCCCATCGGCTCGATGGCGGACCTGGACGCGGCCACCCTGGAGGACGCGCGCGCGTTCTTCCGCACCTACTACGCGCCCAACAACGCCGTCCTGTCCGTGGTCGGCGACATCGACCCCGAGCAGACGCTCGCCTGGATCGAGAAGTACTTCGGGTCCATCGCCTCGCACGACGGCAAGCCCACACCCCGTGACGGCTCACTGCCCGACACGATGGGCGGCGAACTGCGCGAGATCGTCGAGGAGGAGGTCCCGGCCCGCGCCCTGATGTGCGCCTACCGGCTCCCGGAGGACGGCACGCGCGCGTCCGACGCGGCCGACCTCGCCCTCACCATCCTGGGCGGCGGCGAGTCCTCGCTCCTCTACAACCGCCTCGTACGACGCGACCGTACGGCCGTCGCGGCCGGCTTCGGTCTGTTGCGGCTGGCCGGAGCGCCCTCCCTGGGGTGGCTGGACGTCAAGACGTCCGGGGACGTCGAGGTGCCCGTCATCGAGGCCGCCATCGACGAGGAGCTCGCCCGGTTCGCCGCGGAGGGCCCCACGGCCGAGGAAATGGAGCGCGCCCAGGCCCAGTTGGAGCGCGAGTGGCTGGACCGGCTCGGCACGGTCGCGGGCCGCGCGGACGAACTGTGCCGCTACGCCGTCCTGTTCGGCGACCCGCAGCTCGCCCTGACCGCCGTACAGCGCGTCCTGGACGTGACGGCGGAGGAGGTCCAGGAGGTCGCCAAGGCGCGCCTGCGGCCCGACAACCGCGCGGTGCTCGTCTACGAGCCGATCGCGGACGAGGAAGCCGACGACGACGCCGACGAAGTAGCAGCGGCCGAGGCCGGCGACGAGAACGAGGAGGCGGCCAAGTGACCGAGCTCGCCACGATGGAATTCCACCCGCAGCCCCAGGCGGGCGAGGCCAGGCCGTGGGCCTTCCCGGCGCCCGAGCGCGGGACGCTCGGCAACGGCCTGACGGTCCTGCGGTGCCACCGCCCCGGCCAGCAGGTCGTCGCCGTCGAGGTGCTTCTCGACGCGCCCCTGGAGGCCGAACCGGCCGGCCTGGACGGCGTCGCCACGATCACCGCGCGTGCCTTCTCCGAAGGCACCGACAAGCACTCCGCGGAGGAGTTCGCCGCCGAGCTGGAGCGCTCCGGCGCCACCCTCGACGCGCACGCCGACCACCCCGGGCTGCGCCTGAGCCTTGAGGTCCCGGCCTCGCGCCTGGCCAAGGGTCTCGGCCTGCTGTCGGACGCCCTCAGGGCGCCCGCCTTCGCGGACAGCGAGGTCGAGCGGCTGGTCCGCAACCGCCTGGACGAGATCCCGCACGAGACGGCCAACCCGTCCCGCCGCGCGGCCAAGGAGCTCTCCAAGGAGCTGTTCCCGGCGAGCTCGCGCATGTCGCGCCCGCGCCAGGGCACCGAGGAGACCGTCCAGAAGATCGACTCCGGGGCCGTACGCGCCTTCTACGACCGGCACGTCCGCCCGGCGACCGCCACCGTCGTGGTCGTCGGCGATCTCACCGGCATCGACCTGGACGCGCTGCTCGCCGACACCCTGGGCTCGTGGACCGGCTCCACCGCCCAGCCGCGCCCCGTGCCGCCGGTGACCGCCGACGACACCGGGCGGGTCGTGATCGTGCACCGGCCCGGCGCCGTCCAGACGCAGCTGCTCATCGGCCGCGTCGGAGCCGACCGGCACGACCGCGTGTGGCCGGCCCAGGTGCTCGGCACGTACTGCCTCGGCGGCACCCTCACCTCCCGCCTGGACCGCGTCCTGCGCGAGGAGAAGGGCTACACCTACGGTGTGCGGGCGTTCGGCCAGGTGCTGCGTTCGGCACCGGACGGCACGGGTGCGTCGATGCTCGCCATCAGCGGCTCCGTGGACACCCCGAACACGGGTCCCGCCCTGGACGACCTGTGGACGGTGCTCCGCAAGCTCGCCGAGGGCGGACTCACGGACGCCGAGCGGGACATCGCTGTACAGAACCTCGTCGGGGTGGCGCCGCTCAAGTACGAGACCGCCGCCGCCGTGGCGAGCACGCTGGCCGACCAGGTCGAGCAGCACCTGCCCGACGACTACCAGGCGACGCTGTACCAGCAGCTCGCCGCGACCGGCACCGTGGAGGCCACCGCGGCGGTCGTCAACGCCTTCCCGGTGGACCGTCTGGTGACGATCCTCGTCGGCGACGCGGAGCAGATCAAGGAGCCCGTCGAGGCCCTCGGTATCGGCGAAGTGACCGTCGTTCCGGCGGAGTAGACGCAGCAGCGGCACGCGCGCGCGGGGGAGCCCTGATGACTGAACGGCCATCAGGGCTCCCTATTGTCCGAATTGGGGGAGAGGTTGCCTGTCTGCCCTGTGGCATGCGCTACAAAAACCGTGATCCGTTTGGGGATTGAAAGTGGCCCCCCTTAGCGTCGGTCCGGCTGTCCGTCAGGCACCGCGCCGCACTCGCGGCACCGGGCAGTCATCGCCGAGTCCCCGTACGGCGCGAGCCAGGGGAGCCGGGGACCCACATGAGTCCCTGGGGTGAATCGGACGCCCGCGCGCGTGGCGGGGGAGTCCGTAGGAGACCTTCCTGCTCCGAACCCGTCAGCTAACCCGGTAGGCGAGAAGGAAGGAAAGGACCAGCCACTTCATGGCGTTCACCCGCGCCACCGGGAAGCACCGTCGCCCGAGCCGGACCCACCGCACCACCGTTCGCGCCGCGAGCGTCGCCGCGTTCGCCACCACCGGAGTCGTCGGCACCCTGGCGAGCGCCCCCGCGTTCGCCGCCGAGCCCGCCCCCGAACAGACCGGCCTCACCCCCGTCGTCGCCATCGGCGACTCAGTGGCCGAGAAGATCGACGCCCAGGCCGTCGCCCAGCGGCAGGCCGCCGCCGAGACGCTGGCCGAGGAGACCGCCCGCGCCAAGGCCGCCGCCCAGGCCGAGGCGGCCCGCGAGGCCCAGGCACGCGCCGCCCGCGAGGCCGAGCGCAAGAGGCTCAACACCTTCGTCGCGCCGGTCGCCAACTCCTATGTGTCCACCGGCTACAAGACCGGCGGCTCCCTGTGGTCCTCCGGCGCCCACACGGGCATCGACTTCCACGCCTCGACCGGCACCAGCGTCCACGCGGTGGGCTCCGGCACCGTCGTCGAGGCCGGCTGGGGCGGCTCGTACGGCAACCAGGTCGTGATCAGGATGGCCGACGGCATGTACACCATGTACGGCCACCTGTCGTCCATCGGTGTCTCCGTCGGCCAGAAGGTCACCCCGGGCCAGCAGATCGGCCTCTCCGGGGCGACCGGCAACGTCACCGGACCGCACCTCCACTTCGAGGCCCGTACGACCGCCGAGTACGGCTCCGACGTCGACCCCGTCACCTACCTCCGCAAGCACGGCGTCAACGTCTGACGACGCACCACCGCACTTCCCGGAGCCCCGGCCCGTCGGCCGGGGCTTTCGGCGTTTCCCGACCCCTCCTGTCCAAAAAATATCCATGGATTCCGGTCCGCCATCGGAAATTCCCGCTGATTGCAATAGAGTCACGGAACACACGTCAATCGTCGACGTTTCACGGGGATTAAGGCGGAGGTCGGACATGCGTATTCCGGCGCACTCGGTATGCACGGCGATCCGGGACGACATCGTCGCCGGTGT
>Ga0307511_10004426_pt1 | contig 14343 bp, 11 predicted proteins | sample 13_EM_MG_FD_200266 | JGI IMG/M metagenome (GOLD analysis project Ga0307511, IMG submission 200266) | Populus trichocarpa ectomycorrhiza microbial communities from riparian zone in the Pacific Northwest, United States - 13_EM | ecosystem: Host-associated > Plants > Roots > Unclassified | place... | reverse complement strand
TGCAGAGTTTAATTGACTGCGGAGGATTCACTCTCCAACCATACCTGACGTGGTGTACTAGGTAGGGGGGCTGCTGGCGTAGACGTCTCAATCTAGATGTGTCATGAGGTTGCTGTTTGAGTAGAAGCATTCACAGTAGATTGGTGTTACTTCTCCACATCTTTCTCCGCATGGTGATTTCTTATCGATAAGCACCCCAGCTAGCGCCGTTTGTTATAAGCATATGTATGTGACTAAGCAGCGAAATGACATGAATATTCAAGTTACCAAATTTATGCATTGGGACTGGAGGTGGTATGCTTATATCAAGTATGCTTATAACGAGATTTTACTGTAGGCTGTTTTAGTAACCAGATTTCATGGTATGAAGCTAGTATGTATATATCATAAAAATAATTCTATATGCTTGTATTGGACTTACGTTAATTAGATCCTGTTTTATGTATTAAAGGGTTTCCACCAAACCAGTAGCTGAGATAGAGCCACATATAAACATTTGACTATTTGGGTCTTTTATACAGCTCTGATATTACCTAATACATACTGTAGTTTGAAATATCAGGATGCTTTTCTATGTACCGGCAGGGATTTTTGCGTTCGCTATTTCCTATCTCCTCCAGTGTACTTATCGTATTCCTTTGCGCAGGAGAGGCCAGATTAACTTGACCCTCTTTGAATCCTCCTGGGTTTCCGGGGGCTCGTCATGGGCATCCTATAGGGCCGCATACGAGTACTGAATACGTAAAAAAAAAAAAATTGGTTTATCCCTTCCTAGTAGAGGTAATGAGCAAGTAGCGAAGTGAAAGAAGTGCATTTCTGGGTATGAATGAAAATGGGTACTGTGGGAGATCAGTACTGTGGTACGTACATACCCAGTTGTGTTCATATCATGCCTGCGCAGTCGTTGTGCGGGATAAAGTGCCTGTCCGGGAATTTAAGTGATATAGTACAGCCCAACCCTTTATATTTCCAGTTGCATTCATCCATTCGTCCCCACCTGACCCGTGGCCGACTGGTTCGGTTGCCGGTTATGTGGGAAGAAACACTTCGCCCCCCTTGGGGGGCGAGTGGGCTCGGGTTCGACTCCCAGCTTCTATTAAGAAATATTTCCGGGCTCGTGTTCCTGGGCGGATTAGCCGCGTACTCCTCTACGATTGGAGTGCGCGGTAAACCGTTTTGTCTGATTTATTCGGGGGGCTTTTTTTTTTCTTTTCCGCGCCGTATCTTGTATATCTTTGGTGGGATTTTTTACGGCAAGACAGGACTCATCATAACCAGTCTCTACTCCAGTCTAGTCTGGTTGGCACAAGCCCCTCGGAAGAGGCTCCAGTCTCGCACCAGACGTTTAATATCCCGGAAAATTCAGAGTGGCATTTACGTCGGTTTTGTCATGAGCCAGGTATAAGCGAGCACCTTTGGGGAACCAGACTACCTTTGGGGGTGTTGCCTCCGGGATCATCATGGGTAGAGATTGGATATATATTAATCTCGATATATATGTATTTAAAAAGCTCATTACTCGCATGCGATGAGCCAGCCAGAACCTCGACTAGATTCAAGGTACATACAATTTAATCTGCACGACCGGCAGAGAGGGAGAAATGGACCCTATGGAGATGCGGATAGTTGACCAGACTGGCGGATAGCCATTGAGGGGTGCCAAGAATGTTGTCAGATACCTACTCTACCTAAATTAATTACCTAGTCCGAGCTCACTTACCTACCCCAGACTATTACCCCTCAATTTCTCCTGTCGAGGGATTTTCTACGAATGACCTACCTATATTATAGTGTTCTTGGGTTTCGTGACGCACCTTCTTGGATCAATTCAGACCACACAAAGCAACAAACAGCCAAACAGGAATTCGGTGCCCCATATCTCGATCAAGGTACGGGTATCCCGAAGTTTTCTGCGTTTGACTGAAGTCCCGGTAACATTTCATGCATATAAGGCTTACGGCCCCCACTCATTGACTCACATCTTCATGCAGTCTAAGTACTCAAGTAGTCACGTATATTCGATCAGAATTTTGATTGGCTATAGAAAAATGTGGTTCAGAACCAAAAGATTATGTGATAGACGAAATTTCCCCAACCACATTCATAATCACATTTGGTACTGTTAATATACCACATTGCTGCAGGCTTGTTCCTTCATACCGTTTAATATGGAGGAGACATCTCCGAGACGTACAAGACAGCGCACCAGGCAAGAAAGGCTTGCGACCGGCATTATTAGATCTCACAACATAGGTGTTGGTCAGGGTGCCCCATCTGCTGTGCCACATATATCTTCACCTGCTCCCCCAACAATTATACACCTCCCAACTCCTCTGACGTCAAAGCAAAGTGGCCTGTCGTCAGCCGAGCTTCGAATTCTTTACCGGAAACATAACTGGCTTCGTACGCACAACATACACATTCCTTTACACAAACATGCTCCAAGTGTCATACAAGCCATAGAAGCGACGCTGGTCTTTGCACAGGAAGAAGCCGGAACGGCCGTATGTATATCACAAGAGGGACTTCTCCTAACCTGCTCTCATTGCGTAGCAGAGACAGAAGAAGAACTCACAAGCTCAAAAGTCAAGTGGTTACTTTTTGCGTCTGGGCAGGTCGTCAAGGCAGACTGTGTAGCTTGGGACCCTAAAAGGGACATTGCTCTTCTACGGATTGTTGCTGCCCAGCGGGATCATCAAAGTTCGACCACTATTGGATCTTCTACCCAGCATTCCTTCATCTTCCCCTCAATCACCCTCTCTCCAAACTCCCCAGCCACCAACACCCTTCTCCTCTGTATAGGTCACCCTGGCTCAGAAGACCTAGAATGCGGTACGCCCGGGCAGAAAACCGACTACGACGTCCTCCACGTAAGCAAGGGTGCTTTTCATGGTTATGCTCTCGGTCAGGATCCGCATGATAACTCTGAGATTGGAGCGTTGATGCACGATTGTTGGACATATTGGGGGCACAGCGGAGCACCGCTTGTGGAGAGAGACACGGGGAACTTAGTTGGATTGCACTCGAGTTGGGATGACCAAACTGGAATGAGGAGGGGTGTCGGATGGGATGCTTTGAGAGCTTTCTTGCAAGGGGGGAAGGTTATTCTACTTTGATCACGATTTCATGCAGGATCGTGGTGAGGGTACATACTGGGAAGGAAGATTTTGAAAACTCAATATTCCCCGCAATACATAAGTGTTCCTTCAAAAATTCGCAAGAGACCGCGTAAGAGTAGCATTTACCTGCCACGCTTGAGCTGGTGGCAAGGCAGCCCTGAGGATGAGGCACTCCGCACTGTTCCAACTTCCTATTACTTCACTACCTTGGTATCTATGGGACGTCAACTTCAATGGGCATATACATGAGATGAGTAGTCGGAGCATCGAACTATAGGTATGGCCAACGGGTACACGTCGACCTTCTAGGATGAGCCTGGTGTATCTCTTTGCTAGCCTACCCCTGCACTTGAGTGTAATGTGACAAGTCACACCGGCGTGATGTACTCGACGTATTTATACAAGACACACCCTTGACAACATGGGCTTTATGGCAGGGCTTCGGGCCCCCGGCCAGTGCGTGTGACCCTATCCTTTATGAGAGGCATGAGGCAGACAATCTCCCTGTTTCTACTGAGTCTCGTGGTTCATGATCCCACTTATGAGATCATGGTGGCTTAGCCCAATTCATTCATGCCTTATTCGTGTATTTTGTTGACTCATATATGTGTTAGAAGCACTTGAGCTTGTGCATAAAAAACCGCCTCCTCCCATCAGTAGGGTGACCCATCTCAGAGTTCATTCAACCGACCAGGAGATCAAAATAAATCTAGAGCAAGTTGCAACTGCTTCCCCTTGGGGGATGATCAACCTTCAAAACATCTGAACAATTCCATAGCACAAGACATGCATTGAAAAGATTACGGAAACACGACTAGGGATTGTCGTTATAGGTATGATGGGATTGAAGCTCCCGTAGTGATTTGTAGCGAGCTAATGCCCTATCTACCTAGGAGTTACGAGGGATTTCGGTTCTTCATATTATGTGCCCCTCTGCGCAATTGCCCGCTTCAGCATCCAAGTCACCACATTGGCTCGACACGCCGCACATTTGTCCCTCCATATGCGGCTGGCTGAGAGCACGCTCAACTTAGACCCTAAACCAGGCTACCTTCAGGCAACAGAGCCAATTGCAATTGAAGCCGAATCTCTAAGATACCAGTATCAGTGTTCTCATCCCAAGATTATTATACTTATCCGCATCATACACCCATATTTTAAAAACAAACTCCCACCGATTTCCACTACAAACAACTCACTCACAACAATTACCCTCAATTATCGCTCCCACCTTGAATCCTCACTCATTTCTACCCCAAACGACCTAATACACAACATTTATACGCCTTGCGAATGCGCCCAGCATTAGATTACACCCACAGAACATAGAAAACTCCACCTGCAGAAACATTCCACTCGCAGAACACTCCACCCACAGAATACCCCACCCACAGAACGTCCCACCCATAGAACATTCCACCCGCAGAACATTCCACCTACAGAACATCCTACCTACAGAACATTGCATTCCATGTGCCTCAGTAGCAAGGAATGCTTGGTGACTTCGAGTGACTACCGGCAGTTTCCTTCTCGAAGGCACAGGCGTTCTAAATCAGCATCGAAGCGCTGGGCCGTCAAAGGGATATATTACCTGGCAACGATCCATTGCAGGGCTATTTCCCGCCCAATTCGACGGATTGGGCCCCTGGAGCTAGGAAATTTCGCTGCTGTTCTTACTCATGCTGAAAGCGATGCCCGCGTCGGTGCTCTCTCTTGCAATGAGCTCAAACAAGCCTGGATCCTGCATCCCTGGGGCTTCTTGCCCTTGGTATGTAACTCAAATAGCTCTCCTAGGTATATTTCCGATAGTGTAGGGTATGCTGGATGGCTACCCTACTGTATTGCATGGGATCACTGCTTCGGAGTAGTCTATGTGGCCCTCCTACAATCGTGGATGTATAAATTGCCATTGCCGGAGCTCGGCAAGCCTAACTCTGCCTTGTATCACGACACCTGCATATGTACTGACGGAGTACATACCGCAAACTGGGAGGCTCCTGTGCTGGAGATGCAGGGCTACAAGATGCTAAACGTGAGGAAACGTGGTAGAGGGGCACGGCGCGTGTGGGATATTTGCGCGAACAGGGTCATTCCGTGGGCTGACTCACTCGAACCCCAAGCCATCATGCCAATCTCTCATGCCTGGGTTGCTCCAGAGGATAGGGAGTATATTGTTACAAGTGTCAATCACTATTTGTGGCCCGTTCCACTGCCACGGGGTGTGCAACTGGAGGACATTCGCAAAGAGCTGATTTAACACAACGTTCGGTACGCATGGCTCGATGTTCTCTGTTTACGGCAGGAAGCACGACCACGACTTCCTCCATCCAAATTACAAACTTTAGATGCCGAAATGAGGAGACTCTCCACTGGCTGCTCACACTCGAGAAGCTATGCGGATTTAGTTAAAATACGAGAGCACAGAAGGCTGAAGGAATGTGAAGTCGATCTACCACTCATTGGTAATCTTTATACCCTATCCCCATTTGTATTCGTGTATCTCAGTGGGTTGGGGCGACCTTTTAATCCAAATCAAGACTGGAATGATCCACGAAACTGGCTACGGAGAGCATGGACTCTACAGGAAACAAAGCCCCGTAAGATCACGATCATTGGTGGGCTATCTGAGGGCATGGATCCATGGACGTGCAAGGTAAGTCAGCTTACTTCCACTAAAGTCCTCTGCTTACCTATAGGTATCTATACAGATTGACAAAATAGGAACGACGCTGGAAACTGCCCTGCGAAATATCCCAGTCTATCACCAACAGCCCGATTTTCCGCGTCTGTTCAGTGAGATGCAAGGAAGAAGGGCCTCTAAGCCCCTGGACAAAATTTGGGGTCTTTTCTTTCCTTGCCTGGGCCAATCATCCGGTCGTGGAAAATCCACAAATGACGAGTCTCTAACATTGCCTTTATATGATGAAAATGACAAACCTGAGCACGCCTGGCAGCTTTTCGTTTACGCTTTAGCAAAAATCGAAGGGCCCCGTACCGTGCCTGTAAGCGGGACATGCACGGGTCCTATAGCTGACACATTGGCTTTGTACCTACTGTTGTACTTTCCTCACCCTTCGGCAGAGCACTGGTTCCCAAGTTTGCATCAAGTACATGCATATCCAAATGTTTCCCTTCAGGAATCACAACTAGATGATCAAAAATCCCCAAGTATGAATGCTCCGTTGTCCATTAAATGGGGACGGTTATACCGTCGAGTCAAGTTGATCATACGCATAGCCAGAGGGACAAAATCTAGATTCTTGTTAGCTACCGCCCCCGGATATACGAGATCTATTTATTTAGGAAGTATCAATCTCAAATCTGCAAGGGGTCTAGGCCTTATATCCGGGCAAACATATACCCTGCTCGACCTCACTCCCTTTTATGCCCACCAAGTCGATGCGGTTCATGATGGAAATCAAACCACTTCTCGTACCACCCATGGAATACGAAATTGCCGCGATGCCTTCATGCCCATGTGGAACACGAACTTGATTATCGTCTGTAGGGAGCTATCGGAATGGAATCCACCCTCCCCCGGAAATAGTGCACGTCTGTACCAGTATCGACTCCGCAGAGTAACCTCCCTAATCTGGGAGCGGGATCATAATGAGCATTGGCTACCCTTTAAAGAAACTATCGGAACAATGTTACGCAAAGAGATAGAACCAACCGCTCCATCAAATTTGCCGTTGGAGTGGTGCATACCTAATCTGGGGAAAGGGGAGCCTTTATCTGTTGAAGCGGTATTGCAGTAGGCTTGTAAGTCAGCCTCCATAACTGCTCTGACAATTCTCATTCTTTGATGGAATGGTAGGGGTCTAACTCGCCACAGTACGCAGTACTACGCCATCAACGCGGACCCATAACCGTATACTCAAAACCCGAGTATATTTCATCAACTCGTAAATTCAATCTTAGTTCAATGCTGTATGTTTATTCCCTCAAATTCCACCATTGTCTACTTCGCATAATTGCTGTTGTTGTTGTCGTTGATATATCCATGCAAGGGCGGAATAACAAACGAGTCGAGGAATTTCATACGTTTAAGGTTTTTTCCCTCTAGGCACTGCGCTCTTGCATTGTTAGGCCCCACTATCCTTGAGAGGTAGGTGGATAAGAAGCTCCAGTTCAAGCCGCAGGGGAGGTAGAGAGGAGGAGGAAGGTGTGTTGGGAGTGGGAGTGGTCATCTCGTTATAATTCTAAGTTATACACTTCATGCTTATATCATTACCATTGGAAAGCATACTTCTACGGCCGCTAAAATATTGAGACCTCAGGGGGAAAAAATCATGTCCCTCCGACCAGAGTCGAACTGGTGACCAACCGGTGCTCCGCGAGGAGAACTTCCATTACAGCCGGGTGTGATACCAACTACACCACAAAGGGAATTGGTATTTCCAGCTACCAATAAAACAAAATTAGCAGAATTTCATACACGAATTCCCCAAAATACACAATGGTAAGATTTAAATACAAGTAATTATAACCTCATGTTATATATATATTTAGGTCTGTGTACGATCATTGATGGCATATTCAAAAATAGCTTTTCATAAGGTTGAGTACACGACGGAAGTGATTCGGATAAAGGTTCAGGGTAAGTTAACCCATTTCCATGTACTTTCCTCACATGAACGGGAGAAGGTGATCGGAAGAAACGGCCGGGCATGTAGTTTTTCAGTTTTCTATTTGACAAGACCTATATTTATCTCCTTATGGTAAATAGAAAAAAAGGTCTAGGGGTGTCGGCATTATCTCCTCCTGTTTTCCCGTTTCAATTCCAATACAAGGCATTGCTTCGCTTCGCTCAACCGGACTACGCTTCATGTGCTCGTGTCAACCATTGTAAAAGAAGATCCGCAAGTTCGGTGAATGTTCATTATGTACTACTAACTGAACACTTCCAAAAGCTACCACTACAGGATGTCAGTCTCAGCACCCAGCTGACAATCCTCAACGACTCCATTCAACTCGCTAGAGATTCATAAATTTCATTAACTTGTGTATACCCCCATACCCCCGCAATAAATCAGAAGAAATCATCTTATAGCAATGCAATCCCCCATCACTCCCTGCTCTTCCAAACCCAATTATCTTATCCCCTTAATGAAACAGCCCCTTTCTCTTAGTAAAAAAAAAGGCTAAAAGAGGAATTTAGGAAATGAAAAATAGAAAGGCACACTATGAAAAACCGAAGAAAAGAAAACCAAGGACGAAAGAAAATGCATCAACCTGTGATTCGTGAGATATAATAAGTGTTTTTCGAGGAGGAGGAATCTGGGAATATGATACTGTACTGTACCCAATGTGACAGGTAATCAACGATGAATAGGCTGATAAAATAGGTATTTATGCTCTCTCCGCGCGCTCACACGCTCATAGAAACAAATGACTGATGATGACGAAAAAAAGAGACGCTCAAACGAGTCAAAAGCCACGGAAAATGACCGACAAATGAGATCAAAATGAAGAAAACGCCCAAAATGACAAACAATAAAAAGACAAACAAAAAAGACATTTCAATATATTACGTCGAAAGCCCCGTAGGCACCATGATTAATCACTCTTCTCAACACACAATCCCTTCATCGTCATCATCGTCCACCTCTAACACATCTGGCTGCAGCTTATCCCCCACAGGCCTCATCAGGGGGCGACTCATACTCTCCAAACTCGGTACCACGGTGTCGTCACTGCTACTCCCACTGTTCTTCCTCTCGAGTTGCTTCTCCATAGGCGGCACCACCTGAGAAGGTCTCAGGCTAGGAGCATCCCTCATCGTAAGATCACTCTTTTTTTTCGAGATCTCCGGTCTAGGGCTAATTCCTCCCGTTGTTGGTGGTGTTTGAGGAGGCCCCATAGCGACAACAGTCACCTCTGCTGTCTTCTTGGGCTTACCCCTTGAAGCGACCAAACCGCTTTTCTCAATCTTCTCCAAACTATCCTTTAACCTCGCCAAAATGAATTTGAGGTGTCCATCATAAGAATCTCCCTTCAACCACACAAATGCAACCGTCTCTATGACTTTACAGGCCTTATCCAGGTTATCATCAACGGCCTCCAGTAACTCTTTCAGCTTTTCATCATCTTCCGAGCTCGGCCCGGCCTTTTCACCCTGTTGCGATCCCGGAGGTGTAGGAGGAGCAGCTCCAGGTGGTCCATTCATTATCCTTGCCCGCCTAAACTGCAATGGACCCATTCCCGGTGAAGAAGTCCCAGCGATAGTCACCCCTGGTGGTCCCCTCCTATTCATCCTCTTCATCTTCTCTCTCTCCATTTTCAATCTTAACCGGAGCATTTCAGCAGAATGCTCCATATCCTCATCGTCATCATCACCACCCGAGCCATCGCCATCTTCCGATTCGATAGCTGCCTCAAACATCGGCCGGGGAGGCGGAAGAGCTGCCACTTGCTGCCTCCCCCTGATTGCCATCATTTCCGCCCTCAACCCACCGCGTTTGTTGTTCAACGCGGTCCACATATCACAGAGCATTTGCTGGCTCTCACCATCATACATCACAGCAGGACTCGTCAATGATGAGAACCGCGATTTAGAATCTGGCCTCGCGTCTAATCTGCTGGCACCATGTGCAAGACCAAGGCCCTTCTTTAACTGAGTAGCATTGTTATATGATGGTTCAGCTCCTCCGGGAGTAAGTGTAGTAGGTGATGGAGGAGGCATCGCAATGCCGGCAACGCCGGGTATTACAATCCCCGGTGTCGATACTATCCGTCGATTGCTTGACCCATCACAGTCCGGAGCTACGGCTTTTGGTGTCTCCACTCCTGATGGCGTTATTATTATCCCGAAACCCGGTTTCTGCGAGTCCTCCACCTCCTGAATGTATCTTTCAATCCTCCCACCCCAATGTGGAACAACCTCAAGTATCAACTCTGCCAACACCGGCGTTTCCATGTTTCTTGCTGTGTTTCTCTAGCGCCTAAATGGGCATGCAGTGGTGTCTTCGTAGAGTGCAATGCCACCAATGTCGACCCAGAGTTGAACTTCCGATACCTGGGTGTGGATGTGGATCTGGACAGGTCGGCTGTGCGATAGCTTGATGACAAAGTTCACCCTGTTGGAAATCAAGGGATTGAGGCGTTAGTCCAACAACATCCCTACGTAGAATAGGAAACCAAACAGCAGTGGCAGAAAGTGAGACCATTGACGGCAAATGGATGGGGGTGGTGGTCTGCTTTCATATGTATATTTTTGGGGGTGGGGGTGTGTAAGGGTGTGCATGGCACGACATGGGTAAGAGAGAGTTGTTTGTTTCAGGGGATAATAAGGATATCAGGGAAGGTGTGGGACACCCGTTCGATTCTAGTCTCGGCACCACTTCCGACGCTGAGATATGTCTCTCGGCTGCTCAAATAAAGAGTGGCTTTGCCCTACCACCCACCAGATTGCGCACGAGGTCACATGCTTTGCTTGTGTTGCAAATGAAAGGGTGACTCAGGAAGCGAAACAATCTAGTACTTGAAAAGAGTAGAGCCTGGAAATCTGGAAGGCAGAAAACGACGAGGCGGAATGAATGACACAATCAAGCGCGGTTCGCGTAGGTATGTGAATGAACTTGAACAAAGTCGACTCACCTATTCTAGATTAAACCAAAAACAAACTCCACCACTGTTTTTTCCCCAATGCAAATGAAATGTCGCGTAGAGGTCGTCTTCTCATTCGTTTCGTGATCGTATACGTTAAAGCAATGTGATGCCGTTCAGATCGGTAGATAGATAAATAAATGAAGCAATCAACCAATCAAGATGTAACTGCGATAACTAAATTGCAAAAAAGCCTCCTCTCCTATCTCTTCTTTTTCTACTTGTCGCCGGAAATAAAGGCACTCCTCCGAATCTGCTGATACTGTCGTGTTGCGTGTGAGTTCGGCTGTACGTTCTCGATTGATGACAGCTCCTCAAAACTCTAAGCTTTTCCCCCCTTGTCCTAAAACTTTATCTGACTTTCCTGATTTCCGTAACGTCGCACTCGTAGCCTCGTGATCGGAGCCGCTACGTTCGAACGGAGCAGAGATGTGACAAAGCCAATTTCAGGCTGCTAGCACCTTTATCTCCACTTTATTCCCCCTCTTACAAACTCCCGTTTTGTCAAGTCGGGTCTGCAGTTCGTTGGAAGCAAAACGAATCAATATCGATGGAGGGATATGGATGTTGTTTGGTTGGGCCTATGAGGAGAAGCGAAGACTAACTCGGGGGGGGGAGGGGGTGGCCGTTGGGGGGTATTTGTGAATGTGTTTACTCTCGCCGACCTTGACTGGCGGGTAATATTAAGGGGAGTGGGGTAGGCGTAGGCGTAGGCGTGGGCGTGGGCGTGGGTAGGGGTGGGTGCTGTGAGTAGTACAGATAGCTTCAAAAAATGGAGAAAAGGACTGAGGAGGAAAAAAAGAGAGGAGGGTGCCAGTGACGAAAGGGCGTCGAGCTTTTGAGATACACCCATTCTCCCTACTACCCTACTCGACAAAAAGTGTGCTGCGTGCTTACAGTACATACAGGCGTATGTACATGGTTAAAAGGACACATCTTTACTGCGCTGCTCCACTACCTAGGTATATTGTACTCCACTCGGTGTACTCCACTGTACCTAGCCAGCAGTGGGGCCATCCGCTGCATGCTGCCTTAAGCGGCTCGAATCTTGAAAGTGCGAGTGCGAAAAGTGAACCTTGAAGCATGGCATTTCGAGATGGCTAAACCAGTGGCCTCTGATTGGCTGGGGGTTTCCTATTCTTCCAAGGATCCACTGTCTCTTGGCGGGAGGACGCATCAAAATATGTGCATAGTGCCTCTTTTGAGATGTCGATCAGTCTCGCCACACGAGATGTCGATATATATGAACCCGGTCAGGGCCAGGGATATCCTTGCTTGAGCAACAACACTTTAGGATCGGCTTTCAAAGACCATCTCTCTTACCGCCCGTAGCCTAGCCACTGAAGGAGTAGCCTGGCTGCTGATAGGGGAGGCTTAGCGGGAAAGGAGTGGCTAATCATACGGGGCGACCAGATATCAGACGGGGGGAGCTCGTAGTACCGATAGTTAATGAAAGTGTCACACCCGCGTTAAGTAGCGCTAGCGCCATGAGACCAGTAATGTAATGCACCCTGCGGGGACTCAAGTCTGCGAAAGTGGAGCTCATACATACCTACTCTAAGCAATCACAGGAAAGAAATAATGCACCATGCATGGGAGGAAGCACATCTTGACCAAGAGGCGCGTGTACTTGCTTCAGCCGGCGGCTAACCCGCTGTACTAAGTAACAAAATACGCACCCGACTTGCAATTTGCAAAGCGGCGTGTAAGTAAGGAAGTATACGGGATGGTGATGCTCCGTGCAACCAGACTATGTATGGGTCAGCTGGCCGCTCAGGCCCAATTGGTTTAGAAGGGCGAGAGACAGCATGGATGGCACATCGGAGTGAGGAGGTATTTACCCGCTAGTTGTGCAATGCGTTAGAGGGATATGGGCATGTCCATTCATGAGGCTGTCTGACGGCGGTTCGTGAGGTTGTATGTAGATATTGTAAATTTATTTCTGTTGGGAAAGTATTGTTTCGGGAGATTATGTCTACTTGGGTTTAGGGCAGTTTGAGATCTTGTGCCGCTTAAGCTTGGTAGTGTTTGTTTATCTGTTGCTTCATCGGCCACTCAGTCCCCGAGCCCTGCAATGCAATTGCAGCTGCTAGTAAGCTTGCATACATATACAAATCGTTTTTTTTTTTCCCCTGCAAGGTCAGCCCATTCCCCAAATGATCTGAAAGGCAAAAATTGATATACATACCTACTACTAAGAGCCCCTGAAACTGGACCGACACATGCCGGCAACTGGTCGGGACCGGTTGGCCAGTTGGAAACTTCCCGCAGCCGACCCTGCCCTTGCTTCATAGGGCCGGCGACAGCGTACTGCTCCTTACACCCGTAAAAAAAAACAGCATAAAATAGTCAACATCTAGGACCCCTCAATAGCCAACAGAAACAATTTCAGGAGCCTCGGGCCGTGCCATATGCGTACCTGCCTAGGCCTCGAGCTCCTCTCGCACTGCCTATCCTCGCCGTTCCCCTACCAAGGTACACTCCATGGATAACGCGGCTATATATACCAATCTCGACCATGGCCTTATTATCCCCCTTCAAATTAACTGCAATGACAGAAAAGTAACGCACACATACACATGTGCAGCAAAGTAGCTTCCCGATCCAGCTTCCCAAGCCACCTTGAGACTTATCCATAAAGTAAAAACCCCTCCCCCCTCCAATCCGCTCGGATATAACGTCAATCCAACTAACCCCGAAAAGAAATATAATAGAAATCGATATACCCCAAATCTTCCAAATTCCCATGACCATGTTAATATTTATGGGCCTATGAGAAGAAAATATGTTCGCAATCATGTGGGATCAGGCCATGGCACATTCACCGGGATTCTATTCGTCAAGTTACTTTAGCTGATTAGAACTACTTTATCTAATCGGTCCGGTGAGCAAGGGCAAGGACTACTTCCCTTCCCTTCCCTTTCTCCCTCCTTCCTCTTTCCGCGGGCGGGAACGGCCCGGTGGTGGTGGGAGGGTGTGGTGTAAGTGTGATGTGGCCATGGTGTGTGGTGTGGTTGGATTTCTTCTCAATTTGGTTTCATTTTGAATTCGCCTCGATGACATATGCATGCTTAATTGCAAATTGCTAATGTAATTCCAAGTTTGGCAGCTCGCTTGGGGGGGCAATTAGAAAAATATATTTACTTATTTGCGGGGCGGGATCACTTGAAACGAACGGTCGAACCGATGAAGCAATGAGGAACGTTTTCCTTCCCAAAATCTCTCGGCATTTATACAATGAGATGTAGAGTCGTGTGGTGAATTTTGGCACCCCTATGGTAGTTTCACCTCCAAAAACCCACATTAAAACCCTGTGGCATTCATAGTGTGTATCCTCGTGTCTTATCGCGAGTATGGTAACGGTCACGGCATGTACATGTCACGAGTGAGTTGTCTCTGTTTATTTTGGCCGTGCACGTCCCTTCGATCGGTTACTCTTCCGGATTGTCCCTCGACTCAGACAGACTCCACTATGCAAGGGTGGAACCTTGAGCGATCGCGGCTAGAAATTTTTAATTACGGTAGATTCTGCTTGGTGGACGTGGGGGTGAGGGCGCGTCTGTAAGGAGGAGCTCGAGGTTGTTTTGGGGGAGTAAACGCGTTGTTTGGTGAGGGT
>Ga0307511_10004424_pt1 | contig 14344 bp, 10 predicted proteins | sample 13_EM_MG_FD_200266 | JGI IMG/M metagenome (GOLD analysis project Ga0307511, IMG submission 200266) | Populus trichocarpa ectomycorrhiza microbial communities from riparian zone in the Pacific Northwest, United States - 13_EM | ecosystem: Host-associated > Plants > Roots > Unclassified | place... | reverse complement strand
TTTTGCTTTCCTGATGCTTTTCACCTTGCAGATTATTCGTGGTGTTCATGCATCGCTAGAAGTTTAATCACCTCTCACGTATGTGAAAAAATATGGTTCTAGTTTTGTCTCCTAGTTGATAAAAAAGTAGTGCATGTTGCTTGGGTTGACTTATGGTAACATTGCATTTCTCTCAAAACGATGTGTGTTTTATAGTGCTCTCAAAGAAAGAAGCCACCATGCTCGCTAGAGCAACATAATTTACGTTCAATCCATGACTTATGCATATTTTTGTATAATATTTACAGGCAGGGTGTGGTCAAAAGAGGTTGTTTTGGCACCCCAATCTGTGCCCTTTTGGCTGCCTAGCTAGCTATTATATTTGGCACTAAGGGACCAAATAATGTGGACAATCTGGTTGAAGTAGATTCTCTCCATTATAATTTCCGGTTTCTAGGGATACCATAATATTTAAGATATAAAATATACTGTGGTATGTTGACTAAGTGGAACAAAAGGCATTGAGTGCTATATCTAGTAAGAGATGTCAAACTCATGGACTCCCACAATGGAGTAATGTATTACTCCTAAATCAAAAAAATAAAAAATAAAAATAAAAGTGAGAGGATTACTCCTAAGATCCACAAGATCTCTTCATGGAACTTTGTTTTTTTTTTTTTTGACTTACATATATTATAGATTGGTTGATTAAAAAGAAATAAAGGACATGCACCCTAAGATTCTTGGGTCACAATTCCATGTTTTTTTCTTCAGATATTTCTTAACTTCTTTTTCTATCCTTGCTTTTGATCAATCAAGAGGAAGACATTTAAGCAAACCAAGCAACATTTATGTGGGCTATATATAAAGGAAAGGCATTGAAATGTCAACAAAATATATTTGATCAAGCTTTTTGGAGTGCGATAATGAGATCTATAATGGGATTGGGTGTTCGGGATATCTCATGGAAGGGCTACTATCGAGTTGATGGGACATGAATTGATTTCTTTGTCACGCATTACGGGAGAAAGGTGTATTTGTGTCTGTTGCTTGAGTTTTTGCATGCAAATGCACTAGTTTTTGGCCCCAAAGCCACAGCATAATCAAAAACCATTAGGGATGTGACCGTTGAATATGGCTTGGAATGCCCCTAACTATCACTCTGTGGAAATGGCATTGGCTTGGAAGGTATAAAATCACATCTTAAACATTACAAAGAAAAAGGTGATTGCGATGCAATTTTGCAATTTGTCGACAAGATTATCCAAAGTGGGTGTAATAATTGCAGACGAGATTGATTCCTTTGGTCATTTTTGGTGTAACTAGATGCACATGCATGGTTCCCATGTAAAGTGTCTCACACAAATTTTAATTTTCATTATATCATCATTTGGTTTCCTAAAAGCATTCCTTCATAGATAAGTGTACTATTGAGACAATGAGAGCACATATTGGAGCTAGCAGGATTTCACAGAAAAAAATTAGCTGGAAAGGAAGTCTAAGTGAAAATGTTTGACAAAAATTAGCATGTTAGATTTAGTGAGAAAGTCATACCAAATCCAAAGGGTTTTCTAGAAAAGTCAAAAAGTCTTAATAGCTACGCACAAAATGTACAAATCAATCCCCTATATTTTTACTTTTTTAATTCTAATACATAGTGTATGTTTCGTAATGTGATGGAGGGTGATTTTATAAAAGTGCTTTTCAATTAAAAATACATCAAAATAATATTTTTTATATCTGTTTTATTATTTTTGACATTAGTATATTAAAATCATCTAAAAACACATAAAAATATTAATTTAATTGATGCATTTCAGGTAAAAAGTAGTTTAAAAAAACACTTTAAAAAACGGATTGAATTGCATTAACAGACAGAGCCTAGCTATAAAAAAAATAAAAGATACAGATAGAGATTATTGTTTTATAACTATTTGGTGCTAGAAATCCATAATTTTGACCACCAAACAACCCTTTCAACCACTCAAACCACATTATATTATAAAAATAAATGTACTCAACTCAAATCAATTATAAATTTTTTGATTTGAGTCTTGGATCCGAAATTTGTAAGCCTTACAAGAACACCCAATTTAATGATAAATATAAAGGGTGTAAATCAAAACATTTGATGTACATTTTACCCTAATGGTCACCGGCCCGTACATTAATCTACAAGACCAGGAAACAGAAAGAATATACGACAGAATAACAAACACATACTCACATGACAAGAAATCAACTCAACTTTGCAATATGAAAACTATGTCGAATATTTCTTTGTCATTATTGCACATAAAGCTCGAATTAAATTATAGAATAACAAAGTTTGGTGTCATTTCTATACAATTATATAACAATAAATTATTAAGTAAGAATTGTTTTCCTCTATATTCTCAATTCGATCCAAACATTCTTTTGTCGTTCTATTTGTAGACTAACAAAATTGTTTAATAGAGTTTGGCTTCATTTTCCTCTCATGCCAATGCTTTAGATCATAGGCATTCGTCCTAGAGAACTCATTTAAAAGTATATAAGCGTTCAGATCATACATTAAAGTTTTTTTTATTATAGAATTTTTAATGTTTGATTTTGTTTAAGAGATGTTAATTATTAGCTAAATAAGTCTTCTCACTCATATAACTTTTATATTCATTTCTCTATTAAACTAGGTGTGTTCTTAATGACTATAGTAGCTCCTTAATATAACTCTCGTATTTCATTAAAAAAAAAAAAACTCATCTTGTCCTACTCTACGAATTTGTATTTTCCAAAGCTGGAAGTTTTTGTGTGCTTTCATTTCTCTTTTTAGCTTTGATAGGTATTCATGTCCAGTTCCCAGGGGACATAGTGTGATGATAAAGAGCTTAAGATCTGCATAACAGGTCTCGAGTTCGAGTCAGGGCATGTATCTCTTATAAGAGCCTGGGACAACCGGGATTTTACTCGTTCACCTAGTCCCACAAAGTACGCTTTTCAGGGATGGGGTTTCCTTGAATAATAAAAAAAGGGTATTCATGTCCAATATCCAACTTTCTTCTCTCTCTACTTGAATCTCTTTTTTAGCCATAGATGTTTAATAAATTTCTTTGAGCTATTAAGAAAAAAGGGTCTCCATCGAAGAAGATGAGCACATGTATAACATATATTAAAAATTGTAGAGTATTTAGAAACTTTGACGTGTGGAGCAATGAGAGAAGAAAGTAAAAGCTTTGACGATTTTGACACCCGCGACAATGACATAAAGGTAAAAAATATGACAATTATTTTTACACATAAAAAATAGGGATAAAAGAAGAGGTAAAAAGGCCTAAAACTTTAGACACACATTCAATGAGATGAAAGTAAAATAAATAAAAAAGAATTGAGGTGCAAGCTATATATATATTTACTATGTATACAAATTTTCAAATGTCATATCAATTATATTTCTTTGATATGACTCATAGCTATATTATTTGCTATTTAATTATTTTTAAAGCAATTTTTTTTAAGAAAAATAAAAATATTACGTTAACAATTTTTCAATACATATGGATTTTAATTCTAAATTTACAACACATTCTATCAATATATGAAATTTTATTATAAGATAAAATATACTACAATTATAGTAAAAGTTAAATGTTTTCCTTTGTGAATCTTGATTTTGAACATTTGTATCATAATATCTCTAGATTCCTTTGAACATCATATTTTCTATTTCATAATTAAGAAACGATGTTGCTATTATATTCCCACTCCATCCCTTTTTGAAATCACTGATATAATCTCCTTATTAATTTATGAATCAACTTACTTTATACTAAAATGTTTTTTCTTCACAAAAACTCATAACCAGAAATGTGAAGACAAAGGAAAAGGCTTGGGATAAAAAGGTCAAACAAACATATTGCCCTTCCTCTTGTGGTTACATGTCCATAGCACTTGTGGGTTTGGTACCTTGCCAAACTCAATATTTTTAGACTTGACTACGCGTCAGACCCAAACACCTATGAGTCTGGCACTTTACTACACCCAACTCTTTAAGGCTCGGATACGTGCCAAGCTCAAGCACCTGTGGGTTTGACTTACTAGACCCAACCCTCTTGGGCTTGACTACCAGCCAAGCCCAAACACCTATAAGTCGAGTTCTAGTATCTTTTCAGACTCAACCCCTCATAAGCTAGACCTCTTTTCAGGAACAAGTGCTCAAGGTGGGCATCTAAGGTCATCACCTCTCAACCTCTTAGTAGGTCAAAAAGTCATCTATAGAGCCATTCTCGCTTCAAATTAATATTGATGTTGATAATAAATGATGATTTCATCGACATTAATATTGTGTATAAATTGGCGTAGTATCATCTTCCATAGCACGTGATATCCTCAACATTAAATATCGGGTAAAGAGACATTGACCATCAATATTAGTTTTGATTGTAAGGGTCTTTCTCCTACTTAGATAAAGAAGAAACAGACTTATAACCCCTCGAAGAAGAAAGAAAAAATGTTATAAATACACTCTGAACAACCCAAATAGGGGGTTCACAATCTTCACTCTCTCAAAATTTATCCTTAGCATTTATGATACATAAACAAAAAAAACAAACATTCTTATTCTTAGAATTTAATACTTATTTATTACAAATCTTCATAATAAAGTCACTAACGTAATTATCGAAAGATCCCTAAAATCCCTAAAAATGGACAATTTTTGCAGGAAATCTAGTCTCTATCACCAAACCATAGAATCCTTAATTATAAAGAATAGAAGATTGGCATGAACTTGTGATCATCCAAGATCAAAACACGATAAAAAGTAACTCCCTAACATTCTGGATTTTTGGAACATCATTAATTAACATTGTAAGTGGGAAACCTATTTAAAAGGCCATCTATTGTTTTCTTCTAAAATGAGTTTTTGTTACTTCCAAACTGCCCTAAATGACCGACAATCAAGAGACTCTTGAGATGGGAAACGTTACGGATCTTCCCGTGGAAGCTAGCACACCTATCCCATAATCCTTGGATTTTTAAAATATTAATCAACTAGATACAAGCCCTCACTCAAGTCATCCCAGCATCCTATGAGCAACATCAAACTCCATCTCCTCCGCAGACCCCAATCAAGGAATCACCTCACCAGAAGGCAGTTTCTTCAGTTCAAGCTGCACAATGACAATAGTCTCATTCTGCTAGGAGACAAACACCAACCCTATGAGATCAGGGTATATAAAAAATTTACAAGGAGGCTTAAAGGTCCAGCCTAGGCTTCTTTACCAAATAATCTCCCTGGTTGGCAACAGCAGCCTTGACAGGAAATACATTCTCCAAATCAAGCATGGGGATGGGGTGGAAGGTAGCGCTAAAGTCCATTTGCATTCCCCTATAACTGTTGAAGAAGTATAGGTTAGACATGGCTAGGAAAATCTTGTCCCCAACAACCTCAGACAAAACCTCTAACCCTCCGAAGAAATCCTATACGTCCCTAGCATAATTTTTCAATCCTTTCAGCCTTGCCTAAGACTTCTTGAGCTCCTCTTTAACAACTTAGAGCTTCAAACACAAAACATCCTTAGATGCCCCCAGCTCAGTAATAGGCTACCTCAAAGAAGAAATTTCATAGAGGGCCTCCTACAACCGTTGATCAGAGGAGCCCAAACAAAGATTGGCCTCCTGGATCTTACTTATCAAGAAAGTATAGGATGCCTTCACATCCCGTAGTCTCGCCTCCACAACTTTTTTCTCCTCTTAGAGCCTATAAAGAGTATTTTGACCTACTCTATGCCCTGTAATGACATCCCTTACTTACCTCTTCTCGCTAGCCCAACACCTTTTAGAATGAGTGCACATCATAAAATTCTGTAAAACAAAAGTCAGAAAAAAAGGACACAAAAGAAGGAAAAAAGCTAGAAAAGGGATTTCCTTATAGTCAAAGCCAAATAGCAGTGGTAACTCATTGGATATATGGAGAATCTCCGAGGGGATGGTAAGAGCCCTCCCCAGTTGTTTCACCACTTTAAAACACGTCTCATCAAGATCAAACTTCCTACCAACGATAGCTTTCATAACTCGCCTCTCCTTCTCATTTAAAGCAGAAAAGGTGAAAGGGGCATGAACAAATGCTAGGGAGGAAAGAGCATCCTCAACCCCTCAGCCCTAAAGGGAGGATTCCATGTTTGTGACCCCGAAGACCACAAAAGAAAATGAAGATTGAGGGATAGATACCTTCACTACCAAGGACTAAACACTTACCCCTCTCAAGGTGGAGACCCTTTTTCTCTTAAAAAGGGGTAACAACACTCGCAATCACTTCTAAGGGAGTCTAGTCAGCATGAAACCGAGCATAAGGGGTATAGCTCCCTCTAGCCATTGTCTCGGTGGGAAAACAGGTCCTCACCATTATTTTCTCAAAAACTAGGCCTTTAAAAGTGGGAAGCTCGTCCACAAAAATTAGATCATGCTCCATTCTTTCTTCGGTAAATTAGAATACCTCTGTTGATGAAGATAAACTTTTTTTCAATGATCTAGCAAAAGTTTATCATCCTTTCTTGGCTGGAAAACCTATACAAAAACAATATCAGAAGTAATTCTTAGTATAATAGATATAGAAAAAAGAAAAAAGTTGCATTCTTTGAAACTAGGCTAGACATTCGTTTTTGGCCACCCTATTGACTTCATACTCCGTCAAGGTATAAGCCAATAGTGCAAGTGATGCCTCCTCGCTAGGGCTCAAACAGGGCCTGTTGTTCACTTCACAAAGAGGTACCTTCCAGTGATGGGATCAACCCCAGATTTGGTACATACCTTCTCGAGGACAAACCATCCCATTATACCTTATAATCAGCCACCTCCCCCTCCATCTCTTTGGGTATGTGTGCTTGCCTTTGAAAGTCTTTCCCATGACTTCACCAAGTCTGTTGGCAAAAGTAAAGAACCATCGAGTGTCGTTACCACCATCAATGCCCGCAACCAATTGGTAACACACCCTAAAAAGGCTCACAGTGGGCTCTACATCGATTAGCTAAAAAAACTTATCAAAGGCTAATAAGATCACTCAACCACCACCTGGCCCTAACTTATAATACTTAAAGACACCAATAATAAATCCCTGGAGAGGAAACAATGTCCTAATTCATACATGCAAAAGGGGTTGTGATTTCAAAGCACCTCCAAGAAAAAGTTAGGTTCTCCTCATTGATCCTTTCCTTCCTAGAAGGCGACTAGGCAACATAGGCTCTAGGTTGCCGACAATTGGAAAAAACCACGTCCCCAACACACAGGGTGCCGAAAGTGTCGTCCATAGGGGTTTGGGATGACTTTTTCCTCTCCTGAGGACCCCTCAAAGCACTAAACAAAACGATGTCTGCACTTCTAAAATCAAGTCTTCTTTTAAAAGAGTCCATTCTGAGAAAGAAAAAAGAACATAACAATGGAAGATAAAGGAGATAAATCTTACTTGAAGAAAAACTCCAAAAATAAACTAATAAAAGGCTACAAAAAAGAAAAATAAAGAAGGGAATAAGCGATTAGAGTTATAAAAAAAGGACTGTTACCTCTACTGATGTATGAGCGGCCTATTATATCTCCACAGATCCTTATAAAACTTTTTAGCTGTTACATTAAAAGTGAGTCATCTTTTCGATTATCAAGGAATATACCATCCAATAAGAAAGTGACAATTAGCCTTAGAAAATCCCAGCAGTTCTACTTCAGAAAGACAAAACATATGGGAAAGGTAAAAAGATCTCTCGATTAGAAAGAAAGGCCTTAAAAATCTTGGCACATTAAATACACCAAGATTTGGAGGGGGCTAATGATGGATCAACATACCTTTCCATACTCAACCCCTTTAGGATTGGCTACATGCCAAGCCCGAGCACCTATAGATCTAGCACCTTGCCAGACCCAATCCTTTTGGGCTTGGCTACACGCTAGGCCCAAATGCCTGTAGCTCTGGTACATCGGAAGACCCAACCCTTTGGGCTCATTTATGTGCTAGGCCCAAACACATGTAAGTCTTACACCATGCAAGACCCAACTCTCTTGGGCTTGGCTACACGTTTGGCCCAAACGCCTGTGGGTATAACACCTCGCCAAGGCCAAACGCCTGTAGGTTTGGCACCTTGTCAGGCTCATCCCCCTTGGGCTCGGTTACACGCCAAGCCTAAATGTCTATGGGTTTGGCACCTCGTTAGGCCCATCCCTTTTAGGCTCGGTTACGCTCCAAACCCAAATGCTTGTGGGTCTAGTACCTTGTCAGACCCAACCCCCCATGAGCCAAACCTTTCTTTAGGAAGAAGTGCTTGAAGTAGGGATCTACAGTCATCACCTTCCTACCGTCTTGTAGGTCAAAACGTCCTCTAAAAGGTCATCCCTACGTCAAATCAATATTAATGTTGATAATAAAAGATTATCTCATTGACATTAATGTTGTGTACAGATTGACATTTGATCATCTTCCATAAGCACATGATATCCTCAACATGAAATGTCGGGTAAAGAGACATTGACCATCAATATTAATATTAAGTGTAAGGGTCTTCCTTCTACTCAGATGAAGAGCAAAAAGACTTACAACCCCTTGAAGAAGAAATAAAAAAGGTTATAAATACACTCTGGACAACCTAAGTAGGGGGTTCAGAACCTTCACTCTCTCAAAATTTATCCTCAGCATTTATAATACATAAACAAAAAACAAACATTCTTATTCTTAGAATGTAATGCTCATTTACTACAAATTTTCATAATAAAATCATTGACTTAATCATCGGAGCTAGGGTCTCTAAAATCCCTAAAAAAGGATTGTTATTGCAGGAAATCCAGTCTCTATCGCCAACCCTTAGAATACTCAGTTATGGAGAATAGAAGATTGACATGAACTTATGATCATCCATCATCTAAACACGGTGAAAGTAACTTCCTTATTATTCTGAATTTTTGGAGCATCATGACTTCTGATTAAATTAAAACTCTATTAACTCAAATACCACAATAGCCCATCCTTATGTACACTTTTGATTTCATTTTTCCATCAATAGCTAACTATTCATATTTCATTCAGTATGTTTACGAACTTATTTTTTTCTTGCATTGAGAGCCAAACTTTTTTATTCAATATAATAATCAAAGCTCCAACTTGTTGTCTACTCATATAAATTAAATAATCTCATGCTGTGAATGTATACAAATTACAAAGATATATTTTTCTTCTTTATATAAAAGTCAATTTATTTCTACCAAAGGCTACTAAAGTCAATTTATCCTACAACTGTTATGTAAATACAGATTTTTCCATGTAGCTCGATATTGACATAACATACCATTTAGCTCAGTTGCCCTGTTCCTCTAAACATGAAGAAATTTATGTTCCTTAATTCATACACAAGCTTTAACAAAAGAAAATTTGGTGTCATTAATTTAACTTTTTTCTAGATATGATTGTATCTAAATATTCAGGAGTAGAATTTAAAGAACAATAAAATAACTACTTAATAGTAGAACTCGAAACAAATAATGAAAAATTCAAATAATAGTAATAATATTATATGAAAAATAAAAAAATACCTTCTTTTCTTTTAGATATATCCACATGCTTTGAGAGTATATATTTTTATTATATATTTATCTAATAATTCCTAAGAAATAATATTAAAATTGTTTGTATAATTTTCATATAAGAATAATTGAAAATTAAAAAAAAATATTCTATATATCATAGTTGAAACAAGGTTTGGTGATAATTTGGTGAGCACCCAAATCAGGGAGGCTCATCTACTATTTATACAATTAGGGTATTGTATATTTGTTATGGTGTAACATATTACACATGATAAATCTATACAAGGAGAAACATAATATTTTCAAATCTATACAAGGAGAAACATAATATTTTCCTATTTTACAACACATCCCATAATACATCTCCTCAAGCTGAAGGTGGGTTATCTACGTGAAGCTTGGAACGTAAAGAAGTAAAAACAAAGGAAGCATGTGGCTTCATAAGAAAATCGGATAATTGATCTCTGGAGGAGATGAAGCGAATCTGAATCTTACTTTTAGCCACGTGATCATGAAAAAAGTGATAATCAACCTCAACATGCTTTGTACGAGCATGAAAAATCAAATTATGAGACAAATAAGTAGCACTCAAATTATCGCACCAGATAGTGGTAGCAAAACTAGGAGAGAAGCATAAATCTAACAAAAGATAGTGAAGCCAAAGAACCTTAGTAGTACCATCAGGTAAGGCCTTATACTCTGCTTTAGTGGAGGAGTGAGCAACAGTGCGTTGCTTGCCAGATTTCCATGAAATGGGAGTGTTGCCAAGAAAGACAATGTATCCACCCATGGATTTTTGATCATCAGTACTTCCGGCCCAATCAACACCAGTAAAACCATAAAGAGATAAAAAAAAAAGAGTCATGAGTAAGGTGGAGACCGAAGGAGGACGTACCTTTCAAGTATCGCAGTATACATTTAACAACAACCTAATGACTCTCGATAGGAGCATGCATAAACTGACATACCTTGTTCACAGCATAGCAGATGTCTAGTCTACTAAAGGTGAGATACTAAAGAGCACCAATAATTTAGCAGAAGCGAGTGGGATCCGAAAATAACTCACTAGACTGCAAATCAATTTTTGAAATAGAGGTTGGTGTATCAACAGGTTTACATGATGACATACCCGCACGACTCAGAATATCAAGAGCATACTTGTGTTGACTAAGCACAAGACCCAAACTAGTAGGAGCGACTTCAATCCCCAAAAAATAATAAGCATGACCCAAATCACGAAGTTTTAACTTCGAACTCAGTAAGGTAATAAGGCGTTGAATCAATTTAAAGTTTCTACAGGTAAGAAAGATGTCATCCACATAAATAAGTAAGTAACAGATATCATGATTCACATTCAAAATAAACAAAGAGGTATCAACCTTTGAAGCCCGAAAACCAATGGTCAGAAGAAAATCACTCAATCATGTGTACCAGCCATAAAGAGACTTGCGAAGGCAACAAACATGGGTGGGCAAAGTAGAGTCGACAAAACCTGGGATTATTTCATGTAAACAACCTCTCGAAGTGAACCATTGAGGAAAGCATTATGAACATCAAGTTGTTAAATCTGCCATCCTTTAAATACTACAATAGTGACAACTAACCGAACAGTAGTTGGTTTAACAACAAGACTGAAGGTTTATGAGTAATCAATGCCTTCTTGTTAAGTGAACCCTCGCGCAACCAATTAAGCCTTGTAGTGGTCAATGGCACAATCAGCTCAGCACTTGATTTTATACACTCATCGACAGCCAATAATATTCATAGACGGATCAAATGGCACCAATGACCAAGTAGCATTGGCATGTAAGGCTGCAATTTCATTCTTCATAGCAGTATGCCAACACAAATACTGATCAGACTCCTTAAAATTCAAAGGCTTAAAAGCAGAGGGAGACGTTACTCGTGAAGCTGAAGCTAGCGGAGAGGAAGCAGAAGCAGAGCTGATGTTGATAGTTTTATTGTCTAGGACGCATCACAATGAGATACTGCCGTGTTGGTGGTGGAACAAGGGACCGATCTATGGATTTCTGTTGTGGAAGAGAATATATAGAGAGATCCATAAATATGTCCAGAACTGACAGTGATGAAGCAGAGTGCCTAAATGGAGAAGTAGACGTTGGCGGCGAGTTTGGAGATACAGTAGAGGGTGAATCCGATCGAGACAATGCTAGCACCGCAGAACCTAAACCTGCAAAATAATCAAGAGACATGGATAAAGATGATGGTGAGGGGATCGACGAGTTAGTGGAGAGGGGAGGTGTGGCTGAGACAGTTTGTGTTGGAAAGATGGTGATGAAGGGTAGGTTGGAGATAGTGGCAGACAGAGAGGAGGGACTGGGGTTGATATATGTGGGTAGATAGGCAGACTAAAAGAATAGGAAAACATGTTCATGAAATCGAATATGACGGGAGATGTAGATGCGATTAAACGAAAAATCAAGACAATGATAGCTTAGATAAGATGAGCTATAACCTAAGAACACATATGGAGTGGAGTGATAGTTTAACTTATGAGCATTATAAGGACGAAATAAAGGAAAGTAGGGACATCCAAAAATATATGTAAAAACATAATCAAGCGCTTGATGAAACAAACATTCAAAGGGAGAATTTTAGAGGTGTTTTACATTGGCCAAGAAAACTAAGGCCAGTTTCAACAATATGACGAAGATGACACTCAACAGTACCATTATATTCATATGTATGTGGACATATAAGGCGATGATGAATACCGATGATTTTGAAAACGGAATTTAATTTATGATATTCATCACCCCAGTCAGTTTGAACAGATTTGATTTTACAAGAGAACTGACGTTCAACAAATACTTGAAATTGATGAAACACATTAAATACATTTGATTTACAGCAATAGGATAAAACCAAATAAATTTTGTTTGCACATCCATAAATATGATAAAATATCAAAAACTATCAGAAGATAGCATAGGAGCAGGGCCCCAAATATCACTAAAAATAAGTTCAAAAAGGGTAGAAGTTTTATGACTCGTGGGTCCTAATGACAAATAAGAAGATTTTCCTAACGGATAAGCTTGACACTAAAAATTAAGATGACGAGAGTTACAAACAACCTTTTTATTGGATGCTAAGAGACTTAGAATACGTGAACTGGGATGACTGAGTCAACAATGCCAAATATTGGCAAAAATAGACAAGCTAGCAGATAGAAAAGCTTGCGGCATAGATGTGGTAGAAAACTCTGAAAGGACATAAAAATCATCTTTACTTTGACCGGAAAGAAGAACTTCCTTGTTGATGAGATCTTTGACATAGAAAACAGAAGAGTAAAATTAAAAAAATACAATTTTCATGACAAAAATTGTTGAACAAAAAGTAATCTTTTTTTTTTAATTTGTGGAACATGTAATATATTGGACAAGCTGAAGACTCATTTTGGTGTATGCAAGATATTATGAGTGGTATTAGATTTAACAAGTCCCTTCCCATCACCAACATGCAATTGATTATTACTGAGATAGGGTTCTGCGTATGTCATACCAGTAATATCTACAGTAACATGGTGATTCACACTTATGTCAGGAAACCAAATGGCAAATGTTCTGCTGACACATCACTAAATGAAAGGTTGACCGAGGCTTGGATTCCATGATGGACAAGCTAGGAGCACTGTTGTGCAGAGTGTCCATAGATGTTGCAAAGCTAACATTTTATTTGTTGTCGTGGCCACTAATTGGTTGCTGCAGACCGTTGTTGTTTTTGCTGCCAGTGTCCACCATGACTGCGATTTGGCTACCAGGGAGAATGAAAATACTGACCGCTGGACTAATGAAAATTGTTGCGAGGATGTCGTTAACCACCTTTTCTTCCTCTGCCCCGATGAGCCATGAAACCACTATCATTAAACTCAGAATAGCCACATTGGGCAGCATTGGCTGAGGGAGGCTGTGCAGGTGTGGGCAGTAGTGGTGCAGTAATTGGAATGGATTGTAAAGAGATACGGTGTAAGAATTCATGAGTAGACAAGTGACTATGGAGCTTAGAGTAAGGAAGGGGGTCAACCAAATGATCCTACAGTTAGATGGGGAGGCAAGAGCATGTTCAAACGTGCTCCAAACACTGACAGAAATCAGACAATCGACTATGAGATGGAGAACATAAATTGAGAGAGGACAACGCTTGGGAAGGGCCAAAATTGAAGCTAGTTGAGGTAGCAGAAACAGTACTGGATAAATCGTGCGGAGAGCGGCATGGAGTCGAGCCGTCAACAAACGAGAAGACATCTTCACCAATCAGATACAACTTCGTCTATATACGCTAAAACAAATAATTGTTGTTGGTGAGTTTGAAATTGATAACCTGTTGGGTGTTGGAGAGGGGAATAAGTTTTGCTATCGCAGCAGAGGGAGTCATGGCTGTGTTGGTTGCTATTGTGAGTCCAGGAACCGAAGAGAATGAATTTGGAGAAGAAGGGCTCATATTAATGCCAGCAGCATTACTAACTGATGGATCCATAGCAATAACTGTGACAGGTTAGAGTAGCAAGATGACAAAAGCTACGAATCACTGTCACACAAAACAAATTGAGAGGAAGAAGATGAGCACGCCTTGATTGATCACGTAGAATAACTAACAAGCACAGAATCTTAAGATCACGTCTTCGGCAAAGACAAGAGGAATAAGGTCTGTGGTAAAGAGGAGAATTTGCGACAGAAAGGATAAGAACCTGGCAAAGGAAACTAGAACACGATTGTGGCAGAGATTGAAATCCTAAATCAGGGAAGAAGCTAAGCCGACTAGGTGAAGGAGAAGAAAACCTAAACTTGTTTTAGGTAGAGAGGCT
>Ga0307511_10004423_pt1 | contig 14345 bp, 20 predicted proteins | sample 13_EM_MG_FD_200266 | JGI IMG/M metagenome (GOLD analysis project Ga0307511, IMG submission 200266) | Populus trichocarpa ectomycorrhiza microbial communities from riparian zone in the Pacific Northwest, United States - 13_EM | ecosystem: Host-associated > Plants > Roots > Unclassified | place... | reverse complement strand
TGAGACAATGCTTTATATTAAGGAAAATTTACATAGGAACAACTCATGAAGAGCAAAAAAGCATGGCGGGCACGGGCAACAGATACAACTGGGAAGCGGATGCTTATTGCGGTTGGGGCTGTCATTGGAATCGTTCTTGTAGCCCTTATTGTTGTTCAATATAACTACCAACAAAGAATTGACAAGCTAGCAAGCACCGCAGATACGGTTTGGCAGGACCCGATCAAATCGATTAATGGCGTGGCCAGATCATCGAGCACGACAGCGCCTTACTTTACTGATGGCCTCGGCTGGAACGACGCCTGTCCTTGTCCGAGAGTCAACCATAGTTGGCTTGTTCTAATCGCCCCAAGCCAGGAAGCAGACTTTATTCGTAGTGCATTTCAGCGATCGGGATACCAAGCGACTGTTAACAATTACGACAGTCCGGGAGCTGCGGGAACCGCCACGAAAAATCACATCACCCTAGATGTTGGGTTCTACACACTTGGAAACAATGATCATCCACCCTATCAGGCGCCTTCCGGAAAGGCGTGGAGGACATTGAGCGTAGATGCCTTCGAAGTTGCTAAGTAAGATTCAATGAAAAGCAAGTCAACTTGGTCTACGCGGGTCGCGAACAAGCGCCGGAAGCGCGTCGTTATTGTCCTGGCCATACTGGTTGCGATTCCCTTGATTACCCTGGGCGTGGCAGAATATAACGATCAGCAGAAGGCGCATAGTTTGTTGGGTCGAGTTGAGGAATTCGGTCGGTCAGTGCTTCAGTCGCTTGGGGCTGTCGATTTAGGATCGAATGTGGCCTGCGCGCATGTGACTGACTACGTCTATTCGCTTGAGTCTGGGCCGTGCCCTAGGGCTGGCGGCTCATGGCTTGTCTCAATGTCAAAAGGGCAAGATATTTCATTCATCAGCGCAAGTGCGCAGGCTGCGGGATACACAGTCAAGCAGACAGATGGTCAAGACGCCGGCTTTTCGAAAGGTGGGCTAGGCGTTGGGGTTACACTTAGAGGTCTTGGAAATGATAAAGAACCTCATACCCTCTCCAGTGACAAGATGTGGGTTCGACTGAATATCGACGCACAGTAGCCACGGGCCGCCATTGAAATCGAGGCGTTCCAACCGCTCGTGCAGGAGGGTTGAAACAGGGCTTTATCCGTGCGCGCCAGGAGCATGGCGGCACGAATATCCCACCAAAGAAGGGGTAGTGATAAGGGCGCGAAAGGGAGGGAGATCTAATATCGGGCTCGATGTCGTCGCCGTCAGAATCTAGGTCCCAGAAATAGTCCTAAAACACTTTGGCGATCCAGCCCACACTGGAGTAGCCTGTCTCCGGCAACCGTACAACTAGAGGGACAAGACCGCGATGGCCGACCTGAATTTCACTCAAGGACACGCGCTACTCGTGAATGCGGGACCAGGCGCGGCCACCGTGAACCTGACGGCCGGCGCCGGGCTACACCGCTTGGCTGTCACAGTGACTGTGGCCTCAGTCGGCCTTGTCGAGGGGTTGCCTATCCAGCTGAGTGGCGACTTGTACATGGAGCTTAATAACGCACAGCGCTGGCTTGGACCGTTGCACCTCAAGCATGTAGCCACTCGGGGGTTCAAGACCACTGAACAGTTGACTTGTAGCCTGAGTGACAGCCAGCTCAGGGTCATCGAGGCAGTGAGAGACGGTCGCGATTTTTCGCTACGCCTCCACCTCGACGCAGCGCTGCTCTATCCCGTGGACGGTCTATATCCGGTTGTACAGGCGCAAGAGGCTGCCCATGTCCCGGCTGAAGCGTGGACACGGCAACTTGAAGGCTTGGGGGCTGCTGTCGTGATGGAGGTGCTTGTACCGCTCCCACTGGATGGCAGCGAGCTGCAGCGTGCGATCGGACGCATCCGAGAAGCCAAAGGGCATATTGCCGACGGCAAGTACGAGGAGGCAGTCATCAAGGCGCGTGCCGCGCTCGACCACGTACGAGAGGTCGTTCCCGCGGATTCAGCGGCACAGCAGACGAAAGCGCGGGAGCGGTCGCAGCCACAGCGATGGAGTGTCCTGGTCGATAGCCTCTACAGCCTCGCCAGCGGCGCAAACCATGACGACGAAGTAACGGCTAACTTCACTTGGAGTCGAGACGATGCGGTCATGATTGTGAGCACCGTAGCAGGGTTGTTGAGTCGCTTGCCACGATAGACGCCGACTACTCAACTGGATTCGCGTCGCGTATCGCTCTGACTTTCTCCTGGATGTGGTAAATAGGATCAAGCGTTGCTGCGGCCTTCTGAGCGAGCTGCTGACCTTCAGCCACACTCCGCAGGCCACGACGACTGTCAGCGAGACCCTTCAAGGATGTTGAAATAATGTCAAGTTGCTCCACAGCTTGGCGTGTGAGGGTCGAACGATGTTGTGATACGAGAATCTGGTCAAGCCGCAAGCGCACAAGACGCACTGATTCGACCGCCTGATCAATATTCTCGGTACTGTGAGGCGCACTTCCCGCCAATCTCAAGCAATCGATGTGAAGCTGAGTAAGCGAAAACGTCACATAAGTGGCCTCATCGCGAGCTGTCCACGACATACCACTCTCGACGAGCCACTTGGCAGAAGTGAGGCCAAGCATAATGAGGCCATGAGTTGGGTCCTCAACCTCGGAGCCTATGAACTCTGATCGAACAAACGAAACAGGATTAAGATCTCCGATATGGAGTGTAACCGTGGTTACTTCAGGCGTCGGCCCGAACGCCGCAGGCGCAAGGCTGATAATACCTATTTCCCTGCGATCAGAATTGTCAGAGTGAAGCTCACCTGCAACGGAGACCTGTGATCCGTCGGTCGAGACGGATATATCGCGCAGGCCCGCCATTCCGCCGAGAAGAGCAATCGTTCGGTCGCGCTGCTCGACACTCACCGGAGTTGAACGAAACGCCTCCGCAATATTGCGATCTGGATGGTTCCATAGCCATGGCAGGACTGTCAGTTGCAGCGCCAGCAGTATCTCATGAAGGGCGACCATTTCTTCGGCAAACTCGGCATCAGACAAAGGGGTAGGTATGTCTGGTAACGCTCGCTCGTTCTCGATAACCCGTTTGGTGACAATAACGCCAGTATCCGTCACCTGAATGCCAGCGTGAGCGCTCGCGTTCCGGTACAGCATGTCGACTGCACCGCCGCAAGGCGCGCCGATCCGATCCAGGTCAGAGATAATCTCGCCAGCTTTGATTCCGTCAGCTACTGCTAGCTCGTACGTGCTGTTGGCTTCATTGCGACTAGCGCGCCCGGCGATCAGTATGGCTCCTCCGATGTCGCGCAACGCCCCTTCAACAAGCTCCCGGTAGACCTCGGTCATAGATTTCATAACGTGTTTGCGTGGCAGGCCATAACGCCACTCGCGGCCAAGCCGTTCAGCCTCAGCTGTAATTCGTTCAAGAGCACGCTGCACACGGCATACCAAGAGAGCAGGATCACTAACCCACGTAGCTGCCGCATCAGCGGTGTCAAGTACGGCACGCAATAGGCGCGTGCGCTCAATAAGGGTCCCATAGTCCACCACGCTCGCCCCCTGCGCCAGTAAGGGAAGCAGTGTCACGGCATATTCATTAGTAAGTGTCGAGACCCCGGGAACATTCGCGAAGGCTTGACGAACCAGCTCAGCACCATTTGCAATCGATGTGCTTCCTTGGCCAACACTTGCCCATGCAAGGGCGGCAAAATCGAGGGAACCGTCCGCCTGGAATGGGCCATCTTTCGGCATCCTCCGCGCGAGGTCGATCAGCTTGCCAACGCGCTCGGCGTGGCGTGCGCCAGCAGCGAACGAGCGATTACCCGCGTCTTGCAACATTAGTGCTGCGTCATAGTCCGGAGCGATGATGGTAAGCGTGATCGATATTTGCCCGCGAACCTGCTCGTTTGCAGCTCGCGCCAACTCTCTATGCACGGCTCGCCACTCGATCGGCGGCATCGTGTCCCGAAGCGCTGCAACATGCGTAAGCCCAGCTTCGAGGGTCCCAACTAGCCCATTGAATGCTGCGGCGCAATCAGCTTCACCCGGGTCCCAGGTGCCGTTCTTGAGAAGTCGGACTACCGATTCGTGACGCGACTTCAGATTGTTCAGGGCCGGACGCAGTACCTGATTTAGGTGATCGTTCTCGCTAAGCGGCTGGCCACGAGTTGAGAATGTCGGCAGTCCGCCAGTTACCTCACGCATGCGCTGCTCTAGCCGATTGAGCCGGCCTTTAAATGCCTGCCGACGCTGGCGTACAGCTTCGCGCACCGTCGCCACGAGGTCAGCAGGAAGAAGACCATTGCAGGTGGAACATAGTCCAGATGCGGGAGCAGAGCGAGCTTCCCCGCATGTCGAGCAGGGGACGACGAGTACCAATTTAACGCTGTACGCTTCACTGCCTGCCATCGTCTACGCAACCTCCGTTATCATCTAATAGTACCTCATTCGATGGAGTCAGCAGTAGCTCGACAACACGGCCCGCTGGGGTGCTTGCGCGTCAAGGAATCTGTCCAGCCTCTATGAAGCCGGTTCGATGCTCAACCTCCGTCGATAGCGAAATCTTTGTTGATCGCTGCGCACAGTTCAATGAGTTCATCATGCGTCTGCCGCAGGGCGTCGACATATATCTCATTCTCGAACTCGTTGTCAATCCGGCGCGCCATTGCGTCACTGAGGTGGTCGGCGCAAAATCTTGCCTTCTGAATCATGCGCATAACGTCACCAGGCTCGCTAGCATCGTCATATCGCGCCTCTATACCTTCTTTGATTTTAGCAAGCTCTTCATGAATGACGCCTAGGCTAATTCGGGCCAGTGCAGCGCGGTCGCCATTAGGGTCAACCGCCCACACGCCAAGCTTCTCAAATTCGTAGCCGCGACGATCAGTTGGCAACGTTTGTCCATCGAAGGTCATCACATACTTCTTTCGCTTTTCTGTCAGCCTCTGATACAGATCTTCAAGCGTACTGAGCGCACCCCGTGCCTGCTGCTTGATGGTGGCAGCGATATCGATAGTCTCGACACTGAAGTTTGGGTACGTCCACGCAGTTATTTCGCCGCGGCCAACGGTCATCCGCGATAGGCCGTGGTACGTAGTGGGCGCCGGCCGGTCGCGCTTGCTTGGATGCCCAAAGTATTTGTTGCGAAGCTCCCGTATCGAGCGAAAGTGTGTGTCAAATTCGTCGATTTTATCGAGATTCAAGCCTGCGACGAGGTTTGCCAATGCATCTTGCTGGAGAAAGAATGCTTGAAAGAGTCCGTAGATCTCCAAGTATCCCTGACCGTCGTTCGTCGGTCTGCCACCAAAAGAATCAATAGCGAGCTGAGCGTCTCCAACCATGTCCATCGATGCGCAGACCATATCCCAGACGAAGCCCAACTTTTCTCGGTTGCCAAACAGAACACCGTCATTAACCAGGTCGCGCACGAGGTGCATTTCAGAATCAACTGTTGCGACTGTCATGCCGTACACTTTACACTGCAATTGCAAGGCAATATGGTCGGCCGCGTCCAATTGTGCGTACGCCGCCACCATGTAGTGCCCGCTCGGACCGCACCACTCGAATGGCGTTCAACCTTCGGTGTACCAGATCATCTGCGGCGACCTGTTGACGTCCCATCGTCCCTCCGTCACCATGACCGAGAACCGTTCGCCAAGTTTCGAGCAACGGAGGTGCCCGTGCGTGCACGCTTCCTCGGCAAGGACCCCGAGTCACAAGAAGGCCAGTCACCAACCCTGTTCGCCACCGACCGTGCCGACCGCGTGACGTACATCGCGCAGGGTTGGAAGGTCACTGATCCACAGGTCCTCGCCGATGTCGGCCCCGTGCCCGACCACGAGACCCTGATCGAGATCCCGGAGGATGTGCTCAAGATGTACGCCCGCCGCTACCTGGAAGAAGGTGGACAGCTCTGAGCCTGCTCATCGGTCCTGAGTTCAGCCAGCTCTTCCGTAGCTTCGAGCACACCGCCTACCGCCTGGAGACGCGCGACCTCTACAAGTCGGACAACGAAGCCACGGCCTTTCGGCAGTTCGCCGCTGGCGAGCCCGTCGACATGGGGTGGTTCCAGAACTGGCTGACCATGATCCGCGAGGCGACGAGCGAAGGACGTCGCTTCACGCGTGTCCGTGTGGTGAGCCTGCCGCTCACCGACTACAGCCGCTTCGGCCTGCTCTGCTCCGAACAAACCAACGTGGTCGGCGAGGAGACGCGCTACATCAGGCGCGAGGACGCTGAGGGGCTGCCGGACTACGACTACTGGCTGTTCGACTCGCACAAGCTGGTGCGGATGCACTTCGATGAGGACGAGAACTTCCTGGGTGGTGAGATCATCGAGGACCCCAGCGAGATCGTGAAGCACAACTACTGGCGCGACGCCGCTTGGCATCGCGGCACCAGGCGGGACGACTTTGCCATCGAATAAAACGACGGGCGTGACCAGCGTCCACGAGGCCCGTGACGCTCTGGGCAAGCGACTCCGTGAGCTGCGCACGGCGGCCAACTTGAGCGGCCGGCAGCTCGCGGAGTTGTTGTCATGGCCACCTTCCAAGGTGTCGAAGTTGGAGAACGGCAAGCAGACGCCGACCGACGATGACATCGTGAGCTGGACCCGCGCCACGGGTAGCGTGGGCGAAGCGGAAGCCCTGCTGGCCTCGCTCCACACCCTGGAGATCCAACACGCCGAGTGGCAGCGACAGCTTAAGACCGGCCTGAAGCCCCACCAGCAGGAGATCGCTGACCTCGACGCCCGAACCCGCTTCTTCCGAGTCTTCGAGTCGACCTTCATCCCTGGCTTGCTCCAGACCGCCGAGTACGCCCGTGCTCGCTTTGCCCAGAGTGTCACCGTCTTCAAGGTGCGCAACGACATCGACGAAGCCGTGGCCGCTCGGGTCAAGCGACAGGAGATCCTGTACCGCGCTGACAAGCGGTTCCACATCGTCCTGACCGAGGCAGCGCTGCGCTACCGGCTATGCCCACCCGCGGTTATGCTCGGCCAACTTGATCGGCTGGTCTCGCTGTCGGCGCTGCCGAATGTGAAGCTCGGCGTCATCGGGTTCGAGACGGCGTACGTGGTCGCGCCGGCTCACGGCTTCTGGCTGCTTGATGACGACCGCGCCATGGTCGAGACGTTCTCTGCGGAGCTGAATCTCGCTCAGCCACAGGAGATCGAGCTCTATGGCGGCATATTCGAGTCGCTGGCTGCTGTTGCCAGCTACGGCCGTACAGCTCGGGCGATCATCACACGGGCTATTGACGACCTAGCGCCGGACGGGGAAAGAGACCTTGGAGCCTGGTGATGCACAGGTAGTGTGCGATGAGACAATCAGAGGTGATAACCGTAAAGCGCGACAACTTCATTCTCGGCAATATTTGCCGCCAGGCTATCACTTGACTTGCAGCCTCCCCTAACTGTTCGCAACATCCGGTTCTGCATATGTTTCGCGCTTTTGGGCGGAAAGTACGCGGCTTGCGTCATCGGAATCAGACTTGCGAATTACAAACAATTTTGCCAGCGCGAGCAGGCTTGGTCCTACTAAGAGAGTGGCTAGCCAAGTCTGCTGGTTTACGGTCGCAACGAATACCGCAGCAGCTAGCATGCCTATGGCAATAAGAAAGCCAGCCCATAGCCCGGACATGTATAGCGCATGTTTACGCCGCTGAATCAATTGTTGATCTGTGTATGCACGTAGGTCTTTTTCGTGTTGAAGTAGCATCACTTGGTATTCATGGTCACGCTGAAGCTCTGGTTCCAGCGCTTTCAATGCCACCTCCAGATGCTCTACAGGTAACTCTGTCCACATCTTTGCGATTTTCAGCGCCCGCGAGGCGGATTGAGGATTATTCAACGCTGGGCTCCGGCCGCCGTTGCGTGGAAGATTGATCTCGTGGCGGTGGCCCAAGCCTTGTGAAGAGGCTCTGTAAGCCCCTGTCGATGTTCACGACAGCGGAGTCGAGGCCGCCGTCTGGGCGATCCTTTTCGAATCGACGTGGTGTAAGTCTTATGGAGAGAAATACCCCTAGTCCCACAAGTATCACCGCTGAAGCGATTATGAAAAATATCCGCGTAGTTTCGCTTGCAGTGTCAGTTGCTCGCTCGGCAGAGTAGGCTGGCATGATTACCAGGACGGAAATAATGATGATTAGATTCCGAAGTGCAAATGCTACCGGCGTGGACCGAATTAACTGCTCTTGTGGCATCACTGAACCAGCAAATGAGCGAATTGATGCTATTACTAAACCGAAGCCGATCCCTAAAAGAGCTACGCTGAACACAATGAGGGGTGAGGGTATCTGGGCGTCCAATGTGAAAAGGATGATGAACCCCGCTAAGGTGAGCAAGGTTCCTATGGCCGCCGTGAGGTTGCGCGCTTGGTCGTGCCTAGAAGTCAGAGGCCCTGTTGATGCGCTGCCAATCGCAAAGGAGAACGCAGCAGCGAATGCTAGCAGCCCGGCATCAAGTGGCGTCCCACGCTGGAAGATCTGAACGTATTGGGGTAGTATTGTCCAGGTGCAGGCAAGTGTTGCACCTACTAATCCTTCTACGATTTGAAATTTTGCCATACCCCAACGAAGGAAGTACTGAAATTCAACCAAAGGGCTGGGGATGTATTTCTCGCGGTCGCCTGGCTGAGAGGAGGGAAACGTTGAGGTCTTTAAGAGATATAGAGATGCAATACTAATCAACAAGCTTACTGCGAAGATTGCGCGCCATGAATCGGCTAATAAACCGGCAAGTATGGGAGATGCTACGGTACCTACGAGGATAGCGCCGGTGATGGCCATCCACACGTTCCTGCGGAATCTGACGGTGGAGATATTCACCATGTAGCTCGACGCCACTGTCAGCATTCCGAACGCTAATCCTTGGACAACTCTAGAGGCGAGGAATTGGGCGGCACTCTGAGCCAGCGTGGAGCCGAGCTCGCCAACAAGTGCAATCAGAATCGCCTGCAAGTAGATTGTTTTTAGGTTGGACTTGCTTAGAATTAGACGGCAAATGGGTGCGGCAATCGTGAGTGCAAGTAGGCTGGAAACAATCAACCAGCCTTGTTGTTCGAGGCCATTTAGGTCGGTTGCAACAGTCCTGATCGACACATTAATTAAGTTAGAATCCAAGATTGTTGGCAGAAGGCTCAGGAATATGCCCAGCGAAAGTTTATGTGTCGCCCAACTCCGCCTAGGTTGATCTCCGCCAGCGTTCCGCGTTCCTTGTTCTTCTGCGTTTGGCGCTTCGCTGTCGGTTAATCCGAAAACTGAGTCTGAAAAGTTCAACCCCAGGGGACCATGAGGGGCGGGCGACCGTGTCGCTCCAGTAAGCCTTCTCTCGTGGGCCATGGAGTGATGGTCGTGCAAACGGTCGAGGACATTACGGCCCAGGCTGCAAGTTCACTCGAATGGCGTACTTCTGATATGACGATCTTTTGAGATACGAGGGTCCTCGCTCTAAATCCATTGACTGGCGGTCATGGTGAGCTGAAAACCTGGCAGGTATGCCCGATTGGCGCTGTATGTGCGACGGCTGCTCGGCGTGGCTGGCGACGTTGGCCGCGTGAACTCCAATGCTCCGACCTGCAAGAAGTTGTCGCCGGCCAACGTAGTGACAGTACGACAAGCAGCGGTATTGCCTGTCTCGATGTTGCTCGTCACCGAACCTCGCCGAGCGTTTCAAGAAATCTCAAGAAACTTTCTGTCCATTCCCTGGTGATCTCCCTACTCTCCGACGCGGAACCGCTCTCGTCGCGTCCGTGCCACATCGGAGAGGGAGAACCGCGTGGGTGCCCGTGTTGCCCTGCTGACCAGGGATCAAATCGACCGACTACCCGACCGTGCCCGCGAGGTCGTGGAGTACCGCAAGTCCGGGCTGAGCCTCAACCACATCCAAGGTTGTCCACTGGACTGCGCCTACTGCATCCGGCACACCTACGGCCTGTGGGATCAGCGGGTGCCACGGGCACTTATGACTGACGTCGAGGCCGTCGAAGAACTCGTCAACCATCGGTACTTCCAGCCGCATGTGACGCCGGTGCAGCTGTTCAACAGGGCGACCGATCCGTTCCTGCCGGTGGTCCGGCCGCACAGCTTCGCGGTGTTGGAAGATCTGGACGAGCGTGGGCTGACCAACCACGTTTTGGTCATCACCAGGCACCAAATGAAGGCCGAGGACATCGAGCGGCTCAACCAGCTCCGCCACCTCAAGGTGACGTTGCTGTTCACGTACAGCGGCATCACGGACAAGACCATCGAACCCTACCCGTCGTCCGTGGCCGCCGAGTCGCTGAAGCTCATGAGCGCGCCGGCGAAGCGGAAGTACCGCACGATCCTCTACTGGCGCCCGCTGGTACCTGGTCTCAACGACTCACCGCAGCACCTCGACGCGGCGCACCAGCTGGCCGCGCACGCCGACGCCACGGTGTTCACCGGCCTGTTCTACCGCGACGAAATCGCCGACTACTACCGCGCCAACAACCTGCCCGAACCGTACGACGACACCGCCCGGCGGAAGATCGTGCCGGAGACCTTGGAAGCGCGCGTGTTGACCGCCTTCGACAGCTCAACACCGTTGTTCCGCAAGACTTCCTGCGCCGTGAGCTACGCGCATTGCTTGCCGGATTACAACGGCCACTACGGCATCCGCGAACTCTGCGACATCTGTCCACTGAGCCAGGTCGAGGTCTGCCGAAACGCCCACCGGGTGCCCTCGGCTGAACGCGTGTGGACAACAGCGCAGGACGTGCCTGAGGCGCGCGGCGTGGTGGTCGCGGACATCACCGAGCGGGCCGCGGTGGTCTCCGGCCTGGCCACGGAACAGCCGCGCTACTACCTCCAACACGCCCTTGGCTTCCAGGTGCACGACGTCCGGCACCCCCACCATGAACGGCGGCATGGTCGTGCCGACATCGGATGGGAAGGCGAGAACGATGATGACTGACTGGACGAACCTGCGCTACGTGGTCGTGGACGTCGAGGGCAATGGCCAGCAGCCGCCGGAACTGGTGGAGCTGGCCGCCGTGCCGATCACTGCCGGCGTCATCGGGGAGCCGGTGAGCTGGTTGGTCAAGCCCGAGCTGCCGATCCGGAACTTCGCCGCCCGCATCCACGGTCTGACCGATAAGTCGGTCGCCGACGCGCCGGCCTTCGAGGAGATCGCGGCCGACGTGCTCAAGGCCCTGGACGCCGATGTCCTCGTTGCGCACAACGCGCACGTTGATGTTGGCGTGCTTCAGCGCCACCTCGGCGAGTGGGAGTGCCCCGAGGTGATGGACACGCTCAAGCTCGCCCGCCGGCTGATGCCGGGCCGAGGCAGCTACCGGCTCAGCGCGTTGGTCGAGGCGTTCAGCCTGGCCGAGGGCCTGCCGGAAGAGCTGTCACCGCACCGGGCGACGTATGACGCACTGGTGGCAGCGCGGTTGTTCGTGCTGCTGGCCACCAAGGCCGCCAGCTTGGAAGAACTGCGCGGCCACACACCAGGAGGGGGCGACGATGAACCTGCGACTTTGTTCTAACAGCGGCAGCGGCGTCTTCGTCACGATCGACGGGCCGAGCGGTGCTGGCAAGACCACGATCGTGCACCACCTGGCGCAACTGCTTGTGGCACAAGGGGAACACGTCTACGTCACCGCCGAACCCTCGGCCGGGCCGATCGGCAAGCTCTGCCACGAGCTGACCGAAACCGTCAGCGGACACGCCCTCGCCTGCTTGTACGCGGCGGATCGCTACCACCACGTCGCCACCGAGATCCGGCCCTACCTCGCGGCTGGCGACATCGTGCTCTCTGACCGCTACGTGGCCTCAGGCTTGGTAATCCAGCGCTTCGACGACATTGCGCCGGAGTTTCTGTGGCAGCTCAACGAACACGTCGACCGGCCCGACCTGGCCGTCATCCTCGACGCCGACCCCGAGGTCATCTCCGAGCGGCTTCACGAGCGTGGCCCGCATAACCGCTTCCAACACATGCCCGGCAGCAGCCACAGCGAAGTCACCTACTACCGGGAAGCCGCCGAGAGGCTGGTCGCTGCGGGCTTCAAGGTGTTGCGGGTTGACTGTGGTGAGCGGCCTCCGGAGCAGACCGCGGCCTTCATCCGGGATCAGCTGCTTCCCTTGCTCGCGACGGGCCGGGCGGTGCACGCATGAACGCCCCGATCACGCCGGTCAGCACCGAGGAAACCCTGCGCCGCTACCCGGAGCTCCACGAGCTCGTTACCGTGCGGGAAGCCGGCTGGTTCTTCCGCCCGATCATGAGCGAACACGCCGAGCTGGAGGGGATCGTCGGCAGCTACAGCCGTGCTCAGTACACCGATGCCCTCTGGATTTACGACCGCAGCAAGGTGATCGGCATCCGGGTGCTGGACGAGCGCTACGGCGGCGGCACGGTCTGGGTGAAGGACAGCGGCGACCTCCAGGAGGTCGTGCAGGAGCTGCTGGCCCTCCCAGAACCAGGGCAGCGCCTGGCGCCGCACTTGGTCATCGCCCCCACTCAGCTCTGGACCCCGTGATGCTGCGGGTGAACTTGCCAGAGGCCCCGGAGCGCTTGGTGGTGTTCGGCTACTTGCGCCTCCCCGCCGCCAATGCCGAGGAGTACGGCGCACGACGGACTGAGCTGGAGACCTACGCGGCCAAACACGACCTGCGCGTCGGCCGGGTGTTCGTGGACGAGGGGTACGGCGACGCCGTGCTGAGTCGCCCTGGTTTCGCTCAGCTCTGCCTGCTGCTGCGGTTGGAACAGCCGTCCGGCGTGCTGCTGCTCCAGCCCGAGGACCTCTCCTCTCATGCAGGCAGCGCCCTGATGTTGGCCCGTCGCATCTGGGCGGCTGGGGTGGACATCTACGCCGTCCACGGTGAAGCGCCGTTTACTGAGAGCCAGCCGACGTCATGAACACGGCGCTCAGCGTCGCCTTGTGGGTATCGGTGACGGTGTGCGTGATCGGGATCGGGCTGGTGTCGTGCTGGTTGCTGCTGGACTGGCGAAGCGAGGTCCAACAGGCCCGCGCGGCGGCGCGGATGGCACGCGACTACGGCGGCACCAAGGCGGCCGAAGGTGGCGGGCTTCAGGAGGTCGATGAGTTCACCTGGCCGATCGTGGCCCAGCAGCCGCCGGTGTTTTATGGGAAGGCGATCACCATCCCGATCCCACGGAGCGTGCTTGATGTCGAGCTTCCAGCGCGGCGGGCCGAGTGCGAGGAGCCGACCGACGTCCAGTGGCCGGTCGTGGACATTGACCAGATGGCGACGGCCAGTGGTGCTCACTTCAAGACTGATGTTTTTCCCGTCATCTATGACGAGTGGTCCAGCAAGGCGTCGTGACCAGCATGGGGGCGAAGAATTAAGCCGTGAGTGACGTCGAACAGATCAAAGCCGGATTGCTGCAGATCATCACGGATGTGGAGTCACACAGCTCAGAGGCGACGGCGATATCTGATGCGTATCAGCAGGCCGTCGCTACGTTCAATTCCTTGACAACCGGATCGAAAAGTTGGCAAGTCGAAGAAGCAAAAGAAGTTCTGGAGGCAGCAGCGCAGTACGTGTTCTATGCCGAGGGGAAGAGCGAAGAGGTGCGGTACGCGATTGAAACCGTCGTTCGAGGGCTGTAGCGCTACCGGCACCGCCGGTTGATGCGGAGCTCCTCCGGCGAGCCGTCCTGGACCGAAGAGCCCGTAATCGAGGGAGCAATGTGGCGAAGTCGCAGGTTGAGGATCGGGCTGTCTTTCTGGTGTCGGCGCTGCTGTCGGCAGCACTGCCGCTGTGCCGTTACATCCAGCGGTACGGCAACGCACAGGATCGGGCGAAGCTGCGGAGGATGACGGGGACGAGGGAGTATGAGGAGCTGGTTAGTATTCTGGTCGAGTTGCGAAGGTAGATGCGAAGCCACGTTCGCCTAGCGGTCAGAAGGGTGGCTCCTCGAAAAATGCCCGCTTTGGCCATGCCGCGCTCGGCAAGGGCAGATTCGTCACCACGAACAGGTTCAGAATGTCTTCTCGATCCATGAACAGGATCTGGCTCCGCTTGGAGGCATCCAGCTTGTTGCCTAGCCAGGCCCTGGCCTGCTTCGTGATCTCGCCGCCTGCCACAATAAAGGCATGGTCAACCAAAACGCGCTTACCGATCTCTGGATCGAAAATCTCGTGACCGAGCATCATGAGCGCCTGGTTGTGTATTTCCGCAACGTTGGCGTTGCTCGATCTGGTTATACCCGATGAGTCGAGCTTTCCCTTCTTAGCTTGGATACCGAAGTACAACACATGCTGCGTCGGCAGCGTGTACTTCATCCATACGTCTTTGCCGTACTCCAGAGCCTTGTCCTTGTGCCCCGCGGCTGTGATGCGATGAAACCCAAGCTGTCGGAAGAGCGGCAGCAGG
>Ga0307511_10004422_pt1 | contig 14345 bp, 9 predicted proteins | sample 13_EM_MG_FD_200266 | JGI IMG/M metagenome (GOLD analysis project Ga0307511, IMG submission 200266) | Populus trichocarpa ectomycorrhiza microbial communities from riparian zone in the Pacific Northwest, United States - 13_EM | ecosystem: Host-associated > Plants > Roots > Unclassified | place... | reverse complement strand
ATTCAAAAATACTTTTAACAAAAAAAAAATCTAGAATTTAAGAGTTAAAGTATCCAATTTTTAATAATACAAATTGCTTTTATCTTCATAATATGTCACATATAGGATAATAAAAATTAAGTTTCACATCCTTAAAGAATTAGGAGAAATATCTTATTAAATTGTTCATTGAGAAAATTGAACCATCACTATCAAGTGATAAAATTGACCAACTCCTAAGTTCTAACAAAATTTTATTAAATTAATTAGCATCCTCCTTTAGTCTTACTATTATTTATGCACACAAAAAGAATGCACAATACCTTTTCTTCTACCTTAAATGATGAAAAGGAATCTACATTCACTACTCCAATTTAAAAATAAATTAATACAACTTTTTCTCTCTTTTTTATTAATCACTCCACTCCAAAAACCATCTACCCCATTCAAAATCAAAATAAATAAACAAAAGTAAAGGACAAAATTAAGATCAAGAATCTAAAAAAAAATACAAATAAATAAATAAATAAATCTACAAAACTCAAGGTACTCGACGTGCCGATTAATCGCCTAGACAGGATGGTTCCTCGATGGCTACATCAGAAGTTCAGGTCCTCACTATATAAACACTCCTTATGATCCTCTTCACCTCCATCACCACTTTCACTCCTTTTCTCTTTCAAAAAGCTTATCAGTCAAACCTCAACATCACCAAAACCAACAAAAAGACCATCAAGAAGTTCAATCCAATGGCAGAAGTACACACATCTACCATGCTCGATGACTCTTCTTTTGATGTAGACAAACTCACTTATGAAATCTTTTCCATCCTGGAAAACAAGTTTCTTTTTGGTGGATATGATGATCCTAAGCTCTCCAAAGACACTCACCAGGTTTCAATTCAAGAACAACTTAAGCCCACCAAACAGTTTAATGGTGGTAAGGTCAGGATCCTCTCCATTGATGGAGGCGGTGCCACTGATGGCATTCTTGCTGCTAAGTCCTTGACACATCTTGAGTCCTGCCTTCGTCGAAAATCAGGCAATCCTGATGCCTCTATTTCTGATTACTTCGATGTTGTTGCTGGCTCTGGTTCTGGAGGTATTTTAGCTGCCTTGCTTTTTACTCGTGGCAAAAATGGTCGTCCTATGTTTACAGCTGAAGAAGCTCTGAATTTTCTTGTGAGAATCAATAAAAAAACGAACAGAGCACAAGGTTTTATTGGCAAAATATTGGGTTCTGCAAAAGCCGAGAAAGTTTTCGCAAAAACTTTCGGAGAACTAACTTTGAAAGATACCATCAAATCTGCTCTGATAACTTGTTACGATCTTTCAACACATGCCCCGTTCTTATTTTCTCGTGCTGATGCATTGGAAATGGATGGCTATGATTTTAAAATGAGCGATGTCTGCCTCGCAACCTCGGCTGATCCAACAATGGTTAGGGCCGTGGACATGCGATCGGTCGACAAGAGGACTAAAATTGTGGCTATTGATGGTGGGATCGCAATGAATAATCCAACAGCTGCAGCAATCACTCATGTGCTGAACAATAAGCAAGAGTTTCCACTCTGTAATGGGGTGGAGAATCTTTTGGTGGTGTCACTTGGAAATGGAGAGTCAGATTTCGGTGTTCAGAATCAGAGTTCTACACCGGCAAGATTCGTCAGGATTGCCGGAGAAGGAGCATCTGATACGGTACTAAATTATTTTTTACTTTTTATTTATTTCTTGAGACTTTTTTTTTTAGGGGGTAGGTAAGCTAATTGATTTTGTCTCTTTTAATTAGGTTGATCAAGCTGTTTCCATGGCGTTTGGTCCCTGTCGGGCCAGCAATTATGTTCGTATTCAGGTATTAGATTCTACCAATTTATTAAAAGTAAAACAACACCAAACCTCTAAAATTAAAAATGAAATTTAATTTTACTTGCATTTTTTATCTAATAAATTTATTTATCTTAGTAAAACTGGTCAAGATATCAACATCAACGATAAAATAGTTAAACAGAGCATTGTAGTAAAATTATTAAATATTGTTTTTTTTTTCCTCCAGGCAAATGGCATTATAGCCAGAAGGCATGGAATTGTGGAAAAATCAAAGAAATCCAACAAGAAGGCAGATTTATTGGCTATGACAGCAGAGATGTTGGCACAGAAAAATGTGGAGTCTGTGTTATTTGAGGGGAAGAAGATAGTCGAGAGCACAAACTACGACAAATTGGAGACATTTTCTGGAGAGTTAATAAAGGAGCAAGAGAGGAGAAAAACAAGCATTTTACCACCTGTGATGTTGAAGCAAAATTCACCCTCGCCAAGAACATCATCAGCCACATCTCTTTCAACATCATCTTCATATTAATTAGTTGGCCAATTAAATTAGATTTTAGCTTGAGAAAAAAAAATTAAATGTTTTCTCTGCTCCTCGTGATGATTGAAGACATCCGAGACTGAGCTTAGCTGAGTTGCTGAGTGCAATTGCAAATTTTTTTTTTTAGCAAGTATAGATTTTATACTATAATTTAGAGGGTTTTGTGTATATTATGGAATTGTGAGATTCTTCCTTGCGAAATCACAAGGATGAATGCGATTAGAGTTGTTAGCTTGCCAATTTTATGTACCTTTTGATGGATTTAAATCACTTCTTGGATTTAATTGTTATATGATCTTGTAAGTCCTGGTGTGATTTCATTTTTTAGTATATTGAGATTTTGCTAATTAGCAAATTATGACTGCTTTCTTTGTTGAGGCCCACATTTGTTCTTCTTCTATGGTGATTTTTCACCTTTCTATCACATTTTCAAAGTAAGAACAACAATAAAACAAAAGATATGTGTGCTAAAAAAGAATAGAATTCAATTATTTTGATTAAAAAAAATAAATGGTAAATATAGATTATAGAGTAAGCTTTATTTTATATGGTAATATTTTTAAATGTCGATAATAAAGAAAGTGAATATTGATTTAAATCACTAACCGCATGTTTGGAATCCTTTGAATTTAATTCAATCAAGAGATTTTAATAAAATTTTAGATTTGAAAACCTTTTGAGTGTCAGTAATTGAATTTAACGAGTTCAATCTCTAAAAATTATACAAATATAAATCAAAGATCAACTTTTATGATTTACTACACTAAAAAGAATAAATTAATGTTAAAACTAATTTCCTCAAAATAGTTATTTATCATTTTTTTTAGAGATCTTTGAAAGAATGAAATAAAAGTGATGAAGGTAATATATAAAAAAATTGAATTATATATTTTTCAAACAAGTGAATTCAACTTATTTATTAATTAAATTTAATTACAGTATTGATTCCAAATGCTTTTTGAATGATTCTTAACAAGTGTTCTACACATTCTTAAGATAATGGAATATGAGGAGCTTTATGGTTAAATAAAAAAACTGGTTGTGCTTTGAGAGACTGAAAAGCAAAAATAGCTCAAATTAAAGTGTGAAATGGCTTTGTTTGATTTACCTGCCTCCAGCAAGCTTTCCGGTGTGGTCCATAAGATCGGTAGCTTCTATCAATGAAGGAACCCACCATACCAACCTGCTTTGGGACCATAGACAGGATATTTCTATCAGACATCATTTCCTATGCTGTTCTCAGATCCCATGGCCACCCTCAGATCTTCGTAACCATCTATATTTTCTTTCGTTTTCCAGCTGTTTTGATTTGTCCACTTTTTAGTTTAGTAAAATTCTCATGAATTCCTCGTCTTAATGTAGATAGCCCTGTCTACCTTTGATCTTTGATTGGATCATACTGCTCGGACATGAAACAAAAACATAAATCATGGGGGGAAATCCATAATGTTAAATCCAACTTGGAAAAATCCTTTGATCTTTGAGTGGATCATACTACTGGATCATACCACGAATTTTCCAAGAAAAAACAAAACAGTCCTCCTCATGTGGATCAAAGCCTAGCCAGTCTCTCAAATAAAAAATTAATGAAAAATAAGATAAAATAAATTGCAGGATCAAATGCCTAACGTGCAGATAACAAAGTGATCGAGTTCCTGAACTTTAAAGAATAAGAAATGAGCACCCCCATTGTACAGTCCAAAAGCTCAATAAACCTCCAAAGCAAACAGAATATTTTGAACAAGGATTGATAAATGTTCTTAAAACTCTTGGCACAAAGAATCTTGTGAGATAATCCACCACCTCTTGGGAAAACAGGATGTAAAAGGAAACCGCGATTCTGACTGAGACAACCTACCATCTGCTGGTTTCAGCAGTGAGCAGATCCAATTCACTATCCATATCCATCATGATAAACCATTACAGAACATGCAGCAACGTTTATCAACAGCACGAGGGAAATCTTACAGGATACATAAATTTTTCCTTAATGATTCAAAAAACATGCACTTCCTCATTTCCTTTTTCCCTCCATGCAATAATCACTATGGAATACTTAAATTTGATCCACAAAAATAATTGCGAAAATTTTAACTGCGGAACTTTTAAGCAAGCAGGATTTATCAAATAATTCAAAACTTAATCAGAAAAGTTTCCAACTACCTAACAGGCCACGTCATGGACGAAAACCTGGAGTGATTATTTGTGCTATTGAGGAGTAGTTTCTACCAATTTTGTCACTCACGAAAAAAGAAAAATCAGAGAACACATTGTTGGAAAAAGAATATCTCAAGATAGAAATGTGCAACTTTTAGCTCCTTCATGAGGCATCATCCGGTTAAGCAATAAGAGGAAATATCCATTGTAAGAAGTGCCTCCAGTTCTACTTTGGCAACAGTCGACTCAATGCTTTGCATCTTCTTCTTCACAGAACTTAGCATAGTCATCTGAGTTCTTCAAGGTCTCTAGTTCACTGGCATCTTTAATTTCAACCTTCATAATCCATCCCTTTTCATAGGGGCTTGAATTGACCTGCAAAATGGTAGAAGAAAATGCGGAAAGAGAAAATCAAAGCACTTCCTTAAGCTTGGTTCCAGCTTTTGAACAGTTCTATTTAATTACACATTGTTCTGAGGTTTTGTATTTAAAGGACATGTTTATCAACGATTATCTGACTAATTCTGGTTACCATTAGATAAATACAGCAGCAATATTGCATCGTGTTTCAGGGAAGAGTAAAGGAATAAAAATGAAATTCACTGGTTAAGGAAGATGTGGTGCTTAACATTCAGTTTTAAGGAGATTTTAGAAAACTAAATAAATGGCTTGAGAGAGCTGTTTTATTTAGCAAGTCCATTTCCATTAATAAATTAAGAAACCTGATCCTATGCAATCCAAGATTTGTAATCGGTTGAAAAGAATTACAAAGATATGAAGTTTCAGTTATCTAGAGGAACAAACTACAAATGAAAAACATCCGACCAAAAATTTTGATTCATAAAGAAATCTCAAGAAAAAGACTATGACAACATGTAAGCAGACTAACCAAACCAGGAGAGCTGCTCAGTTCTTCATTAACTTCAACCACATTTCCCGAAACAGGAGAATAAACATCACTGGTAGCCTTGACACTTTCAACCGCACCAAATCCAGAACCCTGATTTACAGTAGCACCCACTTCTGGTAATTCAACATACACTACATCACCTAAATGATCCTGAGCATGATCCGTTATACCAACAGTAGCAGTATTACCATCAACCTTCACCCATTCATGACTTTCAGCATACTTCAAGTCCTTTATAACTGCAGGTGAATTTTGAGAAAATGAATGTCAGGAAGCTTAGGGTGTAGGAGATCCAACAATGAACCTCCAAAACCCTACAAAGTGAGAAACAGTTCAAAGCAGCACTGTCTCTAGAAAAACAAGTCTAAATGGAAACTGAATGCTAGATCAATTTAGAACATTTTGTGGTGCAGTTATGAAAGTTCTAGGATCATATGATTTTACAATAGACATATGAAATGAGAGAAACCAAATATAGTCAGCAGAAAATCACAGGTCCTATGAGTTCCGACACAAACCTTGAAATGAATGGTTCCAGAATAGAGGCATCGCCTAATTCAGGGAATCTCGGTAAACAATTTGGATAATAATTTCCAAAAATCCCTGTCTTCCCTTGTCCATGTCGTAAATGATGTCAATTACTGATGTCCATATATAATCAGGAAGCTCTAACTCAAGGAGATGGATCATATAAGATCAACTGGATGGAATTGCCGTTCCAGTTATTTTGGATTTTATTGTAACAAAATTTAAAATTGGTAGAATTACTAAATCCTATTTCCTCAATATTTGATCTTGATTGTGTGCAAGAGATCCTAAGTTAAGTTTGCAAAACACTGCCTTTTCAGCATCCATAAATCCCAATCAAAATAAAAAAGAAATATTTGTCTCAGAAATAGAATGAAAGTAAAGAGTGCTGCCACTATCGAAGAGTCAAAGACAAGAATTGCCATCACAGCTGCATTAGAATACCACAACCAAACTGTGTAACAATTTTACTTCACAAACCTCCATGTCATTTTCCATCCTCACCGTCACCATCATACTTACAAGCTTTAAAAAGAAAACAGATTCTCACTTTTCAAAATTCCGAAAACAGAAAAACAAAAAGCCCCATTTTTTCCATTTTTTACTATATAGATAACTGTCATTATTATCAGACAACAGCTTTGATTTCATGTCTCTTTAACACAAGAAACTAAATCAATGAACAAAAATAGTATCCATGCCTTTGCAGCACGGTCATCAATCTAACTCAATGGTAAGCATAATACAAACAGAAAGATCAGAATCAATGTCCCAATCCCTTCCTTGACGAGTCCATCTAATCTCTTCACTCGAGAAAAAATCAAACCTTTAATAATATATTCAGACCAACACCAAATCCAAGCACACCCCAGATGCCAAAATCAATTCTTTAGCCAAAAAACAATCGAAGATCAAGCATTCCAGCAAAGCGCATACATAAGATCGATATCTAAATCAGCAATCATTACTCTCTCATGATCAAATACATCATCAAAAAAAATTAAAGAACAGATCAAGAAATCATGAAACCAATATGGTAGTAGTATCATTTACCAGAAGCAAACCCTCTATGAGAAACAGAGATCCTGAGGTAAGAAGCAGCCCTTGAAGCCCACAACAATCTTGAAGCCATAATAATAATAGAAAAGGTGATGAATCTAAGGCAAACTCTGCTTCTCTTTCAAAACACACCACTCTCTCTAGTTTCCCTTTTCTCGTACTAAAGCCATGTGAGTTTTTATGTACTGGGGGCTGGTGAGGGTTTTTTATTTTTATATTAATTGTTGGTAAAAAAACAGTGGGACAAAATAGCAACGATCCAAAAATGTTTCACCCAAGAAAGAAAGAGGGAATACATAAAAGTGCAAAGAACATGTCTATCCTCAAACTCTGACCCAATTTTCAATTAGGTACCCGTTGATAAGAACTTTAGTTAGATATCCCATCTATTAGATATTACCCAATTAATCCTCTAGTTAAGATCTTGCTTTTAGATCGTGAAAAAAAGGGTCTATTTTTATTTGAAAACTCCATTTTTTTAAAAAAAAACAATTGAGGTAAATTGGGTAATGTTTGATCGAATATGGATCTGATTGGAAATTTTATTTTTTTTGTGACCGAGTTAGGGATTTTATAATGGTTGGAGGACCAATATGCTATTTTCCCTACTTAAAAATAAAAGAGAGGATATGGTGGTGGGTCACTGTGTCACCAACCCGTTTCAGAAAGTTGGTGAGTGCCGACTATCCTTGTTGCTGCCACTTGCGAGTGACTGGCAGCCCTCACATGAGGGCAGTTTATTATAAATTAGAATCTTTAAAGATTAGAAATACTATGAAAGAAATATTTAAAAATATTTAATTTTTATTCATTTAAAAAACACTACTAAATAAAAAAAAAACTAGGAAAATTGTTCTTTTCAAACAAAAAAACTAAAACACATAATAATAAATAATAAAATAATAAAATTAATTAAAAATAACTATTTTTAAAAAAACAAAATTACTAAATAATTTTAAAGTGTAAACTTCTTCATTTTCATTTAACTTTACTATGGTTCATGGTTATGAGTATTCTAGAGCTATTTTATGTATAAATTAAGATTTATTTTAAAAAATAAACACACTTAGCAACTAATATAAAAAAATAAATTATTAGGTGGAGCATTAAGATATATTTTTTAATATATTTTTGAAGTAAGAGTCTTTTAAATTTGAAATTTATATAAATTCATATTAATTTATGTTTAATTTTTTAAATTTATAACTATTTAGTTGGTAAGGTTTTAATATCATATTAAAAAATTAATTTAATTTAATAATTTAACCTATTAAATAAATTTTAAAATATAATTTATATTATTTTTCTTTTTAAATGAGACCATATCTTCTTTTTGCAAATTCTACTCGGTCGATCGAGCAAGTCCTGACTTGAAGGCAAATGCGAAATTGGTCATCACTGTCCTTGTCAATCATGTCTCCATTCCGGCCATCGTCGAGTGATATCGAAGATCTATTGGACACGCATCCAACCTTGAGCTGTGCAAGTCAGAACAGTTTTAGGAAAACTGGCAGAGCGATCCAGTTTCCAGCGAGATATTATTTTGTTGCCTACAACGTCGGTTAAAAATCGAGCTTGGACAAGATAGCTTTGTCGGCATTTGTAGAGCCTTTCCGAACTGCCATGCCTGAGATTCTTGTTATGCAAGAGATTTTCAATGCACCTCTAAAATTGCAAGAACGGAGTTGTTGCTTTTTCTGCACCTACGATTCGACCTTTTGTTGTGTTGGTCGTAACAGGTAAATTGCGAGCTGTAGCTTATCAATCGAGCCCTCAGTCAAGGGCGCTTGAAAAATCGTCTCCCATTGTGTTGGAGATCCTTGCGAATCATGTCTCTGTTCTTTAGCATTCGTTGTTCCATTGAGTTTTGTTGAGGTTATGGTGAATGTGGCTCTGATCTTGGGCAGTCTTGAAAAGGTTGACAAAGCAAATCCACTTCAAACTCTATCAAGCTTCCGGCAGACAGATTTTATTTCGCTGCCAACAACGTCGATTAAAAATCCAGCTTGGGCAGGATTGCTTTGTCGGCATTAGTAGAATCGTTCTGGAGTAGTGTTGAACACAACTTCAAAGCAAAAATTGCTTCGAGTAGTGTTGAACACAGCTTACAAGCAGATTTAGACCGAACAGAGAGTGGTTTTGGAATCGTTTTCTTATATACTAGCAAATGAGTCCAAATCGAATTGCAGTCTTGGAATGCTATCAAGTGGCAAGTTGCGGCCGGGAAAAGAAAAGAAAGAACAACCACAACTGAAGTTAATATATACAGAAATTAGCAAGGCAACATGAGCAGTATGAGCAATGGCATTGCATAAGAATTAAGGGGGGAAGGATTAGACTTCCATGAACGCATAAAAGGAATATCTACAGTTGAGTATCCCTGAGCATCCAGCATGCAAAGGAAAGCAAGAGGACATGGAAGATTGTTTTCTGGGATAATGTACTACATGAGTGAAGAATAGCTTCTGTTCCTTCTGTTTACTGAAGGGACAAGTGAACCTCAAAATATCTCAGCTACTAAAAAATTAGGTTTCCGTTCACCTCGTGGTGCCCCCTGACTGTGGGTAGAGAAGGATACTCAAGTTTAAATAACACTGGGATTATTTTGTCTAAACACAATATGCTAATTATTAGTGTTAATATTAATATAATTTACCGAAAATTCCAGTAAAAATTTTGTTTGAAAGCTGGCTGGTGTTAAAAATTATATAAAAAAATATATTTTTAATTAAAAAACATCTTGCATCACATCAAAATTAAAGATATATTAAAGATATAGGTGTAAACTGAAAAACTGTTGCAAGCGGAACAAGGGCCACCGAATTTATTTTTTTTTTTTAAAGTAGCTCTTTGCATTTTCATGGATTGATCCATGGCTGCCACCGCTCTTTCCCTCTACAGAGTTCTCAGTTGGAATTAAATAATCAGCTCAAGCATCGGAGTGAGATGAGTATCATTGTAAAGACCAATTTCCAGCCTTCTGTCCAACGTATCATAAAGGAAATCACATCGTTGCGTGACTTTAGAAGCATCTAAGATTGGAGAGAAGTCTCATAACATTTCCAAATCACAGTTCTACAAATTTGGAATTAATAGAAACTTAGGCTAAAAGCAACTGAGTCAAGCAGATTCCAAAAGAAAGTGACATGAGTATCTCGATTGGTGTCATACAGGAAAGAACTCCACTTCAGCCAAATAATACGATGTCTCTATTCCACTTCAGCTAGATAATCATCAATTTCAGCTGGAGTTAGTACCCTGCAGTAAAGAAAGCACAACAGATAAGAACGCCATGGTTCTATCACATATAACTTTTTTCTACAACGAAGACAGAAACTAGAGAATGCGTGCGTGAAAATCAAAACTAAACTTCAAAACTGAAACGAGAAGTGGAAGGCCATATATGACATATTGGTGTAGATCCAAAAAGTTATAGATATCAGTTTTTAACTAGTAATGAACAGTGTTAAACTGCAATTTACTTGTGGAAATCATCTTTGAGCAATTTACTTAGGGAACTCATCCTAAAGTCAAAATTACATGACACCATCACCAAGCTTAAAAAGGAAATGGGTTATGAAAGAGCATGCCTGAATTGCTTGTCAGCACCAATTATCCCAATTTCAATATTTTTCCCAGAGATCTGTCCTTCAAATCTGCAAACACCAAAATAAACTTGTAAGGGTCCAAGGTAAGCACTCACAGCACTTTTATGAAACGTTAGAATGCTCATTTATATAAACTCTCTGTGACCCCTTTGCAAATAGTAATATTATGCTGACTAATCCACCATCACTCTGATTATAGAAGCAAGACTCAACAAATTAACAACTTGTTAAAATCAACCTAGAAGAAAGAAAGTGTTGAGAGCCAATTTTAAGTTCTCAGGGCTGAAGGCCCCAGCTAGAACAGTGTTACCCAGAATTCATTTTACCTACAACACTTTAAGCATGTGTGGCAGAAAATAGCAATACCTAAATGGCTAAATTTATATGTATATCACTCAATCATGTAATCAACTAGGTGAAAATGATGACATGCATGTCGCAGGTATGCTAAACCCACTGAAAAATCTTCTTCTCCTTTTAATATATCAAACTTCGTACATCCCTCAACACCACCACATAAATTCAAAAATAAAAAAGGTGGAGGAAATTTATAGTATACCCCTCTTTCAGTGTCAAGATAGCAGTGTGTACAGCATCATCAAGCTCCATATCATCAGTGTATCTACAAAGCACATTTTAAGTTAGGGCAAATGAAATTGTTCAAATCAAATGAAGATATGCAGACATAAAACCACAATACTACCAAGCACGTGTCCAATGGAACAAAGCAAGAAGACAGATGTATTAGCAAAATTGTCATTTCAATCTTCTTCATCTTTTTTTTGTTTCCAAAATAAAATCCAATTCTTCTTGGATGAGAAAGATGAAGCACAATAAATAAGATGAAAGAAACAGGGGAGTAGGACAAAGAAAACTGGCAGTTGAAAATTGAAGTAGCTAAAACTTTGAATGAAGCATATGCTTGGCAGTTGTTAGGGGTGGAGGTGGAAATGCATTTGTTGTAGCTAGGAAAACCCGTGACGATGCTTGGAAGTATTTGTAGAATTGAAGCAATTTGTGCTACCAAAAACAATAAATACCTCTTCTCAAGAAACGTTTTTGCATTTGAAACATTTTTTCCCATTGCTGAGGCTTTCCATGAGAAGTAGGAACCTGAGGGATCAACCTAGCCAAACAAATACAAAATATCACATCTTCAGAATAATTATGATTTGAGTGCTAGAGTAACATAAAATTAACTTGTATATCCTGAGGTGAACATATGTTCAGAAAGGCAACACAAGCGAGTAATAATGCATCCAAATCTCAACCAAGAAAAACAAGGAGTTAAAAAGTTATCAACCACCCTGGCCATAACAATTTTCATATCTGCTAACCAGCTGATGAGAAAAGCATCCAAGTAACTTTTCAAGGAACACACTATGAAAAAATACTATTTTACAAGCTACAGATTTTCCTCATAAACATGGCTATTTGCCTGGAACAAGTGGTTTTACAAGCAAATCAAAAGAACCATGCAATGCAGAAGGGTGCATAATAGTTGCAGAGGCATACAACTTTTTGAATACTGGGCTACCATGAAATCTGCAGCGGATAATCCAGTATAAACAAAAAATAGTTAACGACTTCCAACAATATTACAAGGAAGCACAGATACCTGGTACAGCTGTGGACCTTTGTCATCAAAACCAGCTACTAGCAAAGATACTCCAAAAGGCCTTACACCTCTGTGAGGAAAAACAAAGGGATAGTGGTTTCAAACTTCAAGAAACAGGGTGAAGAGTTGATATGCTGATGCGGGAACATAGGATGAGAGTTGTTGGGTTATTAAAATAAGGGCTAAGGTTTTGAAATTTGGAAATTGAAATTCAGATCTAAATTACATAAGAAATCAACTAAAACCACTGAAACATTTCAATTGTATAAAAGATTCCAGTACCCAGATTGAGTAAACTCTTGCATGACAGCGGCAGTTTCCCTCACGAGTTGTGTGACAGGAATTGGTTCCTACAAACAATTCACAAGTTACAAACTTCATGATTAACAAGAACAGATGACAAGAATTAGATATAAAAGAGTAATCTGATACTTAACCCCTGGATTTGATAAATTAATTCAGCTGGGCTTGGGGTTAAAATCGCATTACAGGGAAATAAGACAACTAATTAAGTCCTCTGATTTAGACAACCCCAATAACTTCTTTCTAGATAAATTCTCTTGACCTTATTGTCAAGCATTTGACGAATTATTTATGTATGTTTAAAGGCAACAAAAGGATGCAGATATACCATTCATAATAAGATAAGCCATGGAAATTTGGCCACGCTATCAGTAACATTAAAACAAAATTGAAGAAAAAACATGAAGTAAAACAATGAAGAAAATCTTGAAGAACAGTACCTTGTACAATCTATGATATTGTTCTGCCTGCTTCCTACTTTTCCGAACTAAAACTCGAAAGTCAGGACCCATTCCACTACAACAAAATACAGGTGATTCAGAGACTGTAAAGACAAAAATACAACAAAGCAACCCCTTTGACATAGGCTAATAAGTTGCACGAGTTTGAAAGAAGTGACTCATTGAGCAACCAAATAGCCAAGATGTCTAATCTACAAATCCAAGAGCAAAGGCATGCTATATTTTTCTTTTCCTAAAGAACTACAATATGCCCAACTATTTTTTTCCTGTTGAAACAGCTATTGGTGGGTATGTGAGCTACATGTCAAAGCCAAGTCCATAACCATACCAATAAAGAACATTGAACTACAAGGAGTTTTACTGAAGTTCAGTTAATGAGTAGGCATGCTTCTATCTCAATCTATCACTCTGGGTCAAATTTCATACTGATCACAGCGCTAAAACAACAGCAGAAAAAAAATGAACCTTCCTAGTTACCAACAAGCAGGCAGAAACAAACCTGTAGACAACTCCAATATTAGGTGTCAGATTCTGTATTTTCTGAACCTGAAATAACAAACAATTGAATACCATCAAAAACCAACTCAAGTTATGAACCATCTTACCGATTAGAATAATAGACCAATCAGGTGGCTCCAAAATCAAACCATCTACATCACAATCAATTAATTGCGAAACAGCATGATTTAAAACAGCCAAGGTCACCTTTCCATATGATGCGGAATTAAAGAGGATTCAAATCTACACACTCCAGAATCCCAAGTCTCAATCTTTAACTAGTAGACCAAGGGATTACAGATGATTCAAATCTACACACTCCAGCATCCAAAGTCTCAATCTTTGAGTCGTTAACTAGTAGACCAAGACCACATTGTCAAGACCCATGTTTCTTTTTACCAAAAAATCATCAAAAAATTACAAATTTACACCGATTTTAACAAATTGCAACCAACCCATGTCAATAAACTTATATCACTACTAAAAGTCAAATTACATACCCATTTACTACCAGACCAACGCCTTATTGGCAAGAACTAAACTTATGTTACTACTTGTTACTCTTCCTAAACCATCATCAGCCACTTCAAATAAAATGCCACATACCCAAGTCTCTAAATTTATGTTACAGCTAAAAGATCAAACTGCAAACCCGGAAATTTCATATAGAAAACACAATTAAAAAGGAAAAAAAAATAAAGGTTTTAACTAAAGAATATAATAGAGATTAAAAAATCATAATTAATTTACTTACAGATGATTCATCGACTAAAATAGAAGGCAATTTCTTCTCAGTTGCAATAACAACACCGTTTGCAGCTACAACACACACACAAAAAAAAAAAAAAACCCATCAA